>Ga0302325_10001516_pt1 | contig 59117 bp, 55 predicted proteins | sample Palsa_T0_2_FD_201948 | JGI IMG/M metagenome (GOLD analysis project Ga0302325, IMG submission 201948) | Peat permafrost microbial communities from Stordalen Mire near Abisko, Sweden - Palsa_T0_2 | ecosystem: Environmental > Terrestrial > Soil > Palsa > Peat permafrost | place: Sweden: Abisko... | reverse complement strand
AACTGGAGGCGCAGCCGCTCGGTCAGCTGATCGCCGCCGTCTCGGGGCAGGCCGGCCGGCGGCAGGCCGGCCGGCGGCAGGCCGGCCGGCGGCACGCCGGCTGGCGGCACGCCGGCTGGCGGCACGCCGGCTGGCGGCACGCCGGCTGGCGGCACGCCGGCTGGCGGCACGCCGGCCGCCGGCACGCCGGCTGCGGGCACGCCGAGCCATACCGCCCGCCGCGCGCGGTCGCCGGCCCGCAGCCACGCCGGCAGGTCGTCCGCGGTCGGCGACCCCGGCGGCTCGTCGTCCTCGGCGGCCCCTGACCACAGCCGGTCGGCGACGGTGACCGACGCCGGGAAGTCAAACCATCCCTCGCCGGGATCGAACGCCAACACACCTCCGGGCCGGTTGCGGTCCGTCAGCCAGAAGTACTCGGCGTGGGCGACGAACGGGTAGGTGATGTCCGCCCGGCCAGGGACGGGGATCGGCTCGCCGGCCCCGACCAGCACGATCTCGTCGCGCAGCTGCCAGGCGTCGGCCGCGGCGGCGCGGCGGCGCTGGAGCTGTGCGGCGATATCGGTCGATGCGAGGTCGCCCGTCATTCGTCGGCGGCAGCCTACCCGGAGGCCGGGGCGGTGAGTGCGACGCACTGCGGCGGCGGTGTCGGTGTCGGCGACTCGCCAAGCGCCGGACAACGCCGTGCGGTCACGAGGTCGTCGGAGGTCGTCGGAGGTCGCCGAACGTCGTCGGAGGTTGTCGGAGGTCGTCGGAGGTTGTCGGAGGTTGTCGGAGGTCGTCGGGGGTCGTCGAAGGTCGCCGTTGATCGGCGGCCCGTGAAATATCACCCACGACGGGGACGGCTACGGCAACCGAGGGTGAAAAGGGCGGCTCTGCCGCCTATAACACCCGTGACCTCAGAAACCGATGAAGCATGGGTGGTTTGAGCACGGTCCTTCCAGGAGTCGAAGCGGCGGGCGGTTGAACACACGCCCCGCCCCGGATACGGCGACCTGCGAGTTGACGGCCTGACCCGCCGCCGAGCACGCCGACGACCGGGCGCCGCTCACGTGACGGGCGCCCGGTCGCCACGGCGCGGTCAATCACGCAAGCGATCAGTACCCGGTCAGTACCCCTCGACGTCCAGGCCCAGCGGCGGCGAGTCGAGGTCGAACGGGAGCCCGAAATCGTGCTCGTCGGACTCGGCCTCGAGCGCGGCGGCCAGATCCGGATCGAGCAGATCGAGCGCGAGGTTCTCAAACGCGGGCCCGTCGGCTGGGACCGGTTCGAGCGCGGGCGCACGCGTGGGCGCGACCGCGGCGCTGGACGCCGGACGCCGGGTTCGGAGCACGACCAGCGCCGTGCCGATCCCGACCGCGACGGCCACCGCGCCGATCGTGAAGGCGAGGTGGTAGCCGCCGATCAGCGCATCGGTGACCGAGGTGCCGCCGGCCGCCAGTGACTTCGTGTGGTTGGTCGCGATCGTCGACAGCACCGCCAGCCCGAGCGCTCCCGAGATCTGCTGGGAGACGTTGACGATGCCCGAGCCCAGACCAGCGTCGGCGGCCGGCACACTCGCCATCGCGATCTGCAGCAGCGGCATGAACGCGGTGCCGATCCCAAGCCCGATCAGGAAGAACGAGACACCGATCGTCGGGAAGAACGCGGTGTGCGGTCCGGTCGTGGTCAGCAGCGCCAGGCCGGCGATCACGGCCACCATGCCGCCGATCAGCACGCGGGTTCCGCCGAAGCGGGCGACGAGGCGCGAGGTCACGCCGAGCGACATGATCGCGACCGTGATCGTCCACGGCATGTAGGCGAGGCCCGTCTGCAGTGCCGTGAAGTGGCGGATGTGCTCGAGGTACAGCGTGCCGAGGAAGAACGTCGAGTACATGCCGGTGACGAGGAAGCCGCGGACCACGCTTGAGCCGACGAGGCCGCCGACCGACAGGATCCGCAGGGGCATGATCGGGTTCTCCAGACGCGACTCGAGCAGGCCGAACGCGCCCAGCAGGACGACCGAGAGCGCGCCGAAGCCGAGGACCTGGGCCGATGCCCAGCCGTGGCTGGTCGCCTGCACGATCGCGTAGACGCCGATCATCAGCGCGACCGTGACGACGATCGAGCCGAGCCAGTCGATCCCGTGCTGGAGCCCCAAGCCGCGGTCAGATCGGACCAGCGCCTGGCCAAGCGCCAGCGTGGCGAGACCGATCGGAACGTTGACGAAGAAGATCCAGTGCCAGCTGAGCGCCTGGGTGAGCACCCCGCCCGCCAGCAGCCCGAGCGACCCGCCCGCGACCGACACGAACACGTACGCGCTCATCGCGCGGGAGCGATCGGCGGGCTCGGGGAACTCGGTGACGATGATCGCGAGGATCACCGACGCCTGGAACGCGGCACCGATGCCCTGCAGGAAGCGAGCACCGATCAGCACACCCTGGGACGGGGCCAGGCCGCACGCCACCGATGCGAGGGTGAAGACGACCAGGCCGAAGAGGAACACGCGCTTACGGCCGATCAGATCGCCGAGCCGCCCGGCCAGCAGCAGGAAGCTGCCGAACGTGACCAGGAACGCGTCGATCACCCAGGTGAGGTTCCCCTGGGTGAAGTGGAGATCGTGCTGGATCGACGGCAACGCGACGTTCACGATCGTCGTGTCGAGCACGATCATCAGCTGCGCCATGCAGACGACCACCAGCGACATCCAGCGCCGGCGGTCCGGGTTGGCGGACAGTGAAGAAAATGGTGAGAGGTGGGGCATAAAGAGATCCGAACTGTTGAGTGGCCCGTGGCCGGTGGTAATCTGGAGGACGCCTCCGAAAATATTCACGAATATTCGGAGGGTGCCTCCGCTAGAGACTATACGGAGGTTGCCTCCGGTTTGTCAAGCGGTACAGTTTGAGGGGACTGACATGAGCACCATCGAGCAACTACCGACGATCGAGACCGAGCGCCCGCGCCCGATGCGAGCGGACGCACGCCGCAACTCCGAAAAGGTGCTCGCGGCCGCGCGGGAAGCGTTCGCCGCCGGCGGTTCAGCGACGTCGCTGGAGGAGATCGCCCGCCAGGCCGGGGTCGGAATCGGAACGCTATATCGCCACTTCCCGAACCGGCAAGCGCTGCTCGAGGCGGTGTACGCCGAGGAGGTCCAGTCGCTGTGCCGGTCGGCCGGGGACTTCGCCGAGCTCGAGCCGTGGGATGCGCTGGTCGCCTGGCTGCACGGGTTCGTCGGCTACATGGCCACGAAGCAGGCGCTCGCCGCCGAGTTGCTGGACTACATGGAGCGCGACTCGCCGCTGTTCACCGGCTGCCGCAGCGCGATGTACGGCGCCGGCGAGCCGCTGCTCAAGCGCGCCCAGGAGTCAGGTGTCGTGCGCGCCGACGCGAATCTTCCCGACGTGATCCAGATGGTCGCCGGGATCGCCAAGATCCAGACCGGCGACCCGGGCCAGATCGAGCGGATCCTCGACATCGCGCTCGACGGGCTGCGCGCCCAGCCGTAACCGAGCGACCGAGGGGTCGACCAGGCGCAGGCCGGGGGCGACGGCGCCCCGATCCGGGCGGCGCGACCGACAGCTAACCGACGCTCGCCAGTCCGATCAGGTTCCCCTCAGGGTCGGTGAAGTGAGCGACGACGGAGCCACCGCCTGCCGACGGGTCGCTCAGCGCCAGCGCCGTACTGCTGTTCCAGCGGGGCAGCGTCCGCGCGAACCCGGCCGCAGCTGCGGGCACCTTCAGGTTGCAACTCGAGCACCGGACCTGGACGCTCACTACCCGCGCGGGTGTGGTTGAGATCGAGCCGGGCGACACGGCGGCCGCGGACGCGGGGATCCGCACCGATCCGAGCACGCTGAACGCGCTGCTGCTCGATCCCGGCGGTCTCGACGCCGCGCTGTCGACCGGCGCCGCGGAGACCGAGGGCGACCTCGACGCGCTGCGCCGGCTGCTGGCGGCGGCATCACATGGTTCGTGATCTACTCGAGGGCACACGAGCCGACGAGAGGTGAGCATGACTGCAGTCGACGGTCGATCCGAAACGGTCGAGTTGGCGCACCGGATCGAGCAGATCCGGGGCGAGTTCCCGGGACTGTCGGACGGGCGCGCCGCGCTCGACGGTGCGGCCGGGACACAACTGCCGGCGGCCGTGATCGATGCGGTGGTCGCCGCGATGCGTGAGGCGATGGCGAACGTCCACGGCACGTTCCCGGGCTCGGAGCGCAGTACCGAGACGGTGCAGCGGGCCCGGCTCGCGGTCGCCGATCTGGTCGGCGGCACGCCGGACGGGGTGCTGCTCGGCCCGAACATGACGACGCTGACGTTCATGCTGGCCGACACGTTGGCGGGCTCCTGGGGTCCGGGCGACGAGATCGTCGTCACCTCACTGGACCACGACGCCAACATCCGCCCGTGGGTGCTCGCCGCCGAGCGCGCCGGCGCAACGGTCCGCTGGGCCGAGTTCGACGTCGATAGCGGCGAGTTGCCCGTGCCGGCATTCGACGGCGTGATCGGCGAGCGGACGCGGCTGGTCGCGGTCACGGCCGCCTCCAACGCGATCGGCACCCGCCCCGACGTCCGCGCGATCGCGGACCGCGCCCATCAGGCCGGCGCATTGACCTACGTCGACGGCGTCCACGCCACCCCGCACGCGCCGACCGACATCTGCGCGCTCGGCGCCGACTTCTACGCGTGCTCGGCCTACAAGTGGTTCGGCCCGCACGCAGGGGCGGTGATCGCCGACCCGGCGCTGCTGGCCAGCCTCGAGCCGCGCAAGCTCGTACCGTCGCCCGACCAGGGGCCGGAGCGGTTCGAACGCGGGACGGCGTCGTTTGAGCAGCTGGCCGGCGTCGCCACCGCGGTCGATTGGATCGCCGGGTTGACCGATGTTGCCGGCTCCCGTCGACAGCGGGTACTGGCGGCGATGGGCGCGATCGAGCGCTATCTCGACGAGCTCGCGACGGGCGCCCGGGACGGGTTGGCGAGTATCGACGGAGTCCGGATCCTCGGCTCCGCGCGAACGCGCACGTCGACGATCTCGTTCACGGTGCGCGGCGTGTCGCCCGCCGAGGTGGCGAGGGCGTGCAACCGCGCCGGCGTCAACGTCTGGGACGGCGACAACTACGCCTGCGAGCTGATGCAGCGATTCGGGCTCGCTGACCGCGGCGGCGCGGTCCGCGCCAGCCTCGTGCTCTACAACGACCGCTCCGACGTGCAGCGGTTGATCGACGCGGTCGCGCGGGTCGCCGCATGACCGCGCGGCTGGCGATCAACGGGATCGAGCTGGCGGTCGGCGAGCACGGCCCGGCCGCCGGACCCGTCGTCGTGCTGCTGCACGGGTTCCCGGAGCTCGGGTTCTCCTGGCGCCACCAGGTCGGGCCGCTGGCCGCCGCCGGCTACCGGGTGCTGGTCCCCGACATGCGCGGGTTCGGAGACTCCGACGCCCCCGACGACGCCGAGCAGTACGCGGTCGACGTGCTCGCCGCCGATGTGCTCGGACTGCTCGATCACGCCGACGCGCAGCGCGGCACGGTGATCGGCCACGACTGGGGCGCGGACGTGGCCTGGAAGACGGCGTGGCTGCAGCCCGAGCGGGTGCGAGCCGTGGCAGGCCTGTCGGTCCCGTTCGTGCCACGTGCGCCGGCGCCCCCGCTGGGGCTGATGCGCAAGCACCTCGGCGAGGACTTCTACATGGTCTGGTTCCAGCAGCCCGGCGTCGCCGAGCAGGCGCTGGCGCGCGACGTCCGCCGGACGCTCGCCACCTCACGCGTGTGGGACGCGGCGTGGGCGGCCGCCACCGACGATCAGCCGCGGACGCCCCCGTTCATGACCGACGACGAGCTCGACGTGTACGTCGCGACATTCACTCGCACAGGCTTTCACGGAGGGCTGAGCTACTACCGCAACCTCGACCGTAACTGGGAGCGGACGGCGCACGTCGCCGAGCGGAAGATCACCGCGCCGGCGCTGTTCCTCACCGGCGAGCGCGACCCCGTGCGGCGGTTCATGCCGGCCGCGGTGATGGACGGGTGGGTCACCGATCTGCGGGTCGATGCCGTGATCGACGGCGCCGGCCATTGGGTGCAGCAGCAGGCACCGGACGAGGTCAACGAACTGCTGCTCGCCTGGCTTGCGGATGTCCACGACTAAAGCGGCGCTCGGCTGGCTAGGCTGACTGGCCGTGAGTGAGCTGATCGCATCCGCGGCGGCGGCCTACGCGGCCCGGCACACGTCGCCGTTGAGCGATGTCTTGTCCGAGATCGCCGCTCGGACCCGCGCCGGTCGGGGATCGGCGGAGATGATGAGCGGGCTCGCCGAGGCGCGGCTGCTGGAGGCCCTGATCATCGTCGGCGGCGCCCGCCGCGTCCTGGAGATCGGCACATTCACGGGAGTCGGCGCGGTGTCGATGGCCGCCGCGATGGCCCCCGGTGGGCGGCTCACGACGCTTGAGGTGAACCCCGAGACGGCCGCCACCGCGCGGGGCAACATCGACGACAGTGGCTACGCCGATCGGATCGAGCTGATCGTCGGCGACGCGCTGCAGACGCTCGAGCGGCTCGACGGTCCGTTCGACCTCGTCTACATCGACGCGTGGAAGAACGACTACCCCGCCTACTACGACCGGGTCCTGCCCAAGCTCGCCCAGCGCGGCGTGATCGTCGCCGACAATCTGTTCCGCTCCGGGAAGGCGTTCGACGACGACGCCGACGACGAGAGCACCCGCGGGATCCGCGCGTTCGCCGAGCAGGTGACCGACGACGCGCGCGTGCACAACGTGTTGCTGACGATCGGGGACGGCGTGATGGTGATCTGGAGGCACGGTTCACGCTGATCCGGCGTGATCTCACCCGCCCATGACGCCAGGCGATCAGGCCGATGTCGCCGTCGTCGGCGGCGGGATCATCGGCCTCTCGGCCGCCCACGCGCTGACGCGACGCGGCGCCTCGGTCACCATCTATGAGCGAGGAGTGCCCGGCAACGGCCAGTCCGGCGGCGACTCGCGGATCTTCCGTCACACGCACGACGACCCGCGGCTGATCGCGTTCGCGCGGCGCTCGCTGGAGGGCTGGCGCGAGTGGGAAGGCGACTGCGGACAGGAGCTCGTGTCCCGTGACGGCGTCGTCTTCCTCGGCTCATCAGCGCGCGAACGTCACGCGGCACTGACCGCCGCCGGCGTGTCCGCGCGCCTGGTCGACGGTGCCGAGGTGGCGGCGGCGCTGCCACCGCTGGTACAACAGGACGGCTCGCGCGAGTTGCTGCTCGACGAGGACGGCGGCGTGATCAGGACGCGGGTCGCGGTCGAGCTGCTGCGCGCCGGCGTCGCCGACCGGATCGTGTTCGACGAGGTGATGTCGGTCCGCCCGACGCCCCACGGCACGGTCGAGATCCGCCGCGGCGATGCGGCGGCCGAGCACGACCAGGTGCTTGTCTGCGCCGGGATCGGCAGCGCCGGACTCGCGCACGGCGCCGGAATCGAGCTGCCGCTGCGCTGCTCGCTGCACGTGCGCCTGGCGTTCGCGCTGCGGGCGGCGGCGCCGTCGCGGCTCGCATGTCTGCTCGACGCCGGCGGCGCCTCCGGGGAGACCCACGCCTACGGCGATCCGCTGCCGGGCAACGGCGCATACGCGGTCGGCGTGACCGAGGCCGCGATCTACCCCGACGGCGGGCTGATCGACCCTGACGGCCTGGCGGCCGTGGCCCGGCGAACGGTCGCGTACGCGAACGCGATGCTGCCCGGATTGGAGCCGACTCCATCACAGGCGCGTCACTGCTGGGTGACCGAGCTTCAGTGGGGCACCGATGCCTTCGCCGTGTGGAGCGCCGGCGGCGCACATTTCCTGGCGGGGCAGAACCTGTTCAAGCACGCCCCCGCGATTGGCGACGCGCTGGCGGCGACGGCGCTCGGCGAACCGACCGCGATCGACCTGTCGCCGGACGCCCGGCTCGGCGCACTCGCGCTCGCCGGCTGAGCACGCGGTCAGTCGGCGCTCAGCGGCGCCGGCACGCGGTCAGTCGGCGCTCAGCGGCGCCGGCACGATCGTCAGCTCCGACAGCGAGCCGTCGCGCAGCACCGTCACCCGCAGCGGGCGGCCGATCCGCTCGCCAACCATCAATCGCTGCAGATCGGTCGCGTCGGCGAGCGCCTGACCCTCGACGCCGACCAGCACGTCGCCGGTCCGAACGCCGGCGCGGTCGGCAGGGCCGCCCTCGATGACGCTGAGCACGGCGATCCCGCGGTCACGGTCAAGCCGCTTGGCGATCGCCGGCGGCAACGGCGCGGGTGCGGCGGCGATGCCGACCTGGGCGCGCTCGACGCGGCCGTCACGGATCAGCGCCGCGACGATCGTGCGGGTCGCGTCGTTGATCGGCACCGCCAGCCCGAGCCCGATCCCCGCGACCGCCGTGTTGACGCCGACGACGCGGCCCTGGCCGTCGGCCAGCGCGCCACCAGAGTTGCCGGGGTTCAACGCGGCGTCGGTCTGGATCACGTTCTCGACGAGCCGGTGTGGCCCCCGGCGTGACCCGACCGGCAACGAGCGCCCGAGCCCGCTGACGACACCGGCCGTGACCGAGCCGCCGAATCCGTTCGGGTTGCCGATCGCGACGACGAGCTGCCCGACGCGCAGCGAGGACGCCTCCCCCAGCTGCGCCGCGGCCAGGTCCCGGCCCTCGGCTTGGAGGACCGCAAGGTCCGACAGCGGATCGCGGCCGACGACGCTGAACCGCAGCTCACGGCCGTCCCCGAACCCGACCGATCCGCCCCCCGAACGCTCGACGACATGGGCCGACGTCAACAGGTATCCGTCGGGCGCGATCACGACCGCGCTGCCGGCGCCGATCGACGGACCCCGTCGCGTCTGGCGTTGCACGCGCACGTTGGCGACCGAGCGCGAAAGTCGCTCGGCGACCGCGATCACCGTCGTTGAGTAGGCATCCAGCGCAACGTCTGAGTCAGCGGCGGACGAGCCCCCGTCCGGGGTCAGCACGGCGCTCACGGGAAGACAACCTCCGCGTCACGCGTGTCGGCGCCGCGCAGCAGCCCGATCGTCACGGTTGCGTGCACCTGGGTGAGCGCCCGTTCGAGGTCGCCCGTGCTGTGGATCGGCTGCCCCGAGACGGTTTGGATCAGATCACCCTGGTCCAGGCCCGCGACGGCGGCCGGGCTGTCGGGCTCGACGCCGAGCACCAGCAGCCCGTTGGCGGGTATCAGGCCGACCGCGCGCCGCATCCGGTTGGCGACGGCCGCCGGCGCGACCGCGACCCCGAGTCGGGGAGCGCTTCGCTGCGCCGGCGAGAAGAACTCGAGCCAGCCGGTCAGCGCCGCGCTCACGTCGGCCGCGCCACCGTTCAGTCCGGCCGTCAGCTGCGCCGCGCGCTCGCCGTACGTCTCGGCCGCGCGATCGACCAGCCCGGCTCCCCGTTCGGTCAGCGTGACGCGCACCGCACGGCCGTCCTCCGGGTCCTTGGCACGCTCGATCAACCCGGCGCGCGCGAGCCGGTGCAGGCGCACGCTGGTCGTGCCGGATGTCCGGCCGGCGGCCGACACGAGCTGCTTCTGGGTCAGCGTCCGGTCCGGCGCCTGCGAGAGCGCCAACAGCACGAAGTAGCTCTGCAGGCTGAGCCGGTGCATGCCCAGCACCTCCTCGAGCTCTGCCTCCAGGTGACGGCCGACGCGGATCGTGGTTTCGACAAGGTCGTGTGTGGGTGATGGTTCTGTATGCATAGTTTCGAGCGAAACAAATTAGCAGAACGTTCCGTCTCGCTCGATGCGCGCGCGGTGAGAACAACCGCGGCGTGTGCTGGTCCTGGGGGTGCGCTGCCGAGGTCGTCGCGTTGTGCAGCCCGTTTACGACATGAAGGCTGCCCGCGCGCGGTCGGCGATCAGGTCCGAGAGCCGGTGCAGTTCGGACTGTTGCGCGACGACCGCACTCGGCGGATGTCCCTGGTGGGCGATCCGCCAGCAGTCGAGCAGCAACGGGCGGCCCCTGATCAGCGCCGCCAGCCGCTCGAGCTCCTCGGGCTGAGGCGAGATCCGCCGCCGGTAGTGAGAGACGACCGCGTCGACGAGCCTGAGGTCGCGCGCGCCGCCGACCCACAGCGTGAACGCCAGCGACCACGCGCGGGGTCCGCGGCCGGCGCCGGTCCAGTCGATCACGACCACGCCCCGGCCGGGTTGCTCGGGATCCGCGTTGGCGTCGTCGATCGCGTTGACCGGGACAAAGTGCGGGTGCACGAGCGCGTGCGGGAGATCGTCGCCATCGTCGAGCTGCTGCAGCTCATCGAGCAGCGTCTCGACGTGCGTCTGCTGCCGGGCCGGGGCGTCGGCCCGCGCGCGCGCCAGCAGCGCCGTCGCCGCCGCGATCTCGTCGTGTGGAGAGCCGTCGGCGAGGTGGTGCCAAGCCCCGCCGGGCGAAGCCCAGTCGGCCGCCACCGAGTGCACCGCCCCGAGCAGCGTGCGAGGATCGCCCACGCGCGGCCGCCCCGCGGGCGTTCACCGCGGATGAATCGCGTGACGAGCACGGGCCGGTCGCCGAAGATCGTCACCGGCTGCTCAGCCGCGAGTCGCTCGGCCGGGAACGCCGCCGCTTCGAGTCGCCGGAGGACCGTCGCATCGCGCTCCACCGACGCGACCGACCGGGGCGCCGGGAACACTCGCGCCACCCAGTCTTCGCCAGTGTCGCGTCGCACCCGCTGCACGCCCTGATCGAGCTCGGTTGAACCGGTGACGGTCACACCGTACGCGTCGCGCAGGTGCTGGGCGAGGCGATCCATGGCTGCTGATGATCGCGGGTCTGGTATCGCTTGGGGGGAGACCCCGATGTGTTCCGTGGCCGAGGACAACTGGCGTGCCTGGTGGCCGCCGCAGGCGGACGCGATCGCTGCCGACGCGCGGGCCCGGCTGGCGGCCGCGGTCGCCGCCTGGCGGCTGACCGAGCTCGAGCCGCTGCCCGGTGGCGAGGTGGCGCTCGTGTTCGCGGCCGCCGCGACAAACCGGGACGCGGTGCTGAAGCTCAGCCCGCGGGTCGCCGGGGGGAAGGATGGGCCGGCGCGGGAGGGCGCGGCGCTCGAGCTGTGGGCGCGTGCCGGGATCGCGCCGCAGGTGCTGGCGACGCGTGACGATGGGCTGACGCTGTTGCTGGAGCGCGTCCGCCCGGGCCACGACCTGCGTCACGCGGACGCTGCCGAGATCGTGCGGACGCTGGGGGCGCTGTGCCCGCGGATCCACGTCGCCGTCGCGCCCGGTCGGTTCCGGCGGCTCGGCGAGGGGTCCCAGGCCCACAGCTGGCGGCGCGCGCTGGCCGGCAACCGCGAGCTCGACGAGCTGGAGCGGCTGCTGATCCCGAGCCGCGGGGATCGGCTGCTGCACACCGACCTGCACTGGCGCAACGTGTTGCGCGGCCCGGACGGCTGGCTCGTGATCGACCCCAAGCCGTACCTGGGCGACCCGCACGCCGACGTGTTCGCGTTCTTCGACGGGCCGCCGCTGAGCACGCTGCCGGACGGCCGACGGGCGGCGCGTGAGCACCTGCGGGCGCTGACCGAGCTGTACGCGCGTGAGGCGGGGCTCGACCGCGAGCGGGTCGAGGCGTGGATCCGGATCCGCGCCCTGGCGATCGTCGGCGAGTTCGCCCGAGCCGATCGGGAGGGCGAACCGGGCGTCGCCGCTGATCACCGCGCGTGGCGCGAGCGGTTGCTGCGGCTCGCCGACGCGGTCGACTGATCGGTCGCGAATGTGCCCTGGCGTGCCCCGTTTGGTATTTGTGTACTGGTAGACTAATTGCGGATGGACAGCTCGCCCGAGGAGACGATCGCCCGCTTCGGACTCGGCGACGAAGGGCTCGGCGCCTGGCGGGCCGCGCAGCTGCCTGAGGACCGGTTCGCCGATTGGCTGACCGATCGCGTCGCGCGTCGGCCCACCGGCGCACGCGCCCGCGCCGTGTACGGGGCCGAAGACGTGCACGACTTCGCTCGCCGCGCGATCCTCGGCGCGCTTGATCTGCAACCCGGCGACCGCCTGCTCGACGTCGGCTGCGGCGGCGGCCTGCTGTTGCGTGACGCCGCCAACGCGGGAGCCGTCGTGACCGGCCTCGATCACAGCGAGGAGATGGTCACGCTCGCGCGTGAGCGAGCGCCCGGCGCGCAGGTCAGGCTCGGCGAGGCCGCGCGGCTCCCGTTCGCAGATGGCTCGTTCACGGCCGTGTCGATGTCGGTCGTGTTCCTGTTCTTCGCCGACCCGGTGGCGGTCCTGCGCGAGTGCGCGCGGACGCTCGCGCCCGGCGGACGGCTCGCCGTCTTCACGACCTCGGCAGCGCTGCGCGGCACGCCCGCCGCGCCGGAGCCGATCGCGAGCCGTGGGCATTTCCACACCGACACCGAACTGGTCGGGTTCGCCGCTGCCGCCGGGCTGGTCGACGCGGCGGTCAGCGATGACGACGGCGGGCAGCTGCTCACCGCCAGACGCTGACGCCGATCGACAACGGGCACGTCATCGGTGCAGCGCGGTGCTGCGCGCAGGTCAGGGCTGCGGGAGGGCCGCCACCTCGGGGTCCGGCGGCTCACCCCACCGCGGCATGCCGACATCGATCTCGAACAGGTCGAGCACCCGCGCGACCGTGTGATCGATCAGCTGATCGACCGTCTGCGGACGCAGGTACAGCGCCGGCACCGGCGGGGCGACGATCGCCCCCGCCTCGGTCGCCGCGCAGATCGCGCGGGCGTGCACGAGCGACAGCGGTGTCTCGCGGAGCATCAGCACCAGCCGCCGTCGCTCCTTCAGGCACACATCCGCCGCGCGGGTGAGCAGGTTCGACGAGTTGCCGTAGGCGATCTCCGACAGCGACCGGACCGAGCACGGCGCGACGACCATCCCGATCGTCGGAAACGAGCCGGACGCGATCGCCGCCCCAACGTGGCCGATCGGATGGGCATGGTCGGCCAGCGAGCGCAGCTCGTCGGCACCGATCTCGGTCTCGTAGGCGCGGGTCATGTCCGCCGCCTTGCTGACGACGAGATGGGTCTCGATCGGTGTCCGGCGCAGCAGTTCGAGGATCCGCACGCCGTACTGGATGCCCGTCGCACCGGTGATCCCGACGATCAGGCGGGCGGGGTCGGTGGTTGCCACCGCGTGAGTCTCCCAGACGCGGCGAGCCACCCGGTGCGGCTGATCGCCGCCAGGCGGCGATCGGCTGCACCTCGATCGGCTACGAGCGCCCGAGCTGCGGGTCGCTGGTCAGCTGGCCGCCTGACTCGAGCCGTCCCGCCAGCTGGTAGCTGAAGCTGGCGTCGGCCGGTGACGTCAGCGCCAGGTCGTACCAGCCGCCGGCCCCCTGGGTCTCGATGACGATCTCCGCGCCGCCTCGGGTGTCGAGCTCGTAGTCGCCGCCGTACGCGTCGACGGCGTTCACGATCACCCGGTGGTGATCGCGCCCGCCGCCGAAGCCGGCGGTGATCCAGAGCTTGACCCTGCCGGCCCAGTCGTTTGTGGTCTCCTCCACCTTGATCACCGTCTGGGGAGAACCGGCGTAATGACGGTAGAAGCCATTCGGGCCGTGCAGGCTCAGGTCGTAAGTCCCGGGGTTGGCCAGCGTGGTCGCCAGCTCGTCGCCCGAGCCGATCGTGTAGGTGTATGGCGCACCGGCCACCGTCAGCGACCTGGCCTGCAGGTACACGCCAAGCGCACCGGGGTTGGCGACCGCGATGTTCAGGTTCTGCGGGTCGGCGCCGAACGCGACACTGAACCGGTAGCCGAGCTGCCGCGATGGCCGGACTCCCGGCTCCTGGGTCGGGACCGATCCGGTCGCCGGCGGGACCGGGTGAAACGAGGGGCTGACGGTGCCGGTGTTATAGGCGGCGACGCTCGGCAGCGTCGGGACCGAATCGGTCGCGCTCTCGAAATCGAACGCCGACGTGAGATCGCCGAACATCGCGCGCCGCCAGGGTGTGATGTTGGGCTCGTCGACCCCGAATCGCGCCTCGATGAAGCGGATCAGCGACGTGTGATCGAACGTCTCGGAGCAGACCCAGCCGCCCCGGCTCCACGGTGAGACCGCGAGCATCGGCACCCGGACGCCGCCACCGTACGGCCCGACGACGCCGTCGGTGCCGCCGGCCGTCCCGGCCGTGCCATCGAACAGCTCGTTGTCCAGCGGCACGGTCGACTGACCGGGGAGGGTGCCGACGTTGGGGTACGGCGAGACGACATGGTCAAAGAACCCGTCGTTCTCGTCGAACGTGATCAGCAGCACCGTCTTTGACCAAACCTCCGGGTCGCTGGTCAGCGCGTTCAGCACGCCGGCGGTGTACCACGCGCCATAGCCCGCGGGCCACGCCGGATGCTCGGTGTAGGCCTCCGGGGCCACGACCCAGGAAACGCTCGGCAGGTTGCCACTCTTGACATCGGCCTGGAGGATGTCGAAGAAGCCACCGCTGACGCTGACGTCGGTGCCCGTGAGCGCCGCCTGGTACAGCGGGCTGCCCGGCGTTGAATTCTGGTAGTTGAAGAAGTACAGCAGCGAGTTGTCGCCGTAGTTACCGATGAACGCGTCACTGGTCCAGCCCCAATAGCCGGCCGCGGTGAGGCCGACGCCGACGTCCTGGTAGATCTTCCAGCTGACGCCGGCCTGCTCGAGCCGTTCCGGATAGGTCTGCCATCCGTAACCGAGCTCGTCGTTGGCGATGACCGGCCCACCGCCCTTGCCGTCGTTGCCGTCCCACCCGGTCCACATGTAATACCGGTTGGGGTCGGTTGGGCCGAGCATCGAGCAGTGGTAACCGTCACACACGGTAAAGGCGTCGGCCAGCGCGTAATGGAACGGCAGATCCGAGCGCTCCAGGTGCGCCATGCAGGTGGTCGTCTTCGCCGGAAGCCACTGATCCCAGTTGCCGTCGTTGAACATCTGATGGGTCCCGGCCCAGCTGTGGTCGAGATCCTCGATGAAGGTCAGTGCCAGATTCTCGACATCGGGCCGGAACGGCGGCACGACCGTCGACCCGTCGGCCTGATACCACACCGGCTGGCCGCTGGGCAGCACCACCGGGTGGGGTTCGCCGAACCCACGCACCCCGCGCAGCACCCCGTAATAGTGGTCAAACGAGCGGTTCTCCTGCATCAGCACGACGATGTGCTCGACATCCGCAAGGCTCCGGGTCCTGCGGCTCGCCGGGATCATCGCCGCCCGCGCAATGCTGTCGGACAGCATCGTCGCCCCGACAGTCCCGCCCGCGAGCTGGAGGAACCGGCGCCGATTGACGTCTTGCATCAGCATCACCAAACCTGAATTGCCACGGGCAGCGCCCGTGCGCGACCCTGATCTGAGCGACCGGTCCATTGGGGGTGATCGCGCGGCGGCATCGTAAGACGACGCCCCGGCGCCGTCCACATCGCTCACAACATGCTCACAAGATGGTCACGGACGGGTGTTTAATCGCCGCCGGGCGACCCAATGCCAGAGCACGAGTACGAACCACCAATCCCCGCCGAGGTCCGGCATGCGGCGATGCGCTGGAACGCGCCGCTGTCAGATGCGCACGCGTCGATGTTGCTCGACGAGTTCGAGCTCGAGCGAGCCGGGCGGGTGCTCGACCTTGGCTGCGGCTGGGGCGAACTGCTGCTCCGCGCGGTGCAGCGCAGCCCGACCTTGACCGGCCTGGGGGTCGACCACGACACGGTCGCCCTCGTGCGCGGCTGGGCGCTGATCACCGAGCGAGGCCTCGACGACCGCGTCAGCCTGCTCGATGCCGGAGCCGGGTCCTGGACCGAGCCGGCGGATCGGGTGATGTGCGTCGGCGCCCGACAGATCTGGGGCGGGACCGCGCCGGCGCTGGCCGCGCTCCGAGGGCTCGTCGCGCCGGGCGGTCGGCTGCTCTACGGAGACGGCTACCTGGAACCGAACCCGTCCCCGCTCGAACGATCTGTTCCCCGGCACGCCGCCGCTCGGCGACGTGCTGGCAGCAGCACGGGACGCGGGCTGGCGCGTCCTGCATCTGAGCGTCTCAGATCAGCTCGAGTGGGACGAGTTCGAGTCGACGTTTCGGGCGAGCACCGAGCGATGGCTGTTGGCCAACCCTGACGCCGAGGACGCGGCCGGGATCCGCAAGTGGCTCGACGCGCGAATGGTCGAGTATCTCGATGGCTACCGGGGCGAGCTCGGGTTCTGCTGGCTCGTGCTGGCGCACAGCTGAGAGCCTGACACCGTCACTTGTATCCTGTTCTGGATCCGAGATATGGCACGAGGAACCAGGGACATCCGGGCGTGATCCCACGACGGGCGGGCGGGTGAGCTCGACGGCACGCGCCGGTGGCTTGGAGATCGCGATCGTCGGCGCTGGACTGGGCGGGACGTCAGCCGCGATCGCCCTGCGGCGGGTGGGCCACCGCGTCACCGTGCTCGAGCAGGCAGCGGCGCTCGCCGAGGTCGGCGCCGGCATCCAGATCGCCCCCAATGCCGCGCGGCTGCTGTTGGCCTGGGGGGTGATGGACAAGCTCACGCCGCGCTCGGTCGCGGCCGAGCACTCCAACCGACGGCGCTGGCAGGACGGACGGCTCCTGGGCAGCTTCGAGCTCGGTGACCTGGCGGTGCAACGCTACGGATCGCCCTACCTCTGCCAGCACCGCGCCGACCTTCACGCGGCCCTGCTCCAGGTGGCCACCCAGAGCGATGGCGAAGGCCCGCCGGTCGAGCTCCAGCTCGACCGCGCCGTCGTGAACGTCGATCCCGGCGATGGGGGCGGGCGAACGCGGCTTCGGTTTGGTGACGGCTCCGTCCACGAGGCCGATTGCGTGATCGCCGCCGACGGCATCAACTCACGGGTGCGCGAGAACGTCTTCGGACCCTCCAGCTCGCCGCTCACGGGACAGGTCACCCAGCGGATGATCATCCCGCTGACCTCCGTGGACCCGATCCCGGCCCTGGCGGCGCTGTGGGCGAGTCCGGATCTCAACATCTGGCTGGGTCCCAACCGTCACGCGGTCATGCATCCGGTCCGGGGTCGGGCCGGCGTCTACCTCGGCGTCACGACCGCCACCGAGTCCCCCGAGCACGCGGTCGAGTTGGCCCGGACCGGCCACGACCAGCTGCTGGCTTCGCTGCGTGACTGGGATCCCTGCCTGCGGCAGATGGTGGCCGCTGCCGACGGCATCAGTTCCTGGCCTCTGTACGACCGAGACGTCGCTCCCGAGTGGCAGGCCGGCCGCGTCTGCCTGATCGGTGACGCCTGCCATGCGATGCTCCCATTCCAGGCGCAGGGCGCCGCGCAAGCGCTGGAGGACGCGGCCGTACTCGCCGACGAGCTGGCCGGCGCCGAGCCAGACGCTGTCACCACGGCGCTAACCCGGTTCGTGCAGCGCAGGCGACCACGCGCGCAGCGGGTGCTCGAGGCGTCCCGCAGCAACGGGGATCTGTTCCACTTTCCCGACGGTCCCGAGCAGCAGGCCCGTGACGCCCAGCTGGCCGAAGGCCTGGGCGACTTCCGCGCGTACCTGTGGCTGTGGGCGGCCGACGCCGATGGCCGACTCCGGGGCAGCGACGCCTGAACGCTCGCGGCGGCCCCGGGTGGGCTATGGTCGAAGGACGGCCCTATCGCGCTCGGCGGTCGCTCCGGTGAGAGGTGGAGGTCGCACCAATTTACGAGTGGAGGTCGACGCATGAGCTTGACGAATGACACGGTGGCGCCGCTCCGTCATCTGGATCGTTTCTTTATCGGCGGCGAGTGGGTCAAGCCGTCGAGCGGCTCGATGATCGAGGTGACCGATTCGGCGACCGAGGAGCACTTCTTCAGTGTTGCCGAGGCGCAAGCGGCGGATATGGCCAGGGCCGTCGGAGCGGCGCGCGAGGCGTTTGACTCGGGTCCGTGGCCACGGATGAGCCATGCCGAGCGCGCTGAATACCTACGGGCGATCGCTGCCGGGCTGCGCAAGCGCTCCGACGACGTGGGGCAGATCTGGCCCCGGGAGTCCGGCGTCCTGCACGGCATCGCGCGAGGCGCGGCGAAGGGCGCGGCCAGAACGTTCGAGTACTACGCGGCGCTGGCCGACACGTTTGCGTGGGAGGAGCAGGCCGCCCCGACGGCCGGCGGCGAGTTCGGGCTGATCGTGCGTGAGCCGGTGGGCGTCGTCGGCGCGATCATCCCGTGGAACGCTCCGCTGAGCCTGATCAGCTACAAGCTCGCGCCGGCGCTGATCGCCGGCTGCCCCGTCGTCTTGAAGTCGTCTCCCGAGGCACCCGGTGAGGGCTACGTGATCGCGGAGGTCGCCGAAGAGGTTGGGCTGCCCGCGGGCGTCCTCAACGTGCTCACCGCAGATCGGGAGGTCTCGGAACTGCTCGTGCGTGACCCGCGCGTCGACAAGATCACCTTCACCGGATCCACCGCGGCCGGTCGCCGGATCGCCTCCATCTGCGGTGAGCGGATCGCGCGCTGCACGCTTGAGCTGGGCGGCAAGTCGGCCGCCGTCGTGCTCGACGACATCGACCTCGAGACCGTCGCAAAAACGATCTCCGGCGCCGAATGTTTCCTCTCGGGCCAGGTGTGCTCGTCGCTGACGCGGATCGTCGTGCCGCGCCACCGCCACGACGCGCTGCTCGAGTCGCTGGCCAGCACCTTCTCTCAGGTCCGCGTCGGCGATCCCTTCGACCCCGAGACGAACATGGGTCCGCTCGCCGCCGAGCGCCAGCGCGACCGGGTCGAGGGATACATCGCCAAGGGCGTCAGCGAGGGCGCGACGCTCGCCACCGGTGGCGGACGTCCCGCGCACCTGGAGCGCGGGTGGTTCATCGAACCGACCGTGTTCGGCAACGTCGAGAACTCGGCAACGATCGCCCAGGAGGAGATCTTCGGTCCGGTTCTGAGCGTGATTCCGGCGGAGAACGAGCGCGACGCCGTCCGGATCGCCAACGACACGATCTACGGGCTGAACGCGTCGGTCTTCACCGACGACGTCGAGCGCGCCCGCGAGGTCGCCGGGCAGTTGCGCTCCGGCACCGTCGGCCACAACGCGTTTCGGACGGACTTCGGGGTCGCCTTTGGCGGCTTCAAGCAGTCCGGGCTTGGGCGTGAGGGCGGGACCGAGGGCCTACGCCCCTTCCTCGAGACCAAGACGGTGATCCTCGAGGGACGGCCCGCGCCGTACCACACCGCCGCCGACTGAGAGCTCGGCAGCGCGATGCTCGGTGGGCGGCCGCGAGCTGAACCGCGGCCGCTCGCTCGACCTGCTGACGGTCGCGCCTCAGGTCTGTTTGGCGACGCGGTCGGCGGCGATATCGCCGCGAACAATGGCGTAGAGATACCCATCTCGGTATGCCCCGGCCCGCCACTGAGCCCCGCGGACCAAGCCCTCCCGCGTGAACCCGGCGCCCTCGAGTGCACGCTGCTCAGCGATGTTGCTGACATCGGTGTGCGCTTCCACGCGATTGACCGACGTGTGCATGAAGAAGAGCTCCGCAAGCTGCCGTTGAGCCGCTCGGCCGATACCCCGTCGGCGGGCGGGCGGCCGGAGCCAGATCCCGATCATCGGACACCACGAAGCACGATTCGGTCCCCACTGAGCCCAATGCCACGAGACATCGCCAGCCAAAGCGCCGGCTTCGTCGAGCACAGCGAGGCCGCCCGCGTCATCTAAACGAGCCGGACGCACAGTCGTCCGCTCGGTCCGTGGACCGAACTCGTCGAACGGACTCTCGCCGCCGGTGAGCAGTGCGAGATCTCCGGGTTGCTCAGGCCGCAGGATCACGGACATGACAGCAACTCATATCACTCCGCGTCAGCGAGGAGCTGTCGTCCGGGTCAATGTTGGCCTCCGCTCGACGCCCAACGAGCGCGCCGCTGTCCACCGATCGGGGGACAGCGGTGTCGTCCAGCGGATCAGGCGTTCAGCCGACTGTCGGACCGGTCGATTCGCGGGAGGCTGTGCGTGTCGGCAGAGACCGGCACAACCCGACGAAACGGAGACGACGATGAGACTGCCTCGCATCAACTGGACAAAGGTCGGCGAGAGCCTCGCAGCGGCAGACCCCTACGCATACGCCGCCTTGCTGATGGAGGACGGATCGATCCAAACCGGTGAGGACCAGATGCTGGCGGCGCCGACCGGGTCCGCGGAGACTGTCGATCACGACGCGCGTTACGAGGCATGGTGCCGGCGCGGGGGCCGCGCGGTCCACACCGTGCCGGCCGCCAGATAACGACGTGCCGTCACGTATTCATCGCCAAACGCGGCAAGCGGGATGATGTGCACCGAGCTTGCGGAGTTCGGCGACTCGATGATCCGTCCGCCGCCGACGTACATGGCGACGTGGGTGACGGCTCGCGATGGCGGCTCGGTGGCAAAGAAGACCAGGTCCCCGGGCGCGAGCGCCCGACGAGCAACTGGTCGGCCGGCAGCCGCCTGCAGCGCGGCGGTGCGAGGCAGCAGGATCCCGTGGGCGTCGTAGACCGTAAACGTCAGGCCCGAGCAGTCAAAGCCAAAGGCCGACGTGCCCGCATACAGGTACCGCACGCCGAGAAATTGCTCGGCGGCGATGACCAGCGCGCGGCCGGTCGGCGACGGCCATGAACTGCCGAGCGCGTCGATCGCAACGGCCGAGCGGGCAATCAGCGCCACTCTCCCGGACGGAATCTGCACGACGACCCAGGGCCCAGTCTGACCCAGCACCGGGAGCCGGGTGTTGTAGCTCAACAGCAGCAGGCGACGGCCGGGAACGCCGGCCGGCGAGCGGTACCAGAGCCAGCTTTTCGGACGCGTGACAACCGCGATCGACGTCGAGCCCGCGGTGATCGGTGCCGTCGCCGAGGCGATCGATACGGGCGCCGCAATCACCGACGACGGATCGCGGACGAGCTGACGCGCAGGCAACCAGCCAGGGTGGCTCAGGTGGCTCCGCGTCGGCTGTCCGGTGAGCACGATCTTCACCCACGCTCCACGCCGCGCGCGGACCAGGACCTGTTGACCGAGCAGCGCCTGGGTGACGAGCCGGCCGTCAAGCCAGAGCCGTTGGGAGGTGCCCAGCGCGTCCAGCCACGCTTTCAACCGGACCGGATTCGCCAGCGAAGGCCGATCGATCGGCCGAGTCCGCGCTGGTCTCATCCACAACGTGGCCACCGAAACGTCCACCAGCGCCAATCCTCCGACGGTCACCTGCCCCGGGACGGTCGCCGACCGCGAGCGCGCGGCCGCCGCTGACCCCGTCGCGCTCGCCGGCTCAGCAGCGAGCGCGACGGTCAGCCCCACACCGAGGATCAGGCTCGCGAATCTTCGACCGAGCCCGGGGTGGATGAGTCGCCGCCACACGCACGGAAAGTCTGTCACTCACCCCGGCACGGGGGCGGCTTTAGGTACCCAGGAGTGCTGCGGGGATCTTGCGTCCGGGGACCTGGTACATCGGCTCGGCCGAGTGATCCTCCTGGTTCATCGGCGTGATCCCGAGCAACTGCTCGACCGTCCGGACCATGTTGAACTGGGTGTAGCAGCAGGAGTCGACGCCGCCCTTGGCGTACGGGCTGCTTCAACCCCTCTAGGCTGTGGTGATGACCGGGCCGGCCGAGCCTCCGCGCTTGTACTACATGCCGCGCACTCGCTCCAGCCGGGTTCTGTGGCTGTTAGAGGAGATCGGTGAGCGCTATGAGCTGACCGAGATCGCGGCCGACCAGCGCCGATCGGCCGAGCATTTGCGGCGCCATCCCCTGGGGCGCGTTCCCGCGCTCGAGCTCGGCGATGGCACCACCATGTTCGAGTCGGCGGCGATCTGCCTTCAGCTCGCCGATCTGTACCCGACCGCCCGGCTGATCCCGCCGCTGGGGTCAAGCGGACGCGCGCTTGTCTATCAGTGGGTCATGTTCGCGGTGGCCGAACTCGAAGGCCCGCTGTTTCGCTGGATCCGCGCGCTCGCCGAAGGCACGACGGAGTCCCTGGCGCGCGATCGCTTCACGCAAGCTGCCGCCGCGCTCGAATCCGCGCTCAGCGGCGGCGACTGGCTGCTTGATCCCCAGTTCACCGTCGCCGACGTGATGTGCGCCAGCGTGCTGCAAGGAGCCGACTCCCGCCAGATGCTGCGTCCCTGGCCGGGGCTCGAGGCCTACGTGCGACGCAGCGAGTCACGCCCCGCATATGCAAAGGCCGCCGCCATCTCCGATCGACCTCGCTCATGACGAACGCGAGCACGAACCACGGACGGTGCTCGATTTGAGTCGACTTCGAGGCTGATCGCTCATGTCCACTGCAAGGTGTGTCGTTAACAGGATGTGAGACTGTGACAGCGAACGCGAGGATTCAACTGTGAGCCGCGACCCGAGAGCCACCGTCGCCCCGGTTTCGCGGGCGCTTGAGGACGAGCAGACGCTGGTCGATCGTGAGCAGACACTCGCAGATACTGACCAGACCGGGTCTGACGACGACCAGACCTCGTCTGATCGGGAGCAGGCGGCTGCCAATCGCGATCAGGCAGCCAGCGACCGCGACCTCGTGCGCGGTGGCGACCCTGACGCGCATGATTCTTCGCGTGACGTTCGCAGTCGCACCGCCCAGCAGCGGCAGTTCAGCGCCGCGCGGCGGATGGCGGCAGCGACCGCGCGTGATCAGGTCGCGGACGCGCGAGATCTGACCGCGTTGGAGCGCGATCAGATCGCGGAACTGCGTGATCGCGCGCTCGCGCCGGAGGATGCCGCCTCGGTCGGTCGCGAGTCGGAAATGGTGCTGCGGGCGGCCGAGAACCGCAGCAGCGCCGCAGCTGACCGCGCCGCGGCGGCTGAAAGTCGTACCCGGGCGGCGGTCGATCGCGCACAGGCGGCGCGTGATCGCGAGGGGGCGGCTCGTGAGGTGCTCCAGGCCCAGGCAGAACGCGATGCGCTACTGACGAAGCTGGCGTCTGCTGAGAACGACGGGCTGACCGGCACACGCTTGCGGGCGACGGGCCTGGAGGACTTTGATCACGAGATCGCTCGTGCCCGCAGGGCGATGGCGCCGCTCGCTATCGCGTACGTCGACGTGGTCGGCCTGAAGGCGGTCAACGACGCACACGGTCACGGCGCCGGCGACGCGCTGCTGCAGCACGCGGTCAACGCGATCCGCGGTCAGATGCGCTCCTATGACTTGATCGTTCGTATCGGCGGCGACGAATTCATGTGCGTGATGTCCGGCGCGACGATCGAGTCCGCCCACGTGCGTTTCGCCGCCATCCAGACCAGGCTGGCGGCAGACCCCTTTCCGTGCGAGATCAAGGTCGGATTCGCCGCGCTCACCGACGGGGACACCGCCGCCGACCTGATCCAACGCGCGGACGCGGAGCTTCCCGGCAGCACCCGACGCTAGCGCCGCGACGCTGAGGCGGCGTCGGCCTACTGAACCGCAAGTTCGACGGCTTTACGCACGTGCAGTTGGGTGGTGTCAAAGACGGGAACAGATGCGTCCTGTGGACCGACCAGCAAATCGATCTCGGTACAGCCGAGCAGGATCCCCGCAGCGCCACGATCGACGAGATCTCCGATGATCCGTCGGTACTGATCGCGCGAGCCCGAATCGATGACCCCTCGGCACAGCTCGTCGAAGATGACGTCATGGACCGTCCGGCGGTCCGTCGCGTCGGGCACCAGCACCTCCAGGCCGTGCCGCTGACGCAGGCGGCCGACGTAGAAGTCCTCCTCCATCGTGTACCGGGTTGCCAGCAACCCAACCGTCGTGATGCCGTGGGCCTGGACCTCCTCCGCCGTGGCATCAGCGATGTGGATCAGCGGAACAGCGACAGCGCCGACGATCGCGTCAGCGACCTTGTGCATCGTGTTCGTACACAAGATCAGCAGCTCGGCCCCCGCGCGCTCGAGGACGCGCGCCTCGTCCGCCAGACGGGTTCCGGCCTGCACCCACCGACCCGCGCTCTGCATCCCCTCGATCTCGGCGAAATCGACGGACCTCAGTATCAGGTCGGCGGAGTGCAGACCACCGCACCGCCTGCGGACCTCCTCGTTGGCGAGGCGGTAGTACTCAGCCGAAGACTCCCAGCTCATGCCGCCAAGCAGACCGATCCGCTTCATCCTCCGCATCCCACCACAACACCAGGTGGGCCGCAAGAAAGCGGTCGCCGGACTCCGTCGATCATCGATCGCAGTGCGTGGTCCGGAGCGAGGCTGATCGTGATAGTCCGAGATGGAGGCTGATGAGATGACAGCCGTTGCGCTTATTCCTGGGGCTGGCGGCCTGGGCTGGTATTGGCACCTGGTAGAGCGGGACCTGCAGAACCGGGGGTATGACGCGTTTGCCGTTGATCTGGCGGCGTACGGTCGCACCGGGCTGCCGGCCTACGCCGACGCTGTCGTGGACACGATCGATGGGCGCAGTGACGTCGCGCTGGTCGCGCAGTCGATGGGAGCGTTCACCGCGCCACTGGTGTGGCAGCGGGTCCCTACCCAGCCGGTGGTATTCGTCAACGCGATGATCCCGCAGCCCGGCGAGACGCCGAGCAAGTGGTGGGACAACGTCGGCTCTGAGCAGGCCAGAACGGCCGCGGCGGCGCGCGACGGCTACAGCACCGAATTCGACCTGACCACCTACTTCCTGCACGACATCCCGGAGGATCTGGTCGAAGAGATGCGGCAGCATGCCGGGTCCCAACTCGAGGAACGATTCGACGACCCCTGCACGTTCGACACCTGGCCACCGGTTCCGATCCACGTCGTGGCCGGCCGTGACGACCGGTTCTTCCCTCTCGAGCTCCAACAGCGCATCGCCCGGCAACGGCTCGGTGTCGACCCCGTCATCGTGCCCGGCGGGCACCTCGCGGCGCTCAGCCACCCCGACGAGCTCGCCGTCGTGATCGCCGGTTACCTCGGCCCCGCCTGAGTCCAGCCGCCCCGGAACGGTCGGTCAGTGATCGTCGCTGTCGTTGTCGTGTCGTCTCCAGCCGGCCGCTGGCGGCGGCGCGATATCGACGGCGTGGGCGAGTTCGGCGGCCCGGTCACCGCCGATGATCGGGGTCAGCCAGGTCGTGAGCTCAGCGACGAACCGGTGAGCGCTGTAGAGGTCCTCGGTGCCACCGGGGCCGGGGAGCAGGATCTTCCACGTCGCCGGCTCATCAGGGGCTGCCGTGTAGGTCAGCGCGCACGATAGGCCCGCGCTGCCCTGGAGCTCGTACCGGGTCTGGTGCTCCGGGTGAGTTCTGCGTACCGGCATCTGTTGCTTATTCGGACGGCATCGGGGAGCTGGTCAAGAACGATACTGGCGCGATCTGAGTGCTGGGTTGGCGGTTCGGGGTTCCCCCAACGCCGGATCCCTCTCACCGGAGGCGCCGGCAGGGCGACGTCCTGATCAAACGGCGGGAGGTCGAGGCTCATCTATTTCCCGGCCGCGCTTTTGGAGGAAGCCGCCGAAGGCGCCGGCCAGCATCGCGATCACGGTGATGGCGTAGATCTCCATGAAGATGTCGAGGATGCGTCCGCAGACTGAGATCGGATTGATGATCTGCGAGGAGACCGTAAGCAGCTGGGTCGTGGTCCAGAATGCGGCGCTGCCGAAGGTATGGATCTCGGTCTGGTGAGCGTGACGCTCGAGCAGAAACGCTGCGATCGAGCACAACAGGTCGATCCCGATGGTCGCCGTGGCGATCGCCACGAGCGCGTCCCGTAGCCGGCGATGCGTGGGAGTCGCCGCGCGCATGACGTCGGCAAACTCGCGGGCAGCAGTCATCAGTACTCGATGCGGCATCTCTCAATCGTTTCCGACGAGCCGGACGTGAGCCTCGAACGCCAAAGTTCGTCATTGATTTTGCCGGCGTTGGTCCCGGTCCGCGTTGCGCGCGAGGCCGCTCAGGACCAGTACACGGAATGGTCGTCGCAGATGAATTCGAGCCTGCGACCGTCGGGGTCGGTCGCGTAGAACCCCTTCGACCATTGCGTGTGTTGCACGGGGCCACGCTGAAAGGCCCCGAGCCGCTTCGCACGCCGCAGGACATCGTCAAACCCGGCCGCATCGACGTCGAAGGCGAGCTCGTCGGGGTCCTCGTCGCTGTAGCGACGCTCGGTGGCGAAGAACACCAGCAGCGTGTGGCCAACCCGGATCGGATCATGCTCGGCGGGCAGCGCCTCCCCGCCCGTGAGGTCGAGATAGAACCGCCGCAACGCGGCCGGATCGTGGCTGCGAAACGCGATGTGGTTGACGCCCAAGACTCCCATTGCCCCCATCAAACCACGGTTGCGCGCCGCGTCTACTGCTTCACGAACCGCAGCCCCATCACTGGACGTGCGCTGCGGGCAACACCCAACCGATGACCGCCACATACTGCGGCGCCGCGGCCGCAATCACGAGGGCGTGGAAGATCTCGTGAAAACCGAAGGTAGGCTCGACGCCGGCGTCGGGATCGATCTCAGGCATCGGTCAGCGGGTCGTGTTGATCAGCCGGCGCGAGCGACTCGAGTGCTGCGCGCAGGATCGGCGCGCGGTAGCCGGCGTCTCCGGGGATCTTGGCGATGGCGGCGACCATGTCGAGGATCTGCTCGAGGGTGAGGTCGGTCCGGGTCTCGCCTGATTGCTGGGCCGCGCGCAGCAGGGGCCGGCTGGCGTCGAGCACGCGTGCGTACCCCGTCCCGAACACGGGATCGTCGCGATCCGCGTGCTCGAGCAGCTCGGCGGCGACAAATCGCTTGCTCGTGAAGTAGGCGTAGAAGCGGCGTAGCCACGCCACCAGGATCGCTCCGGGGCTGTCCCCGGCGATCGTCGCGGCCGCCTGGCACACCGCGTCGATCTCGTCGACGTAGAGCGCCTCCAACAGCTCGCGCCGGGTGGCGAAGTTGCGGTACAGCGTGGCCGATCCGACCCCGGCGCGCCGAGAGATCTCGGCCATCGAAACGTCGGCGTCCGGATCGGCGAACGCGGCCCGTGCAGCGTCAAGGATCCGCTCGCGGTTGCGCTCGGCGTCGACCCGTCGGGCCGCTGGCAGAGGTGTCGGTGTTCGGGCCATCTCAACAAGTGGGGAGGGTCTCCGCTATCTTCATGTGGGCACCCTCTCCGTTTCTCTGTTCGAGTTTACTCACGGCCGACCCACGTGGCCGGCGCCGCCCACCGCGATACCGCAAGGACCCCTGCTCATGACCCATACTCGGCCGGCGCCACTCGATGTCGGCATCGGCGCCCCCGCGCAAAGGAGATTCCTTGATGGACTACCGACCCCTGGGACGCACCGGCGTCTCGGTCAGCCAGATGTGCCTGGGCGCGATGATGTTCGGCGCCTGGGGCAACCCCGATCACGACGACGCGGTACGGATCATCCACAAGGCGCTGGACGCCGGGATCAACTTCATCGACACCGCCGACGGCTACTCCGGCGGCGAGTCAGAGCAGATCGTCGGCAAGGCGCTGGGCGGTGGACGCCGCCAGAACGTGGTGCTCGCCGTCAAGTTCGGTCCTCCGTTCGACGAGGATCCCAACCACCGCGGGGCGTCGCGGCGGTGGATCACCGAAGGGGTCGAGGGCTCGCTGCGCCGCCTTGGAACGGACTGGATCGACCTCTACCAGGTGGGCGTTCCCGATCCGTGCACCGATATCGACGAGACCCTCTGCGCTCTGTCTGACCTCGTGCATGCCGGCAAGATTCGATCCTTCGGCGCGTCGAAGGTCCCGGCGTCTGAGATCGTCGAAGCTCAATGGGTCGCCGATCGTCGCGGCCACGGACGGTTTCGCACCGAACAGCCCCCCTACTCGATGCTGACCCGGGCGATTGGGTACGACGTACTGCCGACCTGCCGGCGCCACGGTATCGGCGTCATGGCCTACAGCCCGCTGGCCGCCGGCTGGCTGTCGGGCAAGTACCGCAGGGGCCTGGAGGTCAGCGGGCCAGGCTCGCCGATGCGGTTGCGGCGGCTGCCGGCGCGCTGGGACGCGACTCACCCGTCCAACGCCGCGAAGCTCGACGCCGCCGACGCGCTCGGCAAGCTCGCCGACGAAGCCGGGCTGACGCTGATCCAGATGGCAGTCGCGTTCGTCACCCGCCACCCCGCGGTCAGCACCGCGATCATCGGTCCGCGCACCCTGGAGCACCTCGACACATACCTCGACGCCGACGGGATCGACCTGTCCAGCGATGTGCTCGACCGCATCGACGAGATCGTTCCCCCGGGGGTCACGATCAACATCGCCGACAACATGTGGAACTTCGGCACCACAGCACTGGACGCCCGATCCCGTCGCCGATAGGGCAACCCTCGGCGGCGAGACCTCCCGACCGCTCGTTTCACGACCTCATGGGCCGCGGAATCGTTACATCTCGGTGATGGGCGGCTGTATCGTTCTGCGCGCCGCGGGCCGTCGCTTGCTCGAAGCGCTGCCTGCCGCCCCGCTCGTGATCGCCGCTCGCGTCTTTCTGCTGGCTCTCTGCGCGCTGGTTGGTGCTGCGAGTTGCCCGGCGGCTCCCGCATTCGCCCAGGCGAACCTGCTGCGCAACCCGGGTGCTGAGACGGGCGCCGCGTCGGTTCACGGCTGGGACAGCGTCACGATTCCCGGTTGGAAGGTGGTGTCCGGACTGCCGACCGTCGTCCGCTACGGGACGAAGGGGTTTCCGCGCGGCCGCCGGCGCGGGCAGTTGTTCGCCGGGGGTCCGGGCGGCACCGCGCGTCTCACGCAGCGAGTGGCGCTGCACGGGCGGGGCCGGGCGCCGACGCCTGTGGGCGCCCGTTACGAGTTCTCCGCTCGCCTGGGCGGGAGCTCCAGCAGTCGCGCGTCGGCGAGCGTCACGTTTCTCTCCGCCCAGGGTCGGCCGCTCGGTCGCCGCGATCTGCCTGGTGTCGGTGGGCGCGGTCGGTCGTCGGCGCGGCGTCTGACGCTGCGCGCGCTCGGCGGGACCGTGCCCGCCGGCGCTGTCGACGCTGAGGTGACGTTGCGACTGGCGACGTCACTGCAGAACATCGACGGACCGTACGCGCCGAAGGTGGGCTATGACCGGGCCGTCGCCGACGATCTGCGGTTCGACGTGCGGGCGATCGTCGGCGACGATCGCCGGGCGCCCTACTACAACCGTCTGCTCGCCCAGGGCTCAGAGCTTGGGCAGATGTATGCCGAGGAGCATCCAAGCGACGGCAACTACCTGGCGCTGGCGGGTGGCAGCACGTTCGGGATTCCGCTGACCGATCCGCTGGAGGTCAACTCGCAGTACACGATCCATGCCGCGAACATCGGCGATCGGATCGACGCTGCCGGCGAGACGTGGAAGGACTATGAGCAGAGCTCGGCGGGTCCCTGTGACGACACGGTGCACGGCTTCTACTGGAACGACGATCTTCCGATGCTGTACTTCGCCGATATCCGGGATCGGCCCGCGTACTGCGCCGCTCACGACGTTCCCCTGGCGTCGATGGCTTCCGATCTCTCGCACGCCAAGACCACGCCCAATTTCAGCTGGGTCGGGATCAACGACTGCGACGACATGGAGGGCTGCGGGATCCGTGCCGGCGACCGGTTCCTCGCTCGCCAACTCGGGGAGATCATGCGCTCGCCGGCGTGGCAAACCCAGCGCTCGCTGGCAATCATCACGTTCGACGAGGACGCCGTCGATCACCAGCGACCGGCGCAGCGCATCCCGACGCTGATGCTGGCGTCCGCCGGAGTACGCCACGGCTACGTGTCGAAGGTCCGGTACACGCATTACAGCCTGCTGCGAACGATCGAGGCGGCGCTCGGTCTGAAGACGCTGACGCGCAACGACCGCTTCGCCCAACCGGTCAACGACGTGTTCCGCCCCGGCGCGGCGGCGGCCGTGGGGCCACCGTCTCCGTACCACGGTTCGGGCACGGCTTCGCCGCCGACCCCGTCCTCGTCGCCGACGACGGCGACGCGACGTCCTCCGCCTCCCGGGCCGGCGACCGCGTTCGTCGTCAGCTCGCGCGCGGGGACGGTGACACCGGTCGGTCTCACGGACCGCAAGGCCGGACACCCGATCGCGGTGGGGCGCGAGCCGCAGGCGATCGCGCTGTCCCCGGACCAACGGATGGCGTACGTCGTGAACTCGGGCTCTGACGACGTGACGCCGATCCAGACCGGCCCGCGCCGCCCCGAACGCGCCATCGCGGTCGGTCATGATCCCCAGGCGATTGTGATCACGCCCGACGGGCGAACGGCATTCGTATCGAATGCCGGCTCGGACACCGTCACGCCGATCGATCTGCAGACCGACGTTCCCGGGGTTCCGATCCCGGTCGGCCCTGACCCCCACCGGCTGGCGATGACGCCCGACGGACGGACGCTGTACGTGCTGGACTGGGGTGGCCGCACGATCACCCCGATCGATGTCCGCAGCGAACGCGCGCTGACCCCGATCGGCGTCGGGTCATATCCGTCGTCGATCGTGATCGGCCGCGACGGCCGGCGCGCTTACGTCGCGAATTACGGCTCGAACACCGTCACGCCGATCACGATCTCCGATCAACACGCAGGCGCGCCGATCAGCGTCGGCCAAGCCCCGAGCGCGCTCGCCCTCTCTCCCAACGGCGCACGTCTCCTGGTCGTCGACGGCGACACCGATCGCTTGACCATGATCGCGACCAACAGCCTCAGGCGCATCCATGACACCGGCGTTGGTAGCTCGCCTGAGGCTGTCACGTTCTCCCACTCGGGAGCCACCGCCTTCATCGTCAACACCATCTCCGGGACGATCACCCCGGTCGATGTGGGCAGCGGCCGCGCGGACAAGCCCATCTCCGTCGGAACCTACGCGTACCCGACACAGATCATCTCCGCGTCTGACGGTCGCACCGCGGTCGTGCTGGGCACCTACGCCGGCAACGTCAGACTGGTCGACACCCGGGCACGGTCCGCATCTGGGCCGATCAAGGTCGGAGCTCTGCCCGTCGCGGCGGCGCTTACGCGCTGACGTCCGCAGCCGCCTGCGCGTCGCACAGCCGGAGCTGACGGCAAACAAGCGGCGACCCCGATCGCATCTCAGGGCCTCACGATTCCAGCTGCGTGGCCAACAGCTCGCGCTGACGCGCCGTGAGCTCGCGGAGCAGCTTGCGCTCACCGATCTCGTGCGCCGCCAGAAACCTCGTGCAGCGACGCCGGCCCCACCCGCGCTGGCTCAGCAACAGCTCCCGCAGCGAGCAACCCACGGCCTCCGACGGTGGATCACGCAACACCTCCGCGACGGTCACCGCACCCGCCCGGATCTCACGCTTCAACTGCGCCCGAGCCGATCGCATCACGTTGGCGAGACCAAGCGCTTGCAACCGCTGCCACTGCCGTTCAGACGAACTCATCCCAATCCGCGACGCACTTTTCACACCCTCCGAGGCCCATCCTAGTGGGGCTGCTCTGACCTCACAGATCGGCGCGCGTACCCAGTCAGTCGGACGCCCGCCTCTGACCGGGCACTCCCGGTCGCCGGGAGCGTGTCTGTGGTCGCGGCCCAACTGCCGAGCAGCTTGAGGGTTTCCTCGTCGCGGCTGCCGGGCTCGGCGGTGTAGGCGAAGATCGTCAGATCGCGGTCGGCGGCGAGCTCGAGCCGGTTGAAGTCAAGGCTGATGTCGCCGAGCCTGATTGATGGTCGTCCGCATCGCCCGCGCGCACCGCCGTCCATACCATCCGGCTGCCTGACACCACGACGGCCGCCAACCCCAGAACAGGAGCGACACCTGTGCATATCACCCGCAACTCGCTGGACACCACCCAAGGGCCGGACACCTGGTTCACCGGAACCGTCTACGTCGACGCCGTCGCCGCGCCGGCGCCGCCCGCCCGCGCCGGCGCGGCCAGCGTCCACTTCACCCCGGGCGCCCGCACCCACTGGCACACCCACCCGTTCGGGCAGACGATCTTCGTCACCGAGGGGGTGGGGCGCTGCCAGCGTGAAGCTGGCCCTGTGCAGGAGATCCGCCCCGGCGACCGCGTCTTCTTCGAGCCCGGCGAGAACCACTGGCACGGCGCCGCTCCCAACCGGTTCATGACCCATATCGCGATCCAAGAGGCCGACGAGTCCGGCAGCCCCGTCAGCTGGGGCGACCCAGTCGACGACGCGACGTACCTCGCCGCCCCGGCGGCGGACTGATCCCACTGGACCCCCGACCGCGTGCGACCAGCTTCGCCTACTGGCTTCCGAGATGCATGGTTGCCGCGCCGAGTCGTTGCGCGCCAGCACGGCTGCGTATCGGCGCGAGCTTGCTGCTGGTTCCGGGGGCCGAGCAGGAGCGGACGGGGGTCACGTTGGGCTGCTCCGTGCGCAGCCGTCAAAGAGGCTTGGCCGTCCACGAGATGGTGCCCGTGTGACACACGCTCCCGACCTCGGGCGCGTTTAGGCTGACGGTGCCGTGAGCGCTCGTCACCGTCAGCGTTCCAGCGACGCTCTGCGTTCCGCCGCCGGGGTCCGTCAGAGTTCGATGGAAGCTCCCGGTCCGGCCGTGTTCGTGAAGGTGCAAGGGGATGCGCTTGAAGACGACTTGGCCGAAGTGCTGAATCCCGTCTGCACATTTGGCTTTCCAGCCGGCGCTGAAGCTTACGGTTTTGATCGGGCTCCCAGGCCCGTTGGCGAGGTCGACACCGATGTATACGGGCGCGTCCTGGCTGGAACGGCCCTCATAGGGCCGGTGCAACGTGGCTGCTGCCGCGACGGCACAGACCAGCGCGATGGTCGCCACGATTGTCGCCAGGACCCTTGCTCCCATCACGATCTCGTCGCCATCCTAACCACAGCGCCACGCCCACCGCAACACGTCGTAGATGTTCGGCACGCCCCGTGGAGACGCGGCCCTCCACGGCTGGCGTCGGCCAACGTCGGCTGGCGGGGCTGCTGATCAGACTGCCCGGTCGACTCGACCGCTCGCGGGCGTTGCTCAGGCAGTTCGCATGGGTTAGGGTCCTCACGGTCGAGCGAGGAGTTCCCCGAATGGATGTGCCTTTGCGTGACGCGGTGCTGGCCGACGCGCCCGACTGCGGGCGGATCTGCCACGACGCGTTCGCGGCACTCGCGATCCGGCACGGTTTTGTGCCGGACTTCCCATCGGTGGAGGTGGCGGTTGGCGCCGTGTCTGGTCTGATCGAGCACCCGGGGTTCTTCTCGATGGTCGCCGAGCGTGATGGCCGGATTGTGGGGAGCAACTTCCTCGATGAGCGCTCGACGATCGTCGGCGTCGGGCCGATTACCGTCGATCCCGAGGTGCAAGGCAGCGGGATCGGCCGGGCGCTGATGGACGCGGTGCTGGAGCGCTCCAGAGAGCGGCGCGTGCCCGGCGTGCGGCTGCTGCAGTCCGCGTACAACAACGGCTCGATGAGCCTCTACGCGAAGCTCGGGTTCGATGTCCGCGAGCCGTTCGCGGTGATCCAGGGCGGGCCGCTGGGACTGGGAATCTCGGGCTGCACGGTCCGCCCGGCGAGCAACGCTGACGCAGAGGCGTGCAACGCCGTGTGCGCGCGCGTACACGGCCACGACCGTGCAGGCGAGCTGCTCGACGCGCTCGCCCGGGGCACCGCGAGCGTGGTCGAGCGCAACGGCCGGATCACCGGTTACACGACCGGCGTCGGGTTCTTCGGGCACTCGGCCGGTGAAACCGACGACGACGTTGAGGCACTCATCGGCGCCGCCGAGCGCTTCGACGGGCCCGGCTTCCTGATCCCGATGTGCAACACAGAGCTCTTGCGCTGGTGCCTTGGTCGTGGTCTGCGCGTGTCCTCCATGATGAACCTGATGACCATCGGCCTTTACCAGGAACCTCGCGGCCCGTTCTTGGCGTCGGTCGCCTACTGACTACCCTCGCGTCGCGGACGCACTCAGCCACCCGGCCGACAGTCCGCTCTTGGTGCGGCTGGCCGTTCTCGACGGCAGCACCCGAGTTCCCCGGTTCGCGCGGATAGCGAGGATGACCGCCAGAGGATGGTCGTCACCACGTAGGAGACTTCCCGTGTGTCTTGAAGTAGTCAGAGGGACTTCTCCACCGGCGGCCAGTCAGGATCTTCACAACCCAGAAGACGAAGAGGTCTCGGAAGCCTTCGCGGCGATCGGCGCAGGAAAGAAGCGCCCGAGCACAGGCAGCGCCGCCTTGCGCGGAGAGGCAAGCCAAGCTAACGTCGGCCTCATGCGGACGCGTGATCTCGAAGTCCTTCGGGAGATCCTCGATACCCGTGGCAGCTTCGGCCACCGGGAGCACCTCGAGCTGGCCTGGAGGTATCTGCGCATGTACCCAAGTGACGAGGCGGGCGAGGCGATGGTCCAAGCGATTCGTCACGTCGCCAGGCTGCACGGAGACGAGCAGAAGTACCACGAGACGATGACGCGCGCGTGGCTGCACTTTGTGGCTGTCCATTCGCAACGCTGGAGCGCGGACAGTTTCGAGGAATTCTTGAACCGCAACCCTCGTCTGCTCGACCGTCAGCTGATCGAGTGCTTTTACTCGTCAGAGCTGATCCAAAGTGACCTCGCCCGCACGGCTTGGAGCGCGCCGGACCTTCACCGCCTGCCGGCACTGGTGTAGGCCGGCGCCACCCGCGCCAGCGCGGCGGTCAGGTCATTGCAGCGCGGTGAATCGGCTCCGATGCGGTCGCGCGTGGACTGCGCGCACTCCGCTCCTACTCGGTCAACTCGATCGTCGCAGTGGCACGCGCCAGATCCCCGACCGTACCGCGACTCCCGTCTATCTATAAGCTCATCGTGGTGGGTCGGCGCGACCGACGCAGTCGCGGAGAAGCCTGGCCCGACCTGGTTGTCGCTCGCCTCCGGCGAGGCAGGAACTACGTGACTTCAAGTACAGGCAGTGAGCCAAAGCAGTCCGATTGCGAGCCGATTGCGGCGCGGCTGGGACGTTACATCGCCGGGGCGAGGGCCGAGGCGTTCTCCGCGCCGGTGCGGCAGAAAGCTGGCACCTGCCTGCTCGACGGTCTGGCGCTCGGGATGGCGGCCGGCGAGGAAGCGACCACACGTGCGCTGCTCGCCTCTCCGTTCCTGCCCTCCGCGAGCGACGGCTGCCTTGTTTGGGCGGACGGGCGTCGTGCTCCTCTATGCGACGCAGTCTGGCTGAACGGCTACGCAGTACATGCCCGATTCCAAGACGACTGCGACATGACGTCGTGGACCCATCCCGGTTCGCTCGTCCTGCCCGCAGCTCTAGCGGTCGCCGAGGCCGCCGGCGCCTCGCTCGAGCGCGCGCTGACGGGGATCGTGTGCGGCTACTCCGTCCTGCACTGGCTCGGAGCGGCTGAGAAGATCGGCCGCGGTGTGGTCGCACGCGCATTTCGAGCCAGTCCCACTTTGGGACCGGTAGCGGCGGCGGCGGCCGCCGCCGCCGTGCTCGAGCTGTCTGCCGAGCAGGCAGCCAATGCGCTCGCCGTCGCCGCTGCCACCGCGGGTGGCGTTATCGAAACCGTGCGGTCAGGATCGTCTGACTGGCGGTTCCAGAACGGGAGCGCCTCGTGGCGAGGTGCCGTGTCAGCACTTCTCGCCCGAGAGGGCGTCGACGGTGCGCCAGAAGTGTTTGAGAGCGAGAAAGGGTTCGTGCGCGCTTTTGCCGGACTGGAGGAGTTACCGGTCGAACTGAGCCGGCAGCCAGACCCGGAGTCGATCTGCACAGTCTGGGCGAAGCCGTATCCAACGCTGGGCGACAACGTCGCAGTGGCGTCAGCCGCCTCGCGCCTCGTTGAACGCTGCGCGTTCGACCATACCGACATCACGGCCATCAGAGTGCATCAGAACGCAGAGTTCGCTTCCTATCCGGGAACCGCGTACCGCGGGCCCTACACAAAGCCGACACAAGCCATCGCCAGCACCGCCTTCGCCGTTGCAGCTGCGCTAGCTCGCGGTTCGATCACGTTCGACCTCTACAGCAGCGCGCTCGATAACCCGGAGATTCTCTCGCTGATCGAGAAAGTTACGGTGTGCCCCGAGGATCGGTACGGGTACTTGGACGGCAAGGTGGTCGTCGAGACAGTTGGAGGGGGTGAGTTCTCCGCCGACACACGGCAGATACCGAAGGAATTCTTCTACCGTGATCGTCCCGCCGCAACAACTGCGTTCACCGCCACTTTGCGGGAGGTCGGCATCACGGGAGATGCCAATTCGTTCGCCCAGCGGCTCCTCGAGCGCGTAGCGGGAGATGACCTGCAGATCTCCACCGGCGAGCTCCTCGCCGAGGCCATGGATCTGCGAGCCCAGCGATGACCGATGTGGCGGCGGAGGCCGCCGAGGCGGAGGTCCCGCAGACGGCGCAAGCCGGACGGTACGACGCGTTCCTGTCCTACGCTCGAGAGGATCGGAAGTTCGTCGAGCAGCTGCGCGGCGACCTGATCGCCGCCGGCCTCGAGGTCTGGGTCGACGTCGAGGATATCCTCGGCGGCGCGCGGTGGCGCGAGCGAGTGACGCGGGGCATCGAGGCCTGCAAGGCGTTCGTGTTCGTGATCAGCCCGGACTCGGTCGCTTCCGGCCCGTGCAAGGAGGAGCTGTCGCTGGCCGGCTCGCTCAACAAGCTGATCGTCCCGGTTGTTCGTCGCACGGTCTACGACGAACTGCCTCCTGGGCTGTCGGAGTTTGAGTGGATCTTCATCGGCGAGGACGCCGACCGGGACGTCGAGACGCGCAACCGCGGCGTCGGGACGCGCAAGCTGGTCGAGGCGCTGCAGACCGACCTCGCGTGGCGGGACGCGCATACGCGGCTGGCGGCGCGCGCGCGCGAGTGGGTCGATGGCGACCGCAATGGGAGCTACCTGCTGCGCGGCGCCGACCTGCGCGCGGCCGAGGCGTGGCTGGCCCAGCAGGAGGGCCACCGTGAGCAGCCGACGGCCGCGCAGACCGAGTACGTCGCCCGCAGTCGCCAGGCGGCCGGCCGGCGCCTGCGTGCCCTGCTCGGCGGCCTGGGCGTCGCGCTGGCGGTGGCGATCGCGCTGGCGATCGTCGCGCTCGTCCAGCGGGACTCGGCGGTGCACAACCAGCACGTCGCGGAGTCGCGCGCGCTGACCGTCGAGTCCAGCCAGCAGCTCGGCTCGGATGCGGAGTTGGCCACGCTGCTGGCGCTCCGCGCCGTCCGGACCGATTCGACCTCGGGCGCCGTCCTCGCCCTACGCCAGGCGGTCGGCGCCGATCAGCTGACGCATGTGCTGCGTAACGGCCCCGCCACAGTACGGTATGACCCGGCCGACGCCTCGATCCTGGCGACGGGCGCCTCCGACGGGACGATCGACATCTGGAATGGCCAGACAGGAAAGCTGATCGCCAGCTATCCGAAGGTCGCGCCGGAGAGCATTGCCCCCGCCGACCTCGCGTTCGGTCTGACCGGTGAGCAGCTGATCGCCGGTGACGGCCAGGGCCGGATCCACCTCTGGAATCTCCAGAATCACACCGCTGAGGTCCTGCCGACCGCCGCCACAGCAAGCGGCCCCGCCTCGGCCGTGGCGTTCGGTCCGGACATCATGGCGATCGGCACCTACAAGGGATATGTGACCATTCTCCGCCCGTCGGGCGCCTCGTTCGCCCCAGCCGGCGTGATCGATGTCAAAGCGGCGATCACGAACCTGGCGTTTGACCCCAGCGGCGGGAGCTTGCTGATCACCACCAGCCACGGCGAGGCCCAGTTGGTGTCTGGCACCGGGACGCTGCTACTCGAGCGCGCGGGAGGATCTGCAGCGGACGTCGCCGCGTTCAGCCGTGACGGGCAGCGCATTGTGATGGGAGACGTCGGCGGTGGCGTGTACCTGTGGAGCGGCGCGGGCAAGCTCGTGGCGACACCTTCGCTGCCCGACGACGGATCTGGTTCGACGCAGGTCTTCAGTGCCGGTTTCAGTCCCGACGATCAACTGCTGGCGGTCGGCTACGGCACCGGGCAGGTCGGTGTGTTCGACGCCAGCACGGGGGGGTTCGTGAACGCGATCACGGCTTCGGACGTCGCGGTCGAAAGCGTGGCCTTCCTGCCCAACGACACCCTCGTGGTCGGCTACGCCGACGGGGTCACCCGGGAGTTCGACCCGACCGCCGGCACCCAGCTGGCGGCGCTCGGCGACGGTCCCGGCGACCTTGTCGACGCGGCCGCGAACTCCACTGGAAGTCAGATCGCGACCGAGGACGCGGAAGGCGGGCTGCATCTCTGGAACGCGTTCCCGGGCCGCGTCCTGTGGAACGCCCCGGGCGCGTCCGTGGCGGGACTGACACCGAACGGGCGGTCGCTGGTGTGGCTGGTCGGCCAAACGCTCGAAGCGGACACGGGGGGCCGCACTCGATCGCTCGGGACGCTGAGCGATTCCGGCGCCCTTCACGTCACCCCCTGGTTCAGCGCCGACAGCCGGATGGCGGTGATCCCGCAGGACGAGGGGGCTACGCTGGTCAACCTCCGAACCGGTGTCCGCGCGACGTTGATCGATGCGCGTGTCTATCCCACGAAGCTGTCATTCGGTCAGGTCGGCTCGTTCAACCGCAATGACACGCGGTTCGTCGCTCCGGTCACGAGCGGTGGGGCGGCAATCTGGAACACGGGAGGACACCTCGTGCGGCGGATCGATGCCGGAAAGACCATCGATCAGGCGCTCTATAGCCCCAGCGGCGCCCAGATCGCCGTCGCCGGAGAGAACGGCACGGCGTACCTGATCCCATCGGCTGGGACCGGTGCGACGATGATGCTCGCCAATCCGTCCAACGCTGGCGCGGTCACTGACGTCGCGTTCAGTCCCAACGGTCGCCTGGTGGCGACGGCCACGAATGGTCTCGATCCGCGGGTCAGGCTGTGGAGCACGATCACGGGCCGGGAGGTTGGCAGCGGATTGACCGAAGATGGCTACTTCGTGGCGTTCTCGCCGGACGGCGAACAGCTGGCTACGGCGACCGTCGGCGAGAACGTGCTCGTCGTGCCGGTGTCCTCCCACGGCTTCGAGTCGAGCGCTGCGCAGACCATTTCCACAGGTCTGGCCTCCAGCGCGGCGTTCGCCTCCGGCGGCCAACTGATCGTCGATCAAGCCGGCTCTGGTGCGGGTGGCACAGGCCCAGCCGTGTTCGACCTGGCCAGCGGACAGCTGACCCAGCGCCTGGGAGACGCCGCTGGGTACGGCATCGTCTCATACGCCGCGGGGAAGGTGCTGAGCATCACGGGAACCGGTGCCACGCTATACAAATGCGACGCTTGCGGTTCGACGCCACTCCTGATCAAGAACGCTGAGTCGGTACTGGTCCAGCGCCTGACGCGCGCCCAGATCTCGCACGATGTCGACGGCGGCTGACGCTACGGCGCGAGCTACATCGTGCGGCGCCGCTCAGTGGTCATGTTCGTCGTGGCTGTAGTCGTGGTGTTGGTAACCGCGGTGCCGGTCGGCGCCGCAGCCACATCCGCCGCATGAGCAGCGGCGTTGCCGGCACGGATCGTCGTACTGGCCGGGGCAGCCGTCCCAGACGGTGTGGGCGATCACGTCAACCATGATCTCCGGGCGAACCGGGTGAGCGCGAGCCACGTCGCTGCTCGAGACCCTCCACTACATTCACCGTCACGCTGTCTCATCCGGCTTGGCAGGCTCCGGGCGCACCGCCCCGGGATCAATCCGAGCCGTCAGGAGAGGGATAACACCGATGAAGCTATGCGAACTACGAGACCGCCCACATGGGGTGTTCGAATGAACGGACCCACCGAGGGTGCGCAACATCACGTCGAAGCGATGCGTGCGGATCTATGGAACTCGATCAGCAAGCGGAGACTCCTGATCGCTCCCGGGGTGTACGACGGCCTGTCAGCGCGCGTGGCTGAGGGTGCGGGGTTCAGTGTTGTCTACGTCAGCGGCGGAGCCGTCGCCCGCAGCACGGGTGTCCCGGATGTGGGGCTGATGACGATGAGCGAGGTGCTCGACCGGACGCGCCAGATCGTGGATGCGGTCGACTGCCCGGTCATCGCCGATGCCGACACTGGTTATGGAGGCAGCTTGAACGTCCGGCGCACGGTGCGCGAGTTTGAGCGAAGCGGCGTCGCCGGGATTCATCTCGAGGACCAGGCCATGCCCAAGCGCTGCGGACACTATGAGGACAAGACGCTCGTTGAACCAGGGGTGATGGAAGCTCGCATCCAGGCGGCGCTGGACGCGCGTGTCGACCCCAGGTTCATCATCATCGCCCGGACCGACGCTCGTGCGGTCGAGGGACTGGAGGCCGCGCTCGCGCGATCGCGCCGCTACGCCGAGGCGGGTGCGGACATGCTTTTCGTCGAGGCACCGCAGTCCGAGCACGAGATCGAAACGATCGCCGAGGCATTGGACACGCCGCTGGTCATCAACATGTTCCAGGGTGGAAAGACTCCGCTGCTACCAGCCTCGCGCCTGCAGGAACTTGGCTACTCGCTGATGCTGGTCCCCTCAGATCTCCAGCGCGCGGCCATTTACGGGATGAAGCGTGCCGCCGAGGCGCTGCTCGGCGAGGGCTCGACGGCCAGCTTCGCTCGTCAGATGGTGTCCTTCGCGGAGCGAGAGCGGTTGGTTGGACTCGAAACCTACGTGGAACTAGACGATCGCTACGCCCAACTGGAGAGACAGCAATGACTGTCGTCCAGCACAATCCTTTTGATTTGAGCGGCCGAGTGGCGCTCGTGACAGGAGCGGCTCCCGGAGGCCTTGGTTACTTCACGGCCGTTGGTCTCGCGAGTCAGGGAGCCACGGTCGTGGCGGCTGATGTGCCCGTTCGGGTTCACGAACTGAACCAGACAGTCGAAGCCGTCGCCGAGATCGCGGGTATAGCCGACGCCTGCTCCGCCGCGACCTTCGACGTGAGCGTCGAGGCGGAGGTCGAGGAGGCTGTTCAGAGCACGGTGGCTCGGCTCGGCAAGATCGACATCCTGGTTCATCACGCCGGGGTGATGCTGCGGCGAGAGACGCTGGAGACGTCCGTAGCTGACTGGCAGCGCGTGATCGACATCAACTTGACGGGCACCTGGCTCATGGCGCGCGCGGTGGGCCGTGACATGGTCACGCGGGGCTACGGCCGGATCATCACCACCTCGTCCGTGTACGCGGACATCGTGGGACCGATTCCCGAGCCGGCCTATTACGCTTCGAAGGCAGGCGTGGCTAACCTCACCCGCGGCCTGGCGTCCGAATGGGGCCGCGCTGGGATCACGGTCAACTGTGTTGCGCCAGGAGTCTTCTTTCCGACTCGGATGACGGAGGCTCTGGCCAAGGATCCGCGGCGCCTCGATGAAATGGCACAACGGACCCTGCTCGGCCGCCTCGGCGATCCGGCACAGGATCTCAGCGGGACGATTATCTGGCTGGCCTCTGACGCTGCCCAGTACGTGACCGGGCAGGTCATCTACGTCGACGGGGGGTGGACAGCATGGTGAATGCAGGCGGAGCGATGGACAGAATCAGCTGCGATGTCGCCGTCGTCGGCTCCGGAATCGCTGGCCTGAGCGCCGCGCTGGCGGCCGCGGAGGCAGGGGCAGACGTGCTTGTCCTCGAACGCGCGACCCGCGGAGAACACGGTGGCAACACCCGCTACACCGAAGCATTCCTGCGAATGAAGAGCATCTCCGAGGTGGCCGACGACTTCGATGAGAGCCTCGCGGAGAACTCCGGGCACCACATCGATCCTCAGCTGATCGCGGAGACGCTGGACGATGAGAACGCGTGGCATCCAGTTGTGCGGACGCTCAACTTCACGAGCCCGGTCCTGATTTCGACGTTCTCCGAAGAGGCGGGACCAACGCTTCGCTGGCTCGAGGGCTTCGGCGTTCGATTTGAAGCGTTGGCTACCCCTTTCATCACCACCTCGACATCGCGATTGATGCCGGTAGGCGGTGGGCTGGCGCTGGTTGAGGCCCTTACCAAGGCAGCTGAGGCTCGGTCCGTGCGTTTCGAATTCGCGACGGCTGCGTGGTCGCTCCTGTTGCTCGACGACGGGGCACTGGCTGGCGTGCGGGCCAAGCGAGGCGGGCGGACCTTGGATGTCAGTTGCGGAGCCGTGATCCTCGCCTCCGGTGGCTTTCAGGGCAATGACGAGATGATGGCCCGCTATGTTGACCGCGCCGCGTACGTCAGACCGATCGCGCGCGGGGGCTACTACGACAAGGGTGAAGGCATCCAGATGGCACTCGACATCGGCGCTGCCCCTGCCGGCAACTACAGCCTGTTTCACGCCGAGCCGATCGACCCGCGTTCGGGAATCGCTGAGCCGGCTCTGTTCGTGTTTCCATATGGCATCTTGGTCAACCGGCATGGGCGGCGATTTACCGATGAGGCTCCGGGGAAAGTGGACGCGACGTATGAGGCGATCACGCGTCGGATCCTTGAGCAGCCCGACGGGCTCGGATACGTGCTGCTCGATGAGAAGATCGAGGACGTACCCAACTATCGGGTCGCGGTGAGGACCAACCAGCCGCCGATCACCGCGGCTTCACTACCCACCCTTGCCGAAAAGCTTGGTTTACCGGCGGATGCCCTTGTGGCTACCGTTGAGGAGTTCAACGCGGCGTGTCCGTCCAGACAAAGTTTTGAGCCGCTCAGACTGGACGGCCGGGCAACCTCTCAGCTGCATCCGCCCAAATCCAACTGGGCGCGGCCGCTTGACACTCCACCCTACCGCGCCTACCCAATCACCTGTGCGAACGTATTCTCGTTCGGCGGGCTACTGATCAACAGCTCGGCGCAGGTCATCGACCGCGAGGGCCTGCCGATACCAGGCCTATACGCGGCAGGCGAAGTGATCGGCCTCTACCACGGTTCATACATAGGCTCGACATCCGTACTCAGAGGTGCCGTCTTCGGGCGTCTAGCCGGCCGGCACGCTCCCCGCTCCGCCGCGAGCACTTCGGCGACACCCGGATCGTTCGGTACTCACTGATTGCCTCACCCGCCCGGACCTGACGTTGCGGCACCTGCCGCGCCTATTTGCCTGTGAAGTTTGGCGACCGGCGATTCAGGAAAGACTCGATTGCCTCGCCGTGGTCCTCGCTCAGCATGGTCACCATCTCGTAGCCGGTGGCCGCGTCGAACGAGACCGCCAGAGCGTTCTTGATGAGCTTGTTCACCGCGAGCTTGGTGTATTGGACTGCCATCGGGGCGCCTGCGGCGAGGCGGCGTGCGAAGGCCATCGCCTCCTCGTCCAGCTTGTCGTCGGCCACCATGTGATTGATCAGTCCGATGCGTTCGGCGGCGGCCGCCGTAAGGCTGTCACCGGTCAACAAGTACTCTTTGGCTCGGGCCGGTCCGACCGCCATCGGCCAGATCGCCGTCCCACCGTCGCCGGCGACGATGCCGGCTTTGACGTGCGGATCGGCGATCAGGGCGCTTTCGGCCATGAAGATGACGTCGCAGAAGAGCGCAAGGTTGGCCGCGAGCCCCATCGCGTGGCCGTTGACGGCGGCGACGATCGGCAGTTGGACATCGAGCAGGTCCCAGATCATCTGCTTGGCGTCGCGATGCAGGTCGAACACCCGCCGGGGCGAGTTCAAGGTCTTGAACCACTCGAAGTTGCCGCCAACCGAGAACACGCCCTTGGAGCCCGTGAGCAGGATCGCGCGGGCTTCATCCTCTTGCTTGAGCACGCGGAAGAGCCGCGTTAGATCGTGGTGCAGGTCGTCATCGACTGCGTTGAGCTTGCTGTCGGGGTGGTCGATCGTCACTCGTAGTACGTCGCCGTCACGATCCAGGCGCGTACAGCGGAACTCGGTCGTGGTCAAGGCTCACTCCAGGTCAGGTCTGTGGACAGGATGAGGTCGCGAGCGCGGCCTCGGTTTCTGCAGCTATGGTCATGGCCGATTTCCTAGGACCTTGGTGGCAGGTGCCGCAAGGGTATTGGGTCGTACATCCTGGCGTTGAGGCCGGCGAACCACGCCGGCGCGAACCGATCCGCCAGCTTGCTCGACTCCATGACCAAGCCTCCGAGGAGATTGCGCACAAATGACGACGCGATCTCTTCTGGGCCGACTCGCTTCTCTGGCTGATACCACGTCCATACGTCGTTGCACATGCCGAAGATCTGCAGTGTCGTCAACGCGGTGTCGACCTGTTCGAAGAGGCCTGTTTGCTTGCCGCGCTCAACACAGCGGCTCACGTATTCCCGATAGCTGCGCCGCTTTCGATGTAGCTCGACCATCGACCCATCTGTCGCGAAGCGCGTGAACTCACGCAGGAAGGTGACGGTCGCGGCGCGGTCATCGCGATGGGCGCGCAGCAAGGAGTACATGAGCGCCGCGAGCTGATCCGCAGGATCGTCAATCTCGCTCGCCAGACGTTCGGCCTCGTAAATGCGCCGGTCGATGTACGACGAGTGCGAGAGCACCAGCATTCGCTGCTTGCTGCCGAAGTGGTGGACGATCGTGCCCTTGCTACTGATCCCAGCGAGCTCCGCGACCGCCGAAAGCGACGCCTGCTCGTATCCGTTACGCGCGACCAGCGCTGTGAACACGTCGAGGATCTCGTCGCGAGAGCTGGGCCGGCTCATGCGTCGGCGCGATGGCGACGTCGAGGAAATGGCAACCCGGCCAGGCCAGCTGTTGCTCCACCGTCGATCGCGATCGATTGGCCCGAGACGTACGAGGATTCTCGACCGAGCAGGAAGCAGACGACGTCAGCGATCTCATCGGCCGCGGCGACGCGCTGCTGCGGCAGATCGATCAGGCGCCCTGCTTCGGCAGACGCCTTCAGCAACGCATCGATCATCGGCGTCTGCGTTGGCCCGGGGCAGACACAGTTCACGCGAACTCCCCGGCGGCTGTAGTCGATGGCCCACGCGCGGGTGAGGGCAACGATCGCGCCCTTGCTCGCCGTGTATGCGTCGCGCTTGGGCATCCCTGCGAGCGCGGCGACGCTGCCGAAGGTGACGATCGCGCCGTCGTCTTCGACGTTGTCGGCAAAACAGCGGAAGGTGAGCATCGTGCCGGTCAAGTTGACGGCCAAGGTCCGATCCCACACCTCCACCGGCATGTGCGCTGCGTCCGTGTCGCCTGAGACATCCCAGATGCCCGCTGCGCATACGACGCCGGTGAGCGATCCGACTTGGCCGGCGATGCCGGCCAGCGCCTCGTGGTCGGTGACATCGGCGAGGTAGCTGGTCGCCTGTGAATGCGGACACGGCTGGCGATCTACGACGACGACCTCGTTCCCGGCCGCGAGCTGCTTCTCGGCGGTCGCCAGCCCGATGCCGGATGCACCGCCGGTGATCAGGACTGTGCTCATTCGGTATCTCCCCCGGCGTGGGTCATCAGATGCGATCTCTCCTCGAGATAGCCTGACCGCTCGTACGGTCACTCTTTTACCACGCGCCGGAGCCTGGCGTCAAACGATCCGGATCGATGACGTTCTCGACTGGCGTGGTTCCTTGTCGTACCGTACGGCCGGTCAGTAGGATGCCTGATCGTGCGACCCGCCTCGAGGGAGGGCTGGTCAAGGCAAGAGCGGCAGCCACGCCCGGGAGAGCCATGAGCGAAGCGCCACCCACCGTCCGACCGGACCTGTCGTACTGGCGACAGGACCCGACGCCGATGCCGGCCGTGCAGATGCGATTTGACGGCCTGCTGCAGCGGGCTGCCGAAACCGTCCCCGACCGCGAAGCCCTCGTCTTCATTGCCGCCGGCGAGCGGCCCCCGCTTCGCTGGTCATACCGAGAGCTGAGTCAGCTCGTCGAGCGAGCAGCTCGGGCGCTGCTGAGCTCGGATGTCCGCCGCGGCGACGCGATCGCGGTCTATGCCTCCAACCGGCCTGAGTTCGTGCTCCTGCAGTTCGCGTGCTCGCAGATCGGGGCAACAGCAGTACCGGTCAACCCTCTCTACAGCGCCGATGAGCTGGCCTATGTGCTCGCTCGCGCCGGGGTCCGAATCTGCTTCGCTGCCGATCGGCACCGCGACCAGTCGCCGTGGGAGACCCTGACGTCGGTCGCTGAACGCCTGGATCGCCTGGACTCGTGCGTTGCCCTGCACCCCGTCGACGGGGATCCCCTGGAATGGGAGCGGTGGCTCGCGTCCGGCGCCGACGTCGCTGACGCAGCCCTCGCATCCGCGCGCGACGCAGCGCTACCCGGCGACACCTGTCAGATCGAGTTCACGTCGGGCACCACCGGTCACCCCAAGGCGGTCGCACTGTCGAGCGCTGCGCTCGCCAACGGTGGCCGCTGCACCGCCTATCGGGCGGAACTTGAGGACGGCTGCCGCTACCTCCATGCGATGCCCTTCTTTCATGTGGGCGGCAGCGTCACCGCCATGGCAGCCACAGTGGCTTGCCGGGGCACGCAGATCGTCTTGCCGACGTTTAGCCCCGCAGCGCTCTGCACAGCGCTCGAGCGTGAGAGCGCCACCGCCGTCCTCGCCGTGCCGACGATGCTGATCTCGACCGCTGACCGCGCGGCCGCCGCTCACTGTCGGTTCGACAGCCTCAGGACCGTGTTGACCGGCGGCTCGCTGGTCCCCGAAGCCGTCGCTTCAACGTGGATCGACCGCTACGGGGTGGGCATATCAAACACCTATGGGATGACGGAGATGGCGGGCCCCGCGGTCCAGACCGCCCCGTCAGATCCGCTGGACCGGGCGCTGGCCACGGTAGGACGTCCGCTCCCGGGCGTTGAGATCGACATCGTCGAGGTCGGCACCGACGAGCGCGTGCCAATCGGCACCGAGGGCGAGATCCGGTTTCGCGGATGGGGAACCATGAAGGGCTACGTCGGCGACGAGGCAGGCACCGGGGCCGTTCTCGATGAAGACGGCTGGATGCGCTCGGGGGACCTCGGCGTGCTCAGCGACGACGGGTTCGTGTCCGTGACCGGACGGACGAAGGACATGATCATCCGGGGCGGGGAGAACATCGCGCCGGCGGTGATCGAGGACGCCATCCGCGAGCTCGTGCCCGAAGTGGTCGATGTCAGCGTCGTCGGCGTCCCGGACGACTACTACGGCGAGGCGATCGCCGCCTACGCAACGCTGCGCCCCGGCGCGTCGATATCGCTCGAGACGCTGACCTCCGAGCTGGCCGGCCACCTGCCCGCGTACCGGATACCTGCCCACCTCCGAATCATCGACATGCTTCCCACGACTCCGTCAGGCAAGATCCAGAAGTACCGGCTCGTGGAGATGTTCGACGCCGAGGGCACCTGATCGACTGGATCCCCGTCCACGTTATGGAGTTGCCGCGGCGCCGAAGCGCTCACGAAGAGCAAACTTCTGGACCTTGAGCGAGGCCGTGCGCGGCAGGGCATCCACGAACTCGACGCGCTTTGGCCTCTTGAAGCTTGCGAGGTGCGCGACACAATGCTCCATAACGTCGGCCACGGTGAGCTCCTCACCGTCGGCGACGACCACGACAGCACAGACGGCCTCAACGAACGTGGGATCCGGGATCCCGATGATGGCTACGTCGGCGATCTTCGGATGACGCAACAACATATCTTCCAGCTCGGCGGGATAGATGTTCTCCCCGCCGCTGCGAATCATGTCCTTCTTGCGACCTGAGATGCGGAGCGCGCCGTCTTCGACGAGGCCGAGATCGCCGGTCTTGCACCAGCCGTCGACGAACGTGTCAGCGCTTTCTTGAGGCTTGTTCCAATAGCCAACCGCGTTGGCCGGACTTCGGGTCCAGATCTCGCCGGCAGTCCCATCCGTGACCTGCCGGCCATGTTCGTCACGGACCGTGAGCTCCGCGAACGGGAACGCCCGGCCCACGAATTGCGGACGCTCGAACGCGAAGCCCGGGGCGCCGCAGGCAACGACAGGGGTGCCCTCCGTCAGGCCGTACACCTGGATCAGATCCATCCATGGGTAGCGATCCCGTAACTGCTCAATGGCCCATGGATGGACGGCGTCGCCGCCAGTGAAGATCCGCGTAACGCTTGTCAGATCCAGCTTCTCGATCTCCGTCGATTGGATCATCTGCTGGATCATTACCGGAAACAGCAATAGATCGGTCACCCGTGCTTCGCTGGCGATTCGCATCGTTCGCTCGATCTGGAAGTTCTTGCTGCGAAGCATCACGACGCGGCCCCCGGCCGCGAGCGTCGGCAGGGTGTAATTCTCGAGTCCCCCGACGTGATAGAGGGGTCCGGTCACCATCGTCACCGAGGCGGCGCTGAACTTCCACTCCATGATCTGCATTGCCGTCCACCAGGCGGTCGTCCCGTGCGACCACAGCGCGCCCTTCGGCCGACCGGTCGTGCCGGACGTATACATGATCATCGCGCCATCGTCCGGACCTGGAAGTGCCGTTTGCGGCTCGGCGTCCGATCCACCCTCGAGCACATCCCAGGACAACGCCCATGAGGGGGCGGGTCCAGCTCGATCTAGGGCGACAAAGTGTTGGACCGGCAAATTCGCTCGTACCACCGTCAAACGTTCGAGGAGATCCGGGTCACCGAGGAGGACTGTCGACCCCGAATCCTCAAGCGCGTACTGGATCTCGGCCGGCCCCAAACGGAAGTTGAGACGCACGGCGATCGCGCCTAAACGGGTGATCGCAAAGTAGGCAAGCCAGTACTCATTGCCGTTGTACATGAGAATGCCGACGCGATCACCCGGTCGTACGCCCAGCTCGAGCAGCGCATTTGCATAGGAGCGACTGCGTCCCGCGAGCTGTGCGAACGTCAGCGGCGGCTCGGATTCCATGCCGAGCGCGGGCGCGTCCGGCTCGACGCGGGACGTCTGGCCACACGCCTGCCTTGTGAAGAATGAGATGTCCATTCATTTTCTCCCGTAGCTAGATGAGTGATTCCACGGTCCGGCGAGTCCGCCAAGCAGTGTCCGCACCCGCCGCGGTCCTCAACGAAGCCGGGATCGTCGCTGATCGACGCCGTCGGACTCGGTCCCGGTCAGGGTTGGTCGTTTTTGCCGATGGGAGGACGAAAAGAGACCAATCCTCGATGCGCAACCGAGTCGGTGCGCGCGTACGACAGAAAGGCATCGTACCGACCCGCCTCAGGGACTCGGGGCGCGACCTCGGCAGGCGGGGTCCCCCGACGGACCGCCTCAGTCGCCGTGGACTCGCTGGCGCCGTACTGCGATGTCACCCGTTGATCATTCCGGTCCGCGAGAGGCTCAGATGGTTCGGCCGCCGTCGACCGGCAGCGCGACGCCCGTAATGAAGGCGGCGGCGTCCGAGGCGAGGAACGCGGCGGCGTGAGCGACGTCCTCGGCGTGGGCGAGCCGACCCATCGGTGTCGCTTGGACGAGCTGTTCGATCGTCTGCGCGCGACCGCCGAATTCGAACTGGTCGAGCATCGGCGTGTCGGCGGCCACCGGACAGATGGCGTTCGCGCGCACGCCGTCGGCGGCGACCTCGAGTGCAAGCGTCTGCACCGCGATGATCGCCGCCGCCTTGGACGCGGTGTAGGCCGACATGTTGGGCCGCGGCCTGATGCCGCCGGTCGATGAGGTGACGATGAAGCAGCCGCTGCCGCGCTCGCGCATGTGCCCGATCACGGCACGCACCCCGATCAGGATCGCGGTGACGTTGACGTCGGCGATCGCTCGCCATTCCTGCACCGTCGCCTCCCACATCGGCTTGACGCGCATCGGGACGCCCGCGTTGTTGAAGTAGGTGTCGACGCGCCCGAAGCAGTCGATGGTCCGCGCGACGATCTCATGCACGGATGGCTCGTCGGTCACGTCGGCGGTGATCCGCAGGACCCGGTCGGACGGCAGCTCGAGCGTGTCGAGTCGCTCCCCGTCGCGATCGACCGCGGTGACGAGCGCGCCGAGTTCGAGGAAGCGTTGGACGCTCGCCAGCCCCATGCCGGAGGCGGCGCCGGTGATCACCGCGACGTTGCCGTCCAGCCTCCCGGGATCGCTCATCAGCTGCGCGACGCGAGCTCGTGGCCGATCGCTTCGGCGATCTGCTCGTCGCCGAGACCGACCTCGCGCAGGACGCTCTCGGTGTGGCGGCCCAGTGCCGGGGGCCAGTGCAACGGGATCTCGGGCGGGAGGATCGGCAGCCGCTGGAGCAGCGGCTGACGCGGTCCCGGAGGAGCGTCGACGGGCGTCTGCAGCACGCTGCGCTCAGTGGCGAGGTCGGTCCTGAGCGCGGCATCGAGCCGGTTCACGGCCGAGACCGGCACGGCCGCGTGGCCCAGCGTCCGCTCGACGTCGGCGGTGCTCATCTGTCGCAGCCGCCGCTCGAGCAGCTCGTGCAGTTCGCCGCGGCGACTACGCCGGTCGGCGACCGTGGTGAAGCGCGGATCGGTGGCAAGCCCGGGCAGGCCGATCGCGTCGCACAACCGGCGGAACACCCCGTCGTTCCCGGCCGCGATCATCACTTGTCCGTCGGCAGCGTGAAACGCCTCGTACGGGGCCGCGAGCGGGGTCTCTGAGCCAGTCCGGCGGGGCGGCTCGTCCGTCGCCAGATAGGCCATCACCTGATGGTTCATGACCTGAAAGCCGGTGTCGACAAGCGTGGCTTCGACCTCGCAGCCCTGTCCGGTGCGGACGCGGAGCTGTAGCGCGGCCATGATCGCGGTCGCCGCCCACATGCCGGTGGTCAGGTCCACGACCGACGGCGCGACGCGCGCCGGGTCGCCATCGGGGTGCCCGTTGGCGTCCATCACACCGGTGAACGCCTGCACGACCGGGTCATAGCCCGGGAGGTCGTGTCCGAGCGGCCCGCGGCCGAACGCGGAGATCGAGCAGTAGACGAGGCCGGGATTGGTCTGGCGCAGCGCCGCGTACGACAAGCCGAGCGCATCGACCTTGCCGGGCCGGAAGCTCTCGATGAAGACGTCGGCCCCGTCGATCAGCCGACGCACGGCGGCGAGCGCCGCGGGTCGCTTGAGATCGAGCTGGACGCTGCGCTTGTTGCGGTTCAGCGAGACGAACACCGCACCGTCATCCGGGTCATCGCCGTCGGTTGGCCAGAACGGTGGCAGCCGGCGCGCGTCGTCGCCATGGCCGGCGCGCTCGACCTTGATCACGTCGGCTCCGAGGTCGGCCAGCATCATCGTCGCCATCGGTCCGGCAACCATCGCCGTGAGGTCGATCACCCGGATGCCGCTGAGGGCATCGGCCAGACCCTCGCCGCGATGGATCGAGCCGCTCACGCCGCCAGCTGCTCGAGCACCGGAGCGAGACGATCGAGCCGCGGGAGGATCTCGTCTCGCCCCTTGGATGGCAGCACGAACAGGACACGGTCGACGCCCGCGTCGACGTATTCGTCGAGCTTGGCACGGTCCTGCGGTGCGCCGCAGATCGTGACCTCGAGTGCGTCCGGGTCGCGCCCCGCGGCCGCGGCGAGCCGGCGCAGCTCGCCCACGTGGTCGATCAGATCGCCGTCACCGCGGCCGGTCATCGGGATCCAGCCGTCGCCGTAGCGGACCACCCGCTGCAGCGCCGATGGCGCCGCGCCACCGACGTGGATCTTGGGATGCGGACGCTGGACAGGCTTCGGCCACGCCTGGATCGGGTCGAAGTCGATCAGCTCGCCGTGGTACTCGGCTGTTGCTTCAGTCCAGATCGCGACCATCGCCTCGGCGCCCTCGCGCATCCGGCGAAAGCGCCGGGCCGGGTCGGTGCCATGGTTGGCCATCTCGGCGAGGTTCCAGCCGCCGCCGATGCCGACCTCCAGCCGGCCACCGCTGATGACGTCGATCGTCGCCAGCGACTTCGCAAGCTGGATCGGGTCGCGCTGCGGCATGATCAGCACCGCGGTCCCGAGCCGCAGCGTGGTGGTGTGCTCGGCGGCGACCGCCAGGCCCACGATCGGGTCGTAGACGTCGTAGTAGCTCGCCGGCAGCTTCGGACCACCGGGCCACGGCGAGTGCGCGACCGGGATATGCGAATGCTCGGTCAGCCAGAGCGACTCGAAGCCGCGCTCCTCGAGTGCCGCCGCGAGCTCCCCGATCGCCATCGAGTAGGCGGTCGGGAACGTCATCACACCGACACGCACGGCCATCGCTGCCTCAGCTCGCGGGTGGCTTGGCGAGCACGCAGACGTTCTTGACCTGCGTGTACTCGTGTAGCGCCCCGAGGCCCTTCTCGCGGCCGATGCCGCTCTGCTTGTAGCCGCCGAACGGCAGCTCGATGCCGCCGCCGGCGCCGTAGTTGTTGACGAACACCTGGCCTGACTGCAGCTGCTTGGCGAGGTGCATGGCGAGCCCCGAGTCACGTGTCCAGACGCCCGCCACCAGGCCGAAGTCTGAGTCATTGGCGAGCTCGAGCGCCTCCTGCCACGTGTCGAACGTCATCAGCCCGAGCACCGGGCCGAAGATCTCGTTGCGCGCGAGGTCGCCCCGGGGGTCGACGTCGGTGAACACCGTCGGGCGGACGAAGTGCCCGTCTGCCGGGACGTCGGCGACGGGCTCGTCGCCGCCGACCACGAGCGTCGCGCCGTCGTCCTGGGCGCGCCTGATCGCAGTTCGGATGCGGTCCGCGGCCGCCGCCGAGATGACCGGCCCCATGTCCGCACCGTCCTCCGGCGGGCCGATGCTGATCCGCTCGATCGCCGCGCGCAACCGCTCGAGCAGCTCGTCGTGGGCGGCGCGGTGCACGAGCAGCCGCGTGCCGGCAGAGCAGACCTGTCCGGCGGTGACGAGGCCGGACGCGATCGTCGCCGCGACGACCCCGTCGAGATCGGCGTCCTCGAACACCAGTTGCGGCGACTTGCCGCCGAGCTCGAGCGTCACCGGCGTGATCGTCTCCGCCGCCGCAGTCATGATCGCCGCGCCCGTGGCGACCGAGCCGGTGAAGGTGACATGGCGAACGTCCGGGTGCCTGACCAGCCGCTGCCCCGCCTCGACGGCCCCCGGCAGGACGCTCAACACCCCCGCTGGGATGTCGACGCCGGCGAGCACCTCCGCCAGGGCGAGCGCGGCGCCGGGCGCCTGCTCGGTCGGCTTGACGATGGCGGTGTTGCCGGCCGCCAGCGCCGGGGCGACCGACCGCCCGAACATCTGCAGCGGCCCGTTGAACGGCGTGATGATCGCGCAGACCCCGTAGGGCTCGCGCAACGTGAAATCGACATGATCGGGTCCGACCGGGATCGACTCGCCGTGGATCTTGTCGGCGACGCCGCCGTAGTACTGGAAGTAGCGCGCGGCGTTGATCGCGTCGGACGCCGAGAAACCCCTCGAGTGGCCGGTGAAGCGCATCACGGCCTCGGCGAGCCGCTCGGCGTTGTCGCGGATCGCCTGGGCGCAGGCGAACAGGATCCGCCCGCGCTCGGCGCCGGCCGTCGCCGCCCACTCGGGCCCGATCGCCTTGGCGGCGGAGACGGCCCGGTCGACGTCGGCCACGCCGGCTAGCGGCGCGATCCCGACGGCCTGACCCGTCGACGGGTCCATCAGGTCGACCGTGCCGGCGGCGCCCTCGGATACGGCCCGGCCGGCGATCAGCATCGGACAGACGGGCAGGTCGGTCACAGCCACGCTCGCTCCTCCTCCTCGACCACGGCGACGACGATACCCAACATCCGGCAAGGTGTAAATGGGTCTGACATGATCAGATCAGAGCCGAGCCAAGCGCCTACAGCATCGGTTGGAGGTGTCTCGGCGGAGGCCCGAACGGGAGCGTGGAACGGAGCGTAGGCAATATGTCAGACCTGAATCGCACGGCCGCGGGACAACTCGCGGAGTTCACCGCCGGCTTGACGTTCGACGCGCTGCCCGCGGACGTCGTGGAGGCCGCCAAATGCAAGCTGCTGGACGCGTACGGCTGCGGCATGGCCGCCGTCGCGCTCGGCGAGTGCGCGCCCGTGCTGCGATGGGCCGGCGCGGCCGAACGCGACGACGGTGTCCTCGTGGCGCGCGACGAGCGCGACGCGACGACGACGGCGCTGGCCACGGGCACGCTGATCCACGCGTTGGACTTCGACGACACCCATCCGGAGGCGCTGTGCCACGTGACGGCCGTCGTCGGGACGGCCGCCGTCGCCACTGGCCAGGCGCTCGGCAGCAGCGGAGCGGACGTCCTCGTGGCACAGGTCGCCGGCAGCGAAGCCGTCGCCCGGCTCGGATCCGTCGCCTCCGGCGATTGGCATGAGCGCGGCATTCACCCGACCGCGGCGTGTGGGGTCTTCGGGGCGACGCTGGCGGCGGGCCGGCTGATGGGTCTCGACGCAGACACGCTCGAGCGCGCGCTCGGTCTCGCCGGCAGCACCTCGTCCGGGCTGTTCGAGTATCTCGCCGACGGCAGCCAGACCAAGCCGTTTCACGCCGGCTGGGCCGCGCACGCCGGAATCGTGGCCGCGCAGCTCGCCGGTGCCGGCCTGCGCGGGCCGACGACCGTGATCGAAGGGCGCTTTGGACTGTTCGGGGCGCTATTGGCGCAAGATCGGGCGCTCGATGTGCACGCCCAGCTCGCGGACCTCGGCGAGCGATGGGAGACGCTGCGCATCTCGATCAAGCCCTATCCGACCTGCCATCTCACGCACGCCGCGATCGAGGCCGGCCTGGGCCTGGCCGCCGACGGTGTCGCCGCGGCTGACGTCGAACGGATCCGGCTGACCGTTCCTCCAGCAGCCGTCCCGATTGTGCTCGAACCGCGCGCGCCCAAGCTGCGGCCGCGCACCGCCTACGACGCCAAGTTCTCGCTCCCGTATACGGTGGCGGCGGCACTGGTCGACGGCCGCGTCGACCTGCGGACCTTCTCCGCCGAGCAGCTCGGCGCGCCAGACATACTCAAGCTCGCTGCGTGCACAGAGTTCGCCGTCGAGCGGCGCGCGGCCGACTTGCCGTTCTTCACGCTGACCGAAGTGCACCTGCGTGACGGCGGCGTCAGACGCGTCGACATCCCCCGGCCTCCCGGCACTCCCGGCCGCGCGATCGAGCGCGCGGGCGTGCTGGAGAAGTTCGTCGCCAACGCGAAACTGGCGATCGCGGATCCGGAGGCGTTCGCCGACCGGGTGCTGAGCATCGACGGTGCAGCGGACGTGCGCGACGTCGCGCTGCCGGTGGCCGTCGTCACAACCGAGAGCGGCGCGGCCGAACCACGGCAGCTGGCACGCCTCTAGACCCTCAGCCCACGCCCCATTCGGCGATCGTCTGCGGGAACCTATCGGCCACCTCGGGCGCGTCGCGGCGATAGCACATGAAGCTGCGCAGGAACTCCATTACGACGACGCCGTCCTGGTTGATGCCGCGCGTGCGCAGCCCGACGATCCCGACGTTCGGCCGCGACGCGGACCCACGCAGCGAGAGGATCTCGGACTCGGCGTAGAGGGTGTCGCCGGCGTACACCGGCGCGGGGATCTTGATGTCCGTCCAGGAGAGATTTGCGGTGCCGTTCTCGCTGGTGTCGGGAACCGACAGCCCGCAGATCACCCCGAGCGTCAGACACGAGTTCATCAGCGGCTTGCCGAATCGCGTCGTCTCGGCGTATGCCGTGTTGAAGTGCATCTGGTTGGTGTTCATCGTCAGCGCCGTGAACCAGATGTTGTCCACCTCGGTCATCGTCCGGCCGAGTCGGCTGCGAAAGACGTCGCCGACCTCGAAGTCCTCGAAGAAGCGGCCGCGCCAGATCTTCGGGGCGGTCTCGTGCTGCTGGGTCATGTCTACGCCCTCCATCGTGCGCACCGCTTTAGATCGTGCGGCCGCCATCGACCGTGACGACCGTGCCGGTGAGGAAGCTCGCGTCGTCGGAAGCCAGGTAGGCCGCCATGTTGGCGACGTCCTCGGGCTCGGCCATCCGCTGGATCGGATTGCCTCCGGTGAGCATCGCCGCGGTCTCCTCGTGCGTGCCGTACCCGAACTGCTCGAGCATCGGCGTGTTCGCCGCCACCGGACAGATCGCGTTGCAGCGGATGTTGTCGGCGCCGCCGTCGAGCGCGAGCGACTTGGTGAGCCCGATCACCCCGAACTTCGCGGCGTTATAGGCGGTCAGGTTCGGCCTCGGGCGCAGGCCCGCGGTCGAGGCCGTGACGAGGAAGCTGCCGCCGCCGTTGCGTCGGAAGGCGGGGAACGTGACCTGGGCGGCGATAAACGCCGCCGTCAGATTCACCTCGATCGTCAGATCCCAGAGTTCCCGGCTGACCTCGGAGATGGGCGTTGCCCACATCGCGGTGCCGGCGTTGTTGAAGTAGACGTCGAGCCTGCCGTAGCGGTCGACAGTGTCGTCGACCAGCGCTTTCACGGCATCGCCGTCGGTCACGTCGGTGACCGACGCAAAGCCGCGGTCGGCAGGAATATCGAGCGTGTCCAGCAGCTCCTGCTGGATGTCAGCGGCGACGACGGTCGCTCCCTCCTCGAGGAAGCGCACGACGGATGCTCTGCCCATTCCCGAGGCCCCGCCGGTGATGATGGCCACCTTGCCCTCCAGCCGTTCCGACTTGCTCATGCTCTCTCCTCTCGGCCTCATCGGCCGTGCTCAAATAAGTCAGACCTGAACGATATGGGTCGCCGCGGGCGGCGTCAACGCGCGGCGGGCGGCGTCATGGCACCGTGTCGATGTCCGCGTGCCAGATCCGCTCGTAGTGCGGACGCAGGCCGTCCAGGTGCTCTCGCATGAGCCGCTCCGCCTCGTCGGCCGCGCCCGCGGCGACAGCGGCGTGGATCGCCCGATGGTGGCGGTTGATCATCGCGTGGAATTCCGGCCCGACCTCTGAGCGCGACAGCCGTGTCTGCAGGACGGTGAAGATCGGGTCCGCGGCGATCATCAGCATCGTGTTCTGCGAGGCCTTCAGCAGCGTCTTGTGAAAGTCGCGGTTATGGACGAACTGGGTCGGCAGCGACAGCTCGAGCGGCCGGTCGGGAACGGCCAGTTTGAGCTCCTCGAGATGCTCGGCGGTTCGGCGCTCGGCGGCCAGACGCGCCGCGGGGATCTCCATGAACTCACGGATCTCGAGCAGGTCCGCGAGCGTGACGCCGTTGCTCTGCGAGAGCAGCGTCACCGCGAGGTTGAGGGCGTCGCTCACCCGGTCGGGCGTCGGTGTGGTGACGAACGAGCCGCCGTTGACGCCCTTGACCGTGCGGAGCAGACCCTCGGTGCTCAATCCGGTGAGCGCCTCCCGCACAGTCGCGCGCGAGACGCCGAAGTCAGCCGCGAGCAACTGCTCAGTGGGTAGCTTCGCGCCGGCCTGGAGCTCACCGCCGAGGATCAGCGCCCGTAGCTGATCGGCGACCTGCTCGCTCGCCTTCCGGATGCGCCGCACCCGGGGTGTGGACGTCTCGCTGTTCGCATTCGGGGCCATGATCGCCGCACCACCCGGCGGCAGCCGAGTCTAGGGGCCGCCCGGGGCGCCGTAACTCACGCGAGCCCGGACAGCTCGAAGTCGATCGCGTCCTCGTCACCGATTCGCTTGCCGTCGATCCACAGCGATCGGCCGGTGACGGGATCGAGGTACTGACGGACCTCGAGGCGATCATCGATCCGGACCGTCGCGCCGGTCTCCTGCGCGCTGAGCCGCCGAGACGGAGCCAGCGAGCGCCAGTTGCCCTCGAGTCGGCCGAGCAGGGCGCCGCTCTCGGTCGCCCGCACCATGATCCCTTCGGGGCCACGGACGAGGTCGAGCACGCCGCCCCAGCTCTCCACGACGGGCAGGTCTGAGTCGATCTCGTAGTGGTCGCGCAGGTTGTCGGCGCCGTCGAGCCGCGCACGGTGCATCTGGTCGCGGCGCTCGGCGGTGGCCGTCTCGTCCACCTGGCCGCCCATCATCACGACGCCGTAGAAGCGCGCGGCCGACTCCGTGGTCACGTGGCCGCCGATCACGTCGGCGAGCACCTCGGCGGGCGGACGGTCGAGCGGATCGCCGAAGCCGCCGGCGTTCTGGGTGACGTTGTTGACGACGTCCCCGGGCCCGAGCATGAGCGTCGACTTCGCATCCGGGATGTGACGGTCGCCGGCGAGGTCGTCGAGCGTGGCCACCGAGGCGCCGCGCTCGTATCGCTGCATCCAGTCGGAGCCCTGGACGACGTCATACAGGCTCGTCCCTCCCGGGTGGCCGCCGAACACGCCGATGCAGGTCGGCACGACCGCGCCTTGGGTGCCGCAGATGGACATGATTCCGGGCGAGTCGTAGACGGCGAGTGCCAGCTCGACGCCGTTGCCGCCGCGGTAGCGCCCGGCGCCTCCGGAGTCCGGGGTCTCACGACGCCAGAGATACAGGAGCGGGTGCTGGCTCTCGTGCAGCTCGACGTCGTTGAAGCCTCCACCCAGAGCGGTCAGCGAACCCCCGGTGCTCGTCCCGTCGCGGTGACCGAACGCGGGCCCGCCCCACGCCAGCGGGTCCATGAACATGACCGCGAACGGCTCGCCGAACTGGTTGGTGCCGCCGAACTGGGTCAACAGCCACGAGCCGTCGGCCGGTCCCATCACGTAGTCGTGATGCTCGGGGCGGAACGCGAGCATCTTGGCGACGCACGCGGTCGCGCACGCGGACGCGATCCATGCCGCGCCCGTGGAGCCGGACGAGATCGGCAGCGGCAGCTCGGCGCTGATCACGGAGTTGTGTGGGGTGACCACCTCGACGGGCCTGATCAGCCCCGCGTTCCAGTCGAGCTTGGAGCCGAAGATCCCGATGATCGCGGTGCCGATCGCTCCGACGGTGCCGGAGTGGGTGGCGTTGCCGAAGCCGACGATCGCGGGGTCGGTGCCGGCGAAGTCGAACGTCAACGAGTCGCCCGTCTTGCTGAGGTTGCAGACGATCTTGTAGAGGTTGTTCGCCTGTCCGTCGTGGTCGACGAAGCCGACGTGCTGAAAGCGGCCGTCGGGCAGCTCGGAGATCCACTCGCGCATCTGGCGCTCGGTGCGCTCGATCGAGTGCTCCATGACATCGATCACGGGCTGCGACCCGTACTGATCGCAGGCCTCCGTCAGCCGCGTCTGCGCGACCCGGTGCGAGGAGAGCATCGCCGAGAAGTCGTTGGCGAGCATCGCGGGCAGGCGCGAGTTGGTCATGATCATGTCCCACAGCCCCTGGAGGATCTCGCCGCCGCGGACGATCGGCTGCAGCGTGATCAGCAGACCTTCCTGCGAGGCCTCGGTCGCGGTCGGGCACCACGACCCCGGGTTCATGCCGCCGACGTCCATCACGTGCGCCATGCACCCGGTCCAGCCGGCCAGGCGATCCTCGTAGAAGAACGGCGACACCAGCTGCACGTCTGACTGGTGGACACCGCAGGTGAACGGGTTGTTGGTGACGAACACGTCGCCCGGGTGCAGGTCGTCGCCGAACCGCTCGATCGTCATCTTGATCATCATCTGCATGACGTAGACGGGGATCATGTAGAAGACGCCGCTCACGGCCAGGTCGCCATTGGGCGCGTAGAGCGCGAAGTTGTAGTCGGTCGCCTGCACGACGGGCGACCCCGAGGCGTGCGCGATCGTGGTCGACCCCTCCTCGTTGATCGACCACA
>Ga0302325_10001514_pt1 | contig 59134 bp, 51 predicted proteins | sample Palsa_T0_2_FD_201948 | JGI IMG/M metagenome (GOLD analysis project Ga0302325, IMG submission 201948) | Peat permafrost microbial communities from Stordalen Mire near Abisko, Sweden - Palsa_T0_2 | ecosystem: Environmental > Terrestrial > Soil > Palsa > Peat permafrost | place: Sweden: Abisko... | reverse complement strand
CCGAGCGCAGCATCTCGTCCAGATTGGTTTCCGATCCCAGCTCGCGCGCAAATTCGATCAGCGTGCGCCGGTAGTCGTAACGGTCTTTATAGAAGAAGTAACGGTCCAGCTGTTCCTGCAGCCAGTCCCGAATGGGTTGGAAGATGAATGTCGCAAACAGAATCAGACCGACGATGGCGGCCGGGCTGAGATTGTCCGGGCGCGCGAACGAAAAAATCAGGCCGTAGAAAACTCCCAGCACCGCAAGCGTGGCGAGCGTATAAACGTAACCCTGCTGGAAAATGATGTCGACGTCCATCAAGCGGTAGCGCAGGATGGCGTAAGCCCAAGTCAGCGGCAGCAGGATCAGCGAGAGCACGGCCATCTTCTGATAGTGCCCCGGCAAGGCCCCGAACAGATATGGCCCCGCATAGATCAAAGTGAACGGCACAATGCCCAGCAGCGCGCCATTCCGCATATACTTCAGCTGCCGCCGTACCAGCGGGTCTTCGGCATGCTGTGTTTTCATCGCCAGCACAACCGACCCTGCCAAATAGAACGCGCTCAGGAGCAGCATCCCCAGCCGGTCCTCGAACCAGTTGACTTCCACCGGCGACGCCGCCACGCGAAGCATCCCCTTTGCCACCAGGACATAAACCGCCAAAAGCGCGAGTGCCGGAACGTATAAGGCCGCGCTGACCCAGGTCCGTTTCAGCCAGGCGGGACGCTCAGGGAAGACCAGACAGAAGTGCAGGAAGATGGTCGGCGCCAGGAGCCCGGCGGCCACATTCCCCCAGTAAATCGCCTCATCGAAGGCATTCAGCTTTCCGGTGTAATGAAAGCACGATAGAACGAACGAAGTCAGGCACAACACGTAAAAGTGCACCGATCGTGGCGCTCCGACACGGCGATAGTAGACAAATAGTCCGATCAGCAGATATGCGATGCCGACGGCGTACTGATAGTACAAAGACCGGTCCAGCACGCTGCTCTCACCGACAATAACTTGAGCCGGTACTGGAACATTGTCACGCCGCACCAGGTATTCAGTCTTGTTCCAGACCCCCACCTGCTGCAGCGCCTGCGGCACGTCGATGGTGGTCCGGATCGGCCTGCCCGCCACCTGGAGCAGCACGTCGCCGGCGCGGATGCCTGCGTTGTAGCCCTGGCTGCCGGCGGTAACATGAAGCGCCAGCACCTGATTCCGGCCTTCGGCAGCGACCCGATCCACCCATGTAACTCCATCATCCGGAAGGTGATACAAACTCTGTTGGTGGAAACTAATGACGGCGCAGCACACCGCGCCTACCGTGAGTATGAACAGTAGCGCACTGGCGAATTGGGTCTTAATATCTCTCAAGCGGCCGTCTCGCACTGAACACGCGGAGCTGAAACACCCTCAACACTTTCCCTGCTTCGGACACACTTCACGCTTAACGTTAGCGCACTCTGTCAGCACTTCGTTTGCCACCAGACACCCAGCCGGGTTTAATCACGAAGCTGAGTTTAAATCATGAGAATACGCCATTTGCTTCCGGCTCACCAGTGAGATTATCATTCGGGTTCTCGTTTTCGGAATTGACACTACGGGAAAGTGTATGGCCTGCGGTGTGCAAAGTCTCTGACCAGACACGGGATTGTAAAGTCTATTGACTTTGTACCCCGATAGGTCTTAACATCTTCTTTCCGGTTTGTCAGTAGTTTGGCTGACAACAACTGCTGGTAAACTAGGCCAAGGCGCAAGGCGGTCTATGTATGACCTTATTTCAGATCGGTGAGAAGATCGTTTATCCCAATCATGGAATCGGAACGGTTGAGAATATAAGCACTCGTTCTTTCGGCGCGCAATTCGAGCGCTACTACCTGCTCCGCCTCACATACAACAGCATGACGGTAATGGTACCCTTCTCGCACGTCGAGGAGATCGGGCTGCGCAAGGTCACCCGAAATGGGGAAATCGCGCGCGTGCTGATATTCCTGGCCGAGGGCAACGCCCACCGCAAGGCCGACTGGAAGGACCGCTACAAGGAAAATTCGGACAAGATGCGCCATGGCAGCTTGCTTGAGATCGCCGAGGTCCTGAAGACGCTGCTGATATTACAGTCGGAGAAGCCTCTGTCTTTCCGCGAGAAGAAGATGCTGGAACGGGCGCGGCATATGCTGGTGACCGAACTTTCCATTTCGCGCGGTCTGGCGGAATTTGAAGCCATCGGCGTGCTGCAGAGCGCGCTGGGGAAGTCGTCGTTGAGTTTGCCGGCCCCGGCGTAGTCGCTTCCCGTTGCCTTAGACAACCGGCGATACGGTTAGCGCACTTTACCAGCGGCTCTTGAATTTGTAGCCGGGTGGGGACCGAGTCTGCGGGTCACAGTGAATCCAGCCAACAACCCGATTCAACGCGGTTTGCGCAGACCGTTACTCTTAGTCTTTAGTCCTCTTGAAGTTGTCGGGTCGAATAGGCCGCACGGAAAGACACGGAAACGTAGTTCGCGATTGCTCATCGCTGCTATGAGGACGGGAGCGGCAAACGGTATCACCTGTGTCAGAAGGTAGTTCCCAAATTCCCTGGGCCACTCACTGCCCCCCGCCGGCCCGGGCTGCATTTGGGCTACTACCGAATGAGCGGTGATTTCGATAAATACCATTAGGGACAGCACTTCAGTCATGATTACTGCGGCCGCTCCGCAGAAGAGTGTGCGGAGGCAGGACCGCGGGACTGGCGCGCCGAGCGCAATGCCCCAATAAAGAGGGAGGCTGAAAGTGAAGAGAAGTAAATCTGAACGTGACATCGTGAATTCGACCGATGTGATGCTCAGTGGAATGGCTGGTAAACTTTTTTTTGGCGGCGTAACGGGAATCCGAAGAGTCCAATCCCCGGAAAGCTGAACCGTTATAGGACGGACAGAAGCGGCGTCGAGCAAGCGCAAGGCCACGTCCTCGGAGAAGCGCAGGAGCGCGAGCGTGGGTGTTTGTAGCGCCAGCCACCAAAAAGTAAGTGTGCCGGTCAGCAGCAGCGAGCTGCGGAACAGCAATCTGCCCAACGATCTACCGGTTGGCATGTGGTTTTGGAACGGCGCGCGATACCAGATGAACCCACCACCCGAAGAACAAAAGGCCGTCGAGCATAATGAGACTCTCCCAGAGGTATTCGTGCGCAAACTCGAAAAGCGACAAGCTGTACTGCCCCAGGTAAAATAAGCTGATGAACCTGACCAAGTTTACGGATTGAATTGTCAACGCACCCCAAAAGACGCCTTTTGCTTTGTAGGCGACTGTGGCAGGAAAGGCAATGACAGCCGACCAAAGCAAGATGAGGACATTCGCGCCATTACAGCCGTCCTTCATCTCAACGGCAAACCCGCTGGGCGAAGCGCGCAACACGGTTCCCTGCACCAGGACATGTCCTCCGCAAAGGTGAATTAGATATGCTGCGGTGTTCACCAGGGCGCGAGAAAATACAAGGACGCTGGGCATCGCGAAGGGCGCGAGCAAAAGCCCAAAGAACGCCAAGAAGTAAATCGCGAATAGGATGAGGAAACGCTCTGGACGCATGACAAAAGCGAACTGATCAAGTCCGCCCTTGCCACTGACGCCTCAGCGCGAAATAACCGATGGTACCGACCAAAAGGCCGAGCGTGATGAATGCCCATTCGCCCAACGTAGGCGTCCCGACGGCAGTAGCGGGCGGTGGCGCCACCACGTTGAACGTCCCCGTCAAGTTGCAACCGCAGACACCAAATTCGGCGCCATCGTTTTCAATGGTGGGAGCGCTTATTTCCCAAAAATCGGTACCAACGTACCCAGAGGCTGCTGTGTAGGTAACGGTGGAACCTACTATCGTCAAAGTTCCGTGCAGCGGCGCGGTTGAGATCGTGTGGTTCCACCCTGTCGTGTCGCCGAGTGGGCTGAAGCAATTTTGATAGTTATATGCGTAGGAAGTGCCTGCGCTGACCGTGATAGGTCCAATGTCACCTACGCCATCAGAGCCGCAGCCTGTGGTTGCAACTGCACGCGCCGAGAACATTAAGCAACCGAAGAGTGCAGGTAGCACTATCGTCAGTTTCTTACAGCTCATCTCCAAACCTCCTCTGGGACGTTTCGGACAAGGGCTTAACTTATCAAGAACAAGGGACGAGTCCCAATGAAACTAGCATAAATAACGGGTCGAAACAGGGGATTAGCGCGCCTCCTAAAAGCGAATGTGCAGCGCGATCTGGACGATGCGCGGACCTAGTGTCGTGGTTACTTGTCCGAACTCGGGGCTTTCGATATTGGTAATCGGGCTACAAGTACTCGGACTGCAGGTGCCACTCGGATTGCCCCAGTTCACGTGGTTGAAGACGTTGAACGCATCCATGCGAAGTTCGGCGTCCAGTTTGTCCTCAAAGAACTTGAAATGCTTGGCGAGAGCCAGGTCCATATTGATGTCGCCGGGGCCGCGAAAGGCGTTGCGGCCGAGGGTACCTTCGGTGAACTGCCCGACCAACGCCGAGGCATTGGTTTGGGCAATCCCGTCCAGCGTCACCAGCCGATCGGCGGAGAATGCATTCGGATTGAAAAAGTAATTGCCGGTGTTTCCGTTGATGTTCTGCTGATTATGAGCGTTGTAAATGGCCACGTTGGGCAACACCAGATCGGCGTGTACCAGGTTGGGGTCGCCATCGCCCGCTGGGCCTGGATCAGTGCTACTGGCGTACAGCTGGGCGTTTACATCCAGCGGAAAGCCGGTTCGCCAAGTCAAGATCGGATAAAGGCTCCAGCCTTTGGTCAGGAGTTTCGGGCCGCGCTCCCAAAGGTGGTCAAAGGGGAGATCCCATCCGCCCGAAAACGAAATCACGCTCCGCACATCAGTATCGCCAGAAGCCCAGAAGTAATTGTCGTCGTAATAAGGCACCTGCGAGTTTCGCTGGCGGAAGCCCGACGCGTTGTCCAGCTCGTGGGACCAGGTATAGGCAAAGTTATAAAATGCGCTCCCCAATTTTGAGCTGGCGTAGCGCCTGGTCAGGCTGACCTGGAGCGCGTTGTAATTCGCTACTCCGACATTCTTGAACTCGTCCATTTGCGAAAACACGGAATTCGTAGGATCCGAATTGTAGATACGCGTGTTAGAGCCCAGCGGAAATGGATCGATATCCACGAGCGATGTCAGCTTATGTGCGTCATATCCGACATAACCGGTCTCCAGAACCATGCCCCCCGGCAACTGCTGCTGGATGTTGAGGTTGTACTGGTAAACATAGGGCGTGCGGAGATGCGGGTCAACCAGGAAGAGTGCGCCCGTACTACCGAACGGCTCGGACCCGGCGAAACTAGCGGTAGAGGTTGGAGTCGTGGAGGGGAACGAGTTGGGCGTGCCGGTATTATTGGTGCCGAATGGATTCGACAGATAACCGGTGGGACCGTTTTCCGACCCGTTCAAAGGGTTGAAAGTAAGAAAGGGCTCGTTGTAGAAGGGCGGGGATCCATTGAATTGCAGATTGTCCTCGCCCTTGAGGATGTCGTAGAAAACTCCGAAGCCGCCGCGAACAGCAGTCTTGGCGTTGCCGAATACGTCCCAGGCGAAACCGAAGCGCGGCGCCCAATCGTTCTTGTCGGGAAAATTGGTGCCCTTGGGTGCTCCAGGGTCGCCCGGAAAGACGATGCCGGGAGGCGCATTCACAAAACGCTGGCTCTGATCGCCGGGGATAAAGCTGAACTCTCTTCCCTGAGTGTCGTATTTCGGCTCGGCGTATTCGTAGCGGATGCCGATATTGATGGTGAAGCGCTTGCTGACGTGGAAGTCGTCCTGCGCGTACCCAGCATATTGGTGCGTCCGAATGTCGTTCAGGGCGTTCGCGGCCTGATAATAATTATCCGGCAAGCCAAAAAGAAAGTCGGCCAGATCCGTCTGGGATCCCACGCTCGTTGACGGCCCATAGAAAGAGAAGCTGCCGTTTCCAAAGTAATCGTACTTCGTGTTGTTCTGGTAGGGAGAGAAGAAGAAGCCGAACTTCATATTGTGCCGGCCCTTGGTCCACGTGAGATTGTCGTAGTAAGAGTAGATGGTATTGGCGAACGTGGTCGGCCCGTATGGGCTGAAGCCGGTGGTGAGGCCAGTGCCATCAAAATAGAGCACGGGCGGGCCGGTGACGATATCGGGCGTAATGTTGATCCCCAGCGTTGCGGGAGTCACGCTTTGCAGCGAGCCCAGCGGAACGCTATCGTCGGAAGTGGTGCGGACTGCGCTGATCCGCGCTTCGTTCAAAAGTGAGGGCGTGAAAATATGCGTGTAATTGATGTTTCCAGAATAAGTCTGGACAAAGAAAGCGGCATTATAGCCACTTACATCGGCGCTATAGAAGGGCATTGTGTTTTTGTTATCGTGAGCGGTGAAAGTCCCCGACACGGTATCGCGAGTTGAAATCACATAGTCAAGCTTCCCCAGATATTCGTTGTCATTGTTGATCGCCGAAGAGGTGGGGTAGAGATAGCCGGTGGGCGAAGTGGGAATGAGACCGTTCTTGAAGTAAGCCTGCGCGACCGGATCGATGCTGGACGGGTTGATGATACCCTGGCTGGCGAGCGTTGAATTGGGCTGATAGTAGGGATTCGCCTGCAGGAAGGCAACAACATTGGGATCGGGGCCGCCGCCCACCGCTTGCGAGAAGTTTCCCTGGGCCTCGGCCGGCGTATAGGTCGGAACTAAACCCTCCAACTGTACCTGCGTTTGCTTCTGGCCTTGATAGGAGAAGAAGAAGAAAAGCTTGTTGCGGCCATCCACGATATGCGGAATTACGATGGGGCCGCCGAAGGTGCCGCCGTATTGGTTACGCTGCAGGACCGCGCGGGGCTGGCCCTGCTGGTTATTGAAGAAATCGTTCGCATCGAAATCGGTATTGCGCACGTAATCGTAAATGGTGCCGTGGAGAGCGTTCGTCCCGCTCTTACTGACGATGCTCACGATTCCACCGGCATTGCGGCCGTATTCGGCGCCGTAGGTGCTCTCGAGCACTCGGAATTCCGCCACCGCATCCGGATTGGGATTCACCACCACGGAGTTATCCAGTAAATCGTTATTCAAACCGCCGTCCAACAAATAGGTCACCGAGTCCGTACGTCCGCCGCCAATGCTATAGTTGCCGGCGGCGCCGGAATCCGGATTGGTTACTGTGACGCCGGGTTGGGTAGCCAGCAGATCCAGCGTATTGCGCCCGTTGAGGGGAAGTTCGAAGATGGCTTCGCCGGTGACGGTGCCGCCGACGGTGGAGTTCTCGGTCTCGACGCTACGGGGCTGATCCTGAACCGTGATACTGGCACTGGCCGCGCCCACTTCCAAGCTCAAATCTACGCGCAACGTTTGATTGATTTCGAGAGGACCCGGTCTGGAAACGGCCTGACTGAATCCGGTGGCCTGGGCGGTCACTTCGTAATTTCCGATCGGAAGCTGGAGTATCTGGTAGAAACCCTTACTGTCCGATGTTGCGTGTTTAGCGATTTTAGTACCAAGGTTGGTTACGACGACAGTGGCGCCGGAAACGAGCGCACCAGTGGCGTCAGTAATGTTTCCAGCTATTTTGCCGGTGGCGTCCTGAGCCCAAGTGGCGGGCGCCAGAAGCAGTAGAAAAAGCAGCCCCCAGGCCGCCGTCGCGGAAAAAAAGAATCTGTTCACTTGACCTCTCCCTTGAAGGACTGCTCCAGGGCAGTACCGATTTTCATGAGCGTACCACACTTGACCGTCGAACGGCGTCCCCCCGGCGCGCCCGCGTCCTATAATGGACTCATCGCCTATGAAGAAGCTGTGTGTGGTTGCGGGGTTCTGTGTATTTGCGGTGCTGCTCTCCGGCCAGTCTAAGGAACAGGTCAAGAACAACGATAAAGCCGCGCAGCCCGATTCGGGCGACAAGACCCGCATCACGCTGGACGTCTCGCGCGTCAATATGCTCTACACGGTCTCGGACAAAAAGGGCCGCTTCGTCACCGATCTGAGAAAGGACGATTTCGAGGTTTTCGAAAGCAAGAAGCCGCAGGCCATCATCGAATTCGCGGCTGAAACCGATCTGCCGCTGCGCCTGGCCATCCTGATCGACACCAGCAACAGCGTTCGCGACCGTTTCCATTTCCAGCAGGAAGCCGCCACGGCATTCATCGATGGCACCGTACGGCCCGAGCACGATAAAGCCTTGATCGTGAGCTTCGACACCGCAGCTGAGCTGGTAGCCGATCTTACCGGCAACATCGCCGATCTGGAGCACGCCGTGGATCGCCTGCGGCCGGGCGGCGGGACGTCGCTCTATGACGCGATCTTTTTTGCCTGCCGCGATAAGCTGATGGAAGACCAGCCGCTCTACAAATTCCGCCGCGCGATGGTCATCCTGAGCGATGGCGACGACAACCAGAGCCGCTATACACGCGATCAGGCGCTCGAGATGGCGCAAAAAGCCGACGTCACCGTTTACACCATTTCTACTAACATCACGCGCGTGGAAAGCGACGGCGACAAGGTGCTGCGCTACTTCGCCGAGGAAACCGGCGGCCAGGCCTTTTTTCCCTTCAAGGTTTCGGATTTGAGCCAGTCGTTCGAGAACATCGCCAACGAGCTGCGGCATCAGTACAACATTTTCTATCGCCCCGAGCCGCTGAAAGTGGACGGCCTCTATCATGCCGTGGAGATCCGCGTGAAGGGGCACAAGGATCTGATCGTGCGCGCCCGCAAAGGATACTACGCCCCGAAACTCTAGTACGAAACTCTAGTACAATAGAACTTCTCCCCCGAGACATTTTAGAAGGACTACGTTTTATGGACGATAAAGAACGCGCACGCACCCTCGGGCTCACCCTTGGCCAGATTGAAAAGCAGTTCGGCAAAGGCTCCATCGTGCGGCTGGGATCGAAGGAAGCGGTCGTGCAGGTGGCGGCGATTTCGTCGGGCTCCATCTCGCTCGACAACGCGCTCGGCGTGGGAGGGTTTCCGCGCGGCCGCATCGTGGAAATCTTCGGGCCGGAATCGTCCGGAAAAACCACGGTGGCGCTGCAAGTGGTTGCCGAAGCGCAAAAACTGGGCGGCATGGCGGCCTTCATCGACGTGGAGCACGCGCTCGATCCCATCTACGCCCGCAAGCTGGGGGTGGACGTCGACAACCTGCTGGTCTCGCAGCCGGACTACGCCGAGCAGGCGCTCGAAATCACCAGCGCGCTGATCGTTTCTGGATCCATCGACGTTTTGGTGGTGGATTCGGTGGCTGCTCTGGTGCCTAAAGCGGAGCTCGACGGCGAAATGGGCGACAGCCATATGGGCGTGCAGGCGCGCCTGATGTCGCAGGCCATGCGCAAGCTCACAGGCAGCGTGTCCAAATCGAATACCTGCCTGATCTTCATCAATCAGATCCGCGAAAAAATCGGAGTGATGTTCGGCAATCCGGAAACCACCAGCGGCGGCCGCGCGCTGAAGTTCTATTCCTCCGTGCGCGCCGACATCCGCCGTATCGCCGCCATCAAGGAAGGCGACATCGTGGTGGGCAATCGCACTAAGGTGAAGATCGTCAAGAACAAAGTGGCCGCGCCGTTCCGCGAAGCCGAGTTCGACATTATTTATGGCGAGGGAATCTCGCGCGAGGGCGACTTGATTGACCTGGGCGTGGCGCAAAACATCGTGGAAAAAAGCGGCTCGTGGTACAGCTACAAAGGCGAGCGCATTGGACAGGGCCGCGAGAATGCGCGCCAGTTTCTCAAAGACAACCCCGACATCCGGCAGCAGATAGACACAGAGCTGCGCAAGACTCTGGGTCTGGTGCGCAAGGAAGCGGATGGCGTCGCCGCTCCGGCGCCGGCTCCCATTGAAGCTTCGAAACCTGCGGCAGCGGCCGGCGCGCGGTCACGGTAAAGCTTCAGGCCAACGCCGCTTTACAATAGTCGAAACACTTTTTCACTTCGGCGACGGCGTCCATCCCCGGCTTGCCGTATTCGTATTCGATCATGGCCGGGATCGGAGACCTCTTCGTCTTCAGAACTTCGAGCACGCCTTTGACATTGGTGTCGCCCTGGCCCAACGGCATGTTCGGGCCGTGATCTTTCTTGCGATCTTTGATGTGCACGGTGACGATTTTCGCGTGGTGCTCTTCGAGAAAACTCACCGGATCGAAGCCGGCGGCCGTGAAGTGCCCGATGTCGAGATTAATGCCCGCGTATTTGGAGCGGCCGGCCAGAGCCTGCTTCCAATCGTCGGGAGTCGAAAATTCGTTTGGCTTCATGCTGTCGTGGTTGTGATAGCCGACATAGATCTTGTACTGCTCGGCGTATTTGTCGACGCGCGGAGAAATGTCGACGTTCGCCGAGGAGGTGATCCGAGTGACGCCCATGGCCTTCGCCATGAGAACACCCTGCTCGATCTGCTGGTCGGTAAATTCGTCGCGAAAACTGTAATTGAAAGCGTACAGATTGATGCCCGCGTCGTCGAACTTCTTGCGAATGCTTCGGATTTCATCCATAGGCGGATTCGTGCGCCAGGCTGGACGCTGGGAAGTATCCTTGGGAAGGATCTGGCCGTCCCAAAGCTCGGCGTAACCAAGACCGATCTCTTTCATCGCAGCGATGCAATCGTCAAGCGAAGGAAGGGTGCGGAAGCTGTAGGTCTGGGCGCCGATCATAACACCGCTGAACTTCGAATCGATTACCGCGAAGGCCGGAACGGCCACTGCCGCGGTTGCAAGTTTGGCAAAATCTCGTCGCGTCATGAGGTGGATGATATCAACTGTGAAGGAGAAAGAGAATCGGCGATGGCTTCAGCGATCTGTTTCCCATGGAAGCGGCCATTCTCAATGAAAATTTCGTTAGTGTGCATCCCGGCGACGATGACACCGGCCAGGTAAATGCCCGGACGGTCGCTCTCGAACGTTTCTGCATTAATGCGCGGCTTCTGCGACGCCGGGTCCAGTCGAATCCCCAGCGACGCCAGAAACTCCAAGTCCGGCCGATAGCCGGTCATGGCAAAAACAAAATCGTTCTTGAGCGTTTTTAGGCCTTGGGGCGTTTGGATCTCGACCGACTTGGGATGGATCGCGATCAAATGAGAATGAAAGTAGGCTTGAACCTCGCCGCTCTTGATGCGGTTCTCGATATTAGGTTTGATCCAATACTTCACGCGATCGGAGATCCCCGCCCCGCGATGCAGCAGCGTAACGCGCGCGCCGGTCCAGAACAGCTCGAGCGCCACAATGGCCGCGGAGTTTTTCGCACCCACCACCAGCACGTCGTGATTGTAATAAGGATGCGGCTCCTTGTAGTAGTGGATGACTTTGTCCAGTTCTTCGCCCGGGACGTTCAGCATGTTGGGAACGTCGTAATAGCCAGTGGCGAGAACGATTTTGCGCGCGCGATACTCGGATTTGCCGGTCTTGACGTGGAACTCGCCGTCGCCGCCATCGACGGAAAGAACGCGCTCATATTGATGGATATTTAACCCGTAATATTCGGCGGCGCGCCGGTAATATTTCAAGGCCTCGGTGCGGCCGGGCTTTTCGTTGAGCGAAGTCATCGGCAGGCCGCCGATTTCGAGCAGCTCCGGCGTGGTGAAAAACACCATATGGGTCGGATAATTGTAAAGCGAATTAACCACGCAGCCTTTGTCGATGAGGACGGTATTGAGGCCGCGCTGCTTCAACTCAATGCCACATGCCAGGCCGGTGGGACCGGCGCCGACGACGACGACGTCGAATTGCTGCACAATTAGAGCATCCCTTCGACAGTCTTATATGCGGAATCGAGCGCGCCGGCCAGCGCAGCGGGATCTTTGCCGCCCGCTTCAGCCATGTCTGGACGCCCGCCACCTTTCCCGCCGACAGCTTGTGCGACGGAGCCAGCGAGCTTGCCCGCGTGAACCTTCGACGTCAGATCCTTGGTGACGCCCACCACGATGGCGACGTTCGAATCCTGAGAAGAGCCCAGGATCACGACTGCGGTCTTCCACTTGACGCGCAAGGAATCGACCATGGTCCGCAGTTGTTCGCGATCCATGCCGGCCACTTGCGCGGACAAAACCTTCGCGCCCTTGATTTCGCGAACGCCGCTTTCGATGCCGGCGACTTCGGATCGAGCGAGCTTCTCCTTCATCTGTTCAATCTGGCGCTCGAGCGCCCGTTTTTCATCGAGCAGCCGCTCTTGAGTTTGCCGCGCCGCAGTGTCTTCTTCCTGGAACTTGTTCAGAATCGCTTCGCCAGTGATGGCTTCAATGCGCCGAACACCGGCCGAAATGCTGGCTTCGTAGGTGACGACGCAGAGACCGATGTCGCCGGTGCGATGGACGTGCGTGCCGCCGCACAGCTCCTTGCTGAAACCGTCCGGGAGAGAGACGACGCGAACGCGGTCGCCGTATTTCTCGCCAAACAGCGCCATGGCGCCGGTCGAGAGCGCCTGATCGAGATCCATGACGTCGGTATGAACTTCGATGTTTTTCAGGATTTCTTCGTTCACCAGCTTTTGAATTTCGGCCAGCTCTTCCGGATCGGTATGGGCGTAATGCGTAAAGTCGAAGCGCAAGCGATTGGGGTCCACGATGCTGCCAGCCTGCTTGACGTGCGGGCCGAGCACTTTGCGGAGCGCGGCGTGGAGCAAATGCGTAGCGGTGTGGTTGCGCATGGTGGAGTGCCGCAAAGCACCGTCGACACGGCCGATCAGATCGTCGCCTTCACGAATCGGAGCGATCATTTCTACTTTGTGGACCGTGGCTCCGGCCACTTTGTGCGTGTCCTGGATCAAGCCGACTGTGTCGCCGGTCGTTGGTGAAACGAGGATGCCGGTGTCGCCGACCTGGCCCCCGGCTTCGGCGTAGAACGGCGTTCGATGAAAGACCAGTTCGGTATCGCCGTCGTGTTCGATGACGCGAAGAACTTTGACAGGCGATTCGAGCGTTTCGCGGCCAATGAATTCGCTAGGCGGAAGATCTTTGTAGACGGGTGCAATCTGCGTTTTGTCAGCGCCTCGCCAACTGGCGCGGGCGCGCGTCCGCTGCTTTTCCATCTCGGTCTGGAAGCCTGCGTGGTCGATAGTGAGACCGCGTTCGCGAGCCATCTCTTCCTGCTCGTCCAGTGCGAGGCCGAAGGTGTCGTAGAGTTTGAAAGACGCGGCGCCGGGAAGCACGCCGCCGGTGGCCGATTTCGCTTCATCGACGAAGACTTTTTCGGCCACCTGGAACGTGGTCGCGTAGCGATGCTCCTCATCCTTGACCACGCGGGCGACTCGCTGGATGCTATCGAGCATTTCAGGATAACCGGGCTTCATTAGATCGGCGACGAAGCCAGTGAGCTCGTATAAGTAAGGTTCCTCGCGGCCGATCATGCGGGCGTTGCGAATGGCCCGGCGCATGATTTTGCGCAGCACGTAGCCGCGGCCTTCATTGGATGGCGTAACGCCGTCGTGAATCAGAAAGGCGGCGGCGCGCGAATGATCGGCATTGATGCGCAGCGCGACATCGGTGCGCGCATCGTCGCCGTAAGCGACTCCAAACATTTCCGCGGCACGATGGATGATGGGCTGAAGAAGATCGGTGTCGTAATTCGACAGTTTGTTTTGGAGAACGCAGGAGAGGCGCTCGAGTCCCATGCCGGTGTCGATGGAGGGACGCGGGAGCGGCGTCATCACGCCGTCGGAAGCGCGATCGAACTGCATGAAAACCAGATTCCAAATTTCGACGAAGCGCTCGGCGGGATCGTTGGGGAACTCGCCGGGTCCGGCTTCGGGTCCGAAGTCGTAATAGATTTCCGAACATGGGCCGCACGGGCCGGTCTCGCCCATCTGCCAGAAGTTGTCGGCTTCATCCAGGCGAAAGATGCGGGACTTGGGCACGCCAGCCACCTGCTGCCAGAGAAGATCGGCATCATCGTCTTCGCGAAAGACGCTGATGTAGAGCTTGTCCTTGGGAATCGAAAAATCGCGCGTGAGCAGCTCCCAGGCCAGGGCGATGGCGTCTTTCTTGAAATAATCGCCGAAGGAAAAATTGCCGAGCATTTCGAAGAAGGTGTGATGGCGGCGGGTGTAGCCGACGTTGTCAAGATCGTTGTGCTTACCGCCCGCGCGGACGCACTTTTGGGAGGAGGTGGCGCGCAGGTAATCGCGCTTTTCGAGGCCGGTGAAAACGTCCTTGAACTGGTTCATGCCCGCGTTGGCGAAGAGCAACGTAGGGTCGTTGGCCGGGACCAGCGAGGAGCTGCGGACGATGCGATGGCTGTGTGCCGCGAAGAAGTTGAGGAAGGTCTCGCGGATCTCATTTCCTGTCATGTATCTCTATTGTGGCAAATCACCGGGATTGTGACAGGTGCTCCGGGATTGTGACGAGTGCTCCTGGATCAATGCGCCGCCTGCTCAAGCCACTTCAGTTCCTCGCGGACTTTGATCTTGCCGTGCCAGGGGTTCTTGTCCAGCTCGTGCCCTTCGCCCGGAAAGATGAGCAGCTTGCATGGAACACCTTGCGTGTGCAGGGCGCGCTCCAGCAGATAGGCCTCGCCAACGTAGACTCGAATGTCTTCGGCGCCGGCGACGATGTGAGTTGGAGTCTTCACTTTATTAATTTGCCAGATCGCGGCTTCATCGTTGTAATTTTGTTTCGCGTCCCAGGGCAGGCCGCCCAGAAAATGCGCGTCGTCGAAAGTAGTATCGTCGTTGCCCCAATTAGCGACGTGCTCCACCGCGCCCGCGCCGGTAACGGCGGCTTTGAAGCGTGTGGTTTGGGTGATCAGCCAGTTGGTCAGGTAACCGCCGTAGCTATAACCACCGATAGCAAGGTGATCCGGGTCGGCGGTGCCGTCTTTCACCAGCGCGTCAACGCCCTCCAGAATGTCGCGGCCGGGCCTGGAAACGATCTTGGGGATGATCCCGAGAGTGAATTTGTCGCCATAGCCGACAGAGCCGCGATAGTTCGGCTGGAAGACCAGCCAGCCTTGAGAAGCGGCCAGCTCCGCCCAACTGTACCAGTCGGCGCCGAACTGGTTGCCGTCCGCATCGGGTGGTCCGCCGTGAATCAGAGTAAGCATCTTAAGGTGTTTCGCGTCGAATTGTCCAGCTGATTGTCCAGGTGGATAGATGAGCATGCCCTCGGCGGTAACGCCGTCGTCGGTGGTCCAGCGGTAGGGTTTGCCTTCGGGGAGAGCGTGCTCGGTGAAGGCGTGGTTGAAGGAGGTAATGGGCCGGGCACGGGCGAGATCGTTCGGATCGTCCGCGAGCCAGACCTCGGCCGGTTCCTGGAGCGAAGAGTGGACAAACGCAATGCGCGAGTTGTGCGCGGCGGCGACCAGCTTATCGTAAGTTCCGGGCGAGCCCGGGCGTATCGCAAAATCGCCGGAAGGTTTTTCCGAGGTGTAGAGCTGGACCTCAGTTCCCAAGCGGCCTTGGGCGATCAGGCCGCCCGCCGGCAGCACCGAAAAACCGTTGATTGAGCCCTGAAATTGCGGAGCCCAGCGGGCTAGAGCCGGAGCCACGGCGTCAGCTTGGACGTCACTTTGAGCGTCACCTTGGGCATCACTTTGAGCACCCACCCAATACACTCGCCCCTGGGCGTCCTGATATTTTCCTTCCACCGAACCATTGAGGAACGAGAAGAAAATGCGCCGGCTGTCGGGCGACCAATGCATAACATCCAGCGTCGCTTCGCGCTGCAGCAGATTGCGCGGTTCGCCGCCAGCCGCATCGATCAGATAAATTCCGTAAGCGTCGAGCGATTCCCAGCGCTGGGTGCGGGAGTCCGTGAGCATGGCGATCCGTTTGCCGTCCGGAGAAGTTTCGAGCTGCTTGACGCGCCACGGCGTGGCCGCTAGCTGTTTGGCTTGCGTGGAAAGGTCGCAGGTTTTGGAGGGGCTTGCGGTGAGGCAGCTTCGCGCCTCTGAGATTTCGATGCGGTGAATGGCGTCGCCGCGCTCGGATTCGCGGAACTCAACGACATCTTTCCAGTCCTTCCTATAGGCCTCCTGCTGGTCTTTTGTCCATTGGCGCTTGGCGAAATAAATCTGGCGCGAATCGGCGGACCAAGCGAAGGCGTGCACTTCTTCCTCGCCTTGGGTGACGGGAAAAGGCTCGCCGCCGCTCACCGAAATGACATATACCTGGGCTGACTTTTCGGATTCCGACGCAGGCGCGCCGCGATCGGAGAGGAAGGCGATCCAGTGTCCGTCGGGCGAAAATTCCGGCTTGCTGTCGTGGCCGGATTGGGTCAGCTGCACGAGAGCGCCGGAGCCACCTGGCTCGTCGCGATACAGCCAAAGGTCGCTGCGGAAGCGATTCCCTTCCCAATCGGCGCGTGTGGTCTCGATGGCAACGGCGCGGCCGTCGGGCGCGATCCGCACGGTGGGGAGGTCCACCGAATTGAAGAAATCATCGAGGGTAAGGAGTGGTTTGGCAGGCGGCGTTTGGGCGAGAGCGGCGGCGCAAAACAGAGGCAGGATGAGGGCACGCGGTAGGTCAAAAAGCATGGACATCATGGTACCTTACGAGAGCCCTAACGACGCGAACCACACCCGCCGATCTTAGGATGGCAAAGGAGCGTGGATACATGCCTGAATGGTTCGGCAAGAAGACATCACAACGGGAGACATCTCCCGGCGGATCGGTTATTCATCGCTATCCGAACGATGAATGGCAGCCGAGCCGGGCCGGTTTCGCCGACGACTCGACGGTCGCCTTCGCCGAAAAGCGCAATGAGGTTTATGAGCGGCTTTTCGGCAAGGTCCATCACGTGTCGATGGAGACCCTTCCTCTTGTTCCCCGCGTCGATGTTCACACATATTTCCGGACCGGGCCAAATAGCGGCAGAGTTTGCACGCTGGCAACCGCGGGCATGAGCGATCTGGCCATGAATATTCCCGCCGGCGCCGACGTTCCGCGCAGAGTCGAGTTGATCTTTTACTGCTCTGAACCGTCGGCGGAGTACATTGAAACGCTGCGCTGGCTCGCTCATTTTCCTCACGACCAGAAGACCTGGATCGGCTCAGGGCACACGGTTCCGAATGGCAATCCTCCCGCGCCGTTCTGGGCAGTTCTGGCTTGGACACGATTCTATTTCTTCCGACCATCGTAAAGCTGGACCGCACGTTGCCGGATGTACTGATTCTCGATGGCGAACCAGTACATTTCCTCTGGGTGGCGCCACTGACAACACCGGAATGCAATTTGAAAATCGCGAAGGGGACGGACGCGATACTGGACCTGTTCGGCCGAAACCATCATCCCCACGTCTTTGACCCAGGCAGGGCGAGCTACGTGTAAAGCGGAACCCGCTTGCTCGCGCGCGAAGCTCAGTTCGGCAGTACGCGCGAGTGAGTGCGCCACGGGGTTCAAACCAAGTAACCTAGAAATACAGTGTCCACGAACGTCGTCCCCGCCCCAGGATTAGTTGCTCAGGCCTATGCCGGAAATGTCTAGAGCTAAACGGACGGCGCCCACGACCGATGAGCTCGCGGAGATGGCGACGCGGGGCGAGGATGTCTGGGCCTATTTCACGAATAAGTTCACGGTGGTCAGACCAGTCAAACGAGTCAGCGTTGATTTGACTTATGGCATGTTACGCGAGATCGACGCGCGGGCCGCTCGACTCAATATCAGCCGGCAGGCGGTGATCAAGACGCTGCTTGGGCGGGCGTTGAGCGAGGAGCGGCCGACAAGACCGCAGTCCAAGAAACAAGCCCGCGAAACGCGGCTTCGCCTGTCTTGACATTGTCTGGCATCTTTCGTTAGTTTGGATTTGTAGGAATAATCATGTCGCCACGTCCCACTCGCAGTGAAAAACTGGACTTACGGCTCACGCAGAAAGCCAAGATGGCCCTGCAAGAGGCCGCTGCCGCGTGCAATCGGTCGGTGAGCGATTTTGTTTTGGAAAGTGCATTGGCACGGGCCGATGAGGCTCTGGCCAATCGGCGGACCTTTGTTCTGGACGCTGCGCAATGGAAGGCATTCATGGCCGCGCTCGACGCTCCTCCACGTCCCCTGCCTCGCCTAAAGCGTCTCCTGAGAGAGCCCGGATTCTTTGAGGCCGGCACAGATCGGTGAGCGAATCGCGTAGCGTCGAGAAGCTTCGACGCGATCATGCAGTGGAAGGATTCGACTGTGGGCGCGAGCAACTGAACCAATACCCGCTGCGCTACGCCTGGCAGAATCAGCAGGCGGGCGCTGCCCAAACCTACGTCGGCGTTGTGGGCGAATCCATCGTCGGTTTTCACACTCTGGCAGTAGGACAAGTGACGTACGACGACGCGCCGCAGCGGCTAACCAAAGGACTAGCGAGACATCCAGTCCCGATCGTGCTGCTGGCACGTCTGGCCGTGGATCGCCGCTGGCAAAACCAGGGCCTCGGCAAGGCGCTGCTGAAGGATGCGATGCAGCGGACTTTGCAGGCCGCCGATATTGCCGGCGTCCGAGCTTTGGCAGTCCATGCAAAGGATGACGAGGCCAGACGCTTTTATGAGCGTTTTGACTTCGTGCCGTCACCGAGCGATCCGATGCATTTGTTCGTGTTGCTGAAGGATGTGCGGCGAATAGTTGCGAGCGGATAAGCCCATTCGAGTACGGCACATTCTGCAAAGCCTGGTCTTCGCATGAGTGCGTGCGCCACGGGGCGCAAACCAAGTAACCTAGAAATAGAGTGTCCACCGAGGTAGTTCCAGTTGTCCCGGCCCCAGGTCTAGTTGATCAGCTCTATGCCGAGCTGGAGCAGAAGATCCTCGCGCTGCGTCCGAAAGAGGACCTCACCCTCCTGGAAAAGGCCTTCCGGCGGGCGGCCGACGCGCACAAAGGCCAACTGCGCGAGTCCGGCGAGCCGTACATGATCCATCCGCTGCACGTCACCATGATCCTGGCGGACATGCAGATGGACATGGTGTGCCTGATCACGGGGCTGCTGCACGACACCGTGGAAGACACCAGCCTCAGCCTGGAACAGATCAAGAAAGAGTTCGGCGCGGAAGTGGCGGCGTGCGTCGACGGCGTCACCAAACTGAGCAAACTGAAGCTGTACTCGCGTGAGGAGCGGCAAGCGGAGAGCGTGCGCAAGATGCTGCTCGCGATGGTGAACGATATCCGCGTCATCATCGTGAAGCTGGCGGACCGGTTGCACAACATGCGGACGCTGTCCGCGCTGCCACGGGAGCGGCAGTTGCGCATCGCGCAGGAGACGGCGGAGATTTACGCGCCCATCGCGCACCGGCTGGGGATGGGCAAAGTGCGCGGCGAGCTGGAGGATCTTTCGTTCCGGTACCTCGAGCCCGACGCGTGGGCCGATCTGATGCGCGAGATCGAGTCGCAACGGCTGCAGAACGAAGAGTACCTGACCAAAATGCGGCACGACGTGGAAGTGAATCTGCGGCGCGAGAATATTCCGGCGCGCGTGGAGGCGCGGATCAAGCGGCCGTACTCGGTGTTCCAGAAGATGAAACGGCAGAAAATCGCGCTGGACCAGGTGTACGATCTTCTCGCCCTGCGCATCGTTACGGACTCGGTGAAGAACTGCTACGCGGCGCTGGGCGTGATCCACAACGAATGGCATCCGATTCCGGGACGGATCAAGGACTTCATCGCGATTCCCCGCCCCAACCTCTATCAATCGCTGCACACGTCGGTGATCGGGCCGGGCGGGCGATCGTTTGAGGTGCAGATCCGCACCGACGAAATGCATCGGCTGGCTGAAGAAGGCATTGCCGCGCATTGGAAATATAAAGAAGGGCGCAAAGGGCCCGGCCTGGACGATCAACGCATCAAGTGGCTGCGGCAGCTGGTTGAGTGGCAGCAGGAGATGCGCGATCCGGGCGAGTTTATTTCGACGCTTAAGGTGGATCTGTACCCGGAGGAAGTTTACACGTTTACGCCCATGGGCAAGGTGATTGCGCTACCGCGCGATGCAACGCCGATCGATTTCGCGTATGCGATCCATAGCGACGTGGGCAACACCTGCGTGGGCGCGAAGGTGAACGGCCGCATCGTGCAGTTGAAGTACAACCTCAAGAATGGCGACGTGGTGGAGATTCTGACGCAGACCGGGCACCTGCCGAGCAAAGACTGGCTCGGGATGGTGAAGACGCCGAGGGCGCGTAACAAGATCAAGCACGTGATCAACGCGACCGAGCACGCCAAGGCGATCGAGATCGGACAGAAATATCTGGAGCGTGAGGCGCGGCGGCATGGAGTGCAGCTCTCGCGAATCACGAAGGCGGATTTGGAGCGGGTGGCGAGCGACTACGGCTGCGCCAAGGTGGAGGATTTGCACGCGGCGCTCGGTTACGGAAAGTTTTCCGCGCGGCAGGCGTTGCAGAAGCTGGCACCGGATGCGGTGCAGGAGCCGGCCGTGGAAGCGCCAAAATCGACGCCCGCGGCAGCGAGTACGGGAGCGCCGGGGGGGGCTCCACCGGGGGGTGCTCAAGGAGATACGGGCGACCTAGTCATCAAGGTGAAGGGGGTCGACGATCTGCTGGTGTATCGCGCCAAGTGCTGCAATCCCATTCGCGGCGAAGGGATCGTGGGATACGTAACGCGGGGCAAAGGCATCGCGGTGCATTCCAAGAGCTGCGCCAACGTGCAGAACTTGATGTACGAAGTGGAGCGCAAAATCGACGTAGAGTGGGCGAAGGCGGTGACCGAAACATTTCCGGTGCGCGTTGTGGTTCACACCGACGACCGGCCGGGGATGCTGAATCAACTTACGTCCGTGCTGGTTGCCGAGCAGAGCAACATTCGCACGCTGGAGGCGAGCTCGGACGACAAGCGCGGCGACGGGGCGATCATCGACATGACGGTGGAGATACGCGACAAGAAACAGCTGGAGCGCGTGGCGGCGGCCATCCGGCGCATCTCCGGAGTGCGCGACGTCGAACGGACACAGTAAAGCCAGGACACAGTGATCGAGACACAGGCGGAACCGGAACATATCGCGATTTCGAAGTCGAAAGGCATTCAGATCGATTGGAAGGACGGGCATCGGAGCCAGTATGCGCTGGTATACTTGCGCGATGAATGCCCCTGCGCGAGTTGCACGGGCGCGCATGGGACCGAGCCGCAGAAGACCAATTACGCCGCGCCGCCCGCGAGTCCGTTTCAGATGTTTACGCCGACACTCAAGATGCTGAACGTGGAAGCGGTGGGGCACTACGCGATTCGGATCGATTGGAGCGACGGGCACAATACGGGGATTTACTCATATGATCATCTAAGGAAGATTTGCGCGTGCGCGGAGTGCAAGGGAAAGGTGTTCCCATGAGTGGGAACACGGCACGCAAGATTGCATGCGCCACGCTCGCGCTGTTCCTGGTCAGTTCGGCATATGCGGCGCCCCCCACTTCAACAAAGACCAAGCTGGTGGTCGCGATTATCGTCGATCAGTTCCGCTACGACTACATGACGCGCTTCGATGGCGACTATCACGATGGGTTGCGGGAGTTGCGCGATGCGGGAGCGTTCTTCACGGATGGCCACCAGGCGCATTTTCCGACTGTGACGGCAGTGGGGCACGCGGCGTTCCTGACCGGATCGATTCCCGCCGTTAACGGCATTGTCGGCAACGAGTGGTTCGATCGCGAGACGGGCCAGATGGTGACCAGCGTGTCCGACGACGCGACGAAACTGCTGGGAGGCAATGGCGGGAAAGGATCGTCGCCCAGGCGATTGGTGGGGTCCACCCTGGGTGACGAGATCAAGGCTACGGGCCCCGCGGACACGGAAGTCATCGGCATTTCGCTGAAGGATCGCGCAGCGATTTTGCCGCCGGGGCACGCGGCCAATGCGGCTTACTGGTTCGAAAACGATTCGGGACAATTCGTCACCAGCACTTACTACATGCAAGAGCTGCCCGCGTGGGTGCAGGCCTTCAACAAGAGCGGCGCGGCTGGCAAGTATGCAGCGGCGAAGTGGAGCGCCTTTCGGACGCTTTCAGCCGTGTTGGGGAAGGCGTATTACGAAGCGATGATCGCTACGCCCTATGGGAACGACATGCTGGAGGCTTTCGCCGAGGAGGCGCTCAAAGATGAGCGGCTGGGGCGGCATTCGGGGACGGATGTGCTGACGGTTAGTTTTTCGAGCAACGATCTGCTGGGGCATCAAGTGGGGCCGGATGCGCCGGAAGTGCGCGACATGTGCATCCAGACCGATCGCGTGCTGGGCCGATTGTTGCGGGCGGTGGAAGCGGAAGCGGGCGCGGGAAATTACGTGGTGGTGTTCACGTCCGATCACGGTGTTGCGCCGAAGCCCGAGGAGTTGACCAAGCGCGGAATTCCGGCCGGGCGATTTTCCCGCGAGCAGGTGTACCAGGCGATCGAAGCTGCGCTCACGGAAAAATACGGACCGGGCAAATGGATCGTGGGAAGCGACGAACTGGCGCCCTATCTGGATCGCGATCTGCTGCGGGCGAAACACGCGGGGCTCGGGGAGGCGGAGGAGATAGCGGCGGAGGCGGTGAGGAAGCTGCCGTATGTTTTTCGCGTTTACACGAGCGCGCAATTGGAGCACGAGAACCTGGCAGGCGATCCGATAGGGACGCTCCTCGAGCGCGGTTATTATCGGGGACGCGCGGCGGATCTGTTCATCGTTCAAAAACCGTATTGGCTGGCGTCGAAGGAGGGCACGTCGCATGGGACGCCGTTCAGCTACGACACGCACGTGCCCATCATTTTCCTGGGGCGCGGAATTCGCGCGGGGCGTTACGACGAAAACGTCCGGGTAGCCGATGTGGCGCCGACGCTGGCGGCGTTGCTGGGGGTGAACACGCCGAGCGGGTCGGTTGGGCGGGTGCTGCCGATCGTGGAGAAGTAGCCGAGCGCACTTATCGGTAATAAGACGAAAAAGGCGATGCCGTCAGTTATTCACTCAGGTGTTTCGCGGCGTACCCAGGACTAAAATGGATCGATGGCTACGGAAAAGCTAGGGCGCGCAATAGTGGCTGGGGCCATGCTCGCAACCGCTGCATGGGCGCAAGGCCCCACCATCGGCGCTTGCCCGGTGTTCCCGGCGAACAACATCTGGAACACGCCGGTGGATCAGTTGCCGGTGTCCGTCAACTCGGCCGCTTATGTGAACACCATTGGCCCGGGCACGACGCTGCATCCGGATTTTGGGACGGTGTACGACGGCGCGCCGAACGGAATCCCGTACGTCACGGTGCCGGGAACCGAGACCAAGTATCCAGCCACCTTCACCTATGAGGACCAGAGCAATCCAGGGCCTTACGCCATTCCGCTGAACGCGCCCATTGAAGGCGGCAGCCAGAGCACCGGTGACCGGCACGTGATCTCGGTGGACACCACCAATTGTATCCTATACGAAATGTGGTCGGCGTTTCCGCAGACAGCGAGCTGGGAGGCGGGTTCCGGTGCGATTTTCAATTTAAAGTCGAACGCGCTACGTCCGGCGGGATGGACGTCGGCCGATGCCGCCGGGCTGCCGATTTTTCCGGGCCTGGTGAAGTACGACGAGGTGCTGGCGGGAGCGATCCGCCACGCGATCCGGCTGACCGTGCCGCAGACACAAGAGGCTTACGTGTGGCCGGCGCGGCATTTTGCTTCGAGCCTGACCGGGACGCAGTATCCGCCCATGGGCGTTCGCTTCCGGCTGCGCGCGGACTTCGATATTTCCAACTTTTCGGCAACCAATAAGATCATTTTGAGGGCGCTGAAGAAGTACGGAATGATGGTGGCGGACAACGGCAGCGCGTGGTACATCTCGGGCGCTCCGGATCCGCGCTGGGACGATGACGATCTCCACAATCTGACCGAGATCATAGGGGCGGATTTCGAGGCGGTGGATGTTTCGGCGCTGATGGTCAACGCAAATTCAGGCCGGGCGGCGTCGTGCGCCTTGACGGCGGCCGACGCGTCCGGTATGCGCGCTTGCCAAACCGCCGCACGATAGCGCGGAAACCACGAGGGCATGCCGCGATATGTCGTGGCGACAAATCACAATAACAGCGCGAGGAACAACCGCCCGCTGGTGAAAGTAAACTGCGCCGCGACGATATCCCGATGATGGCCGCACACTTCGTACGGCGGGTGCCGCGGCAATTCTCAAGGTGAATCCGAGCACGTTGCGCAACCGGATGCGGCGGCTGGGAATCCAACGGCCTAAAACATCCCTATAGCGATGCGTTTCGCTAAGTCTTGCAGGAATCCAGGCGCGGCCGGCGGCTCAGGTCGCGCTCCACAGGATTCGCAGGGCTGAAACGAAAGCCAGAAAGCAAAAAATCCACAGCACTACCGGCCCGGAAGCGCCTCGGAATTGGAAACCCAGCGCCTTGAATTCGATGCGCCCGGCAGTTACGCGGAACATGGAGATGACCACCGTAGCGGCAATCGCCGACAAGGGAATGCCTGTCACCGCTAGAAAATGTTTGCTAATCACACTGTTCAGAACGCCGGCGTTAGGCATGGTCCAAAAAAAAACGATGAGGGAGGTGACGCCTAAAAACAGCGCGCCAGACAACGCTACCAGCCTGGTAAAAAGAGATGCGGGCTGCTCCAGGTCGTTCCCCCGGATTCGATCCGCGACGTGCGGCGCCGGCGACTGCACGCCTGCGAGAGCGCTTGGCTCCGTTGCGCGCGCACTAGCCGGTTCAGCCACAGAACACCTCCTTGTTGCGTCAGTTCACTTTAACTTAATCTAGGATTTTATCCGAAATCCTTTTTGGAAAGGGGCACCAGGCTGCGAAGCATTGTATGGCGACCGGAGTGATAGAATCACAGACTTCAGGAGGTGGCCGTGCGAAGCCTTAAGAAAATGCGAAACCTGGGAGCAGGCTGGATGGCGGGTGCGGGTTTACTGGCCACGGCCTGGTTGGCTCAGGCGCCGGCACAGGCTCCGGCACAGACAACAACGACGTTTCAGCCGGTGGGCAACATGAGGCAGTTGATGATCGACATCATCTATCCGGCGTCCGACGCGATTTTCTACGTGGACCGCGAGCCGCCCAAGAATCAGCACGACTGGGATGTGCTGCGGACGCAGGCGCTGACCATGGCCGAGTCGGGGAACCTGCTTATGATGGACGGCCGCGCGCGCGATCAGAAGAATTGGATCCTGGAGTCAAGGATGCTGATCGATATCGGAGCGAAAGCGTACAAAGCCGCGCAAGCCAAGGATATCGAGGGGATTCGCGCGCTCAACGATTCCCTGAATGCGGCCTGCGTGGTGTGCCACTATCAGTACCGGCCGGGGTATCATCGGCGGCGCCCGGCGGTGGAGGCGAAGTAACTTTACACCCAATCTGAAAGCGCCCTGACTTTCTCGAGTTTTCCTTCGAAAAGACAGATCAGTTTCGTCGGCTCCGAAGCGAACCATACAAAGGTGCCCTACGCGAGACTGTCGATGGTCCGCCGAAACACCTGCTCGCTGCGGTCCAGGTAAGCGGTCACGAACGCAAGACGATTTGATGGAAAGCCCGCTTCCTTCGCTAACTCCGTAAGGGCGACTTTGCGTTCTTCATGAACCGGGCCATCGGTGGCAACAATCTCAACGTAAACCAGGAGAGGATGTTTGGGAGCGAGATCGACGAGGATCGTATCGGGCAAGTTCCGATCTGGCTGGATGCTAAGGCCGATGCTCCGCGCCAACTCGTCATCGCGAGCGACCACCTTGTTTCTGCTCTCGCTCATCCAGATCACGCCCGGTTCTCCGAGAAATTTTATAGCAAACTCCTCGACCACAGCCTTAGCAATGATTGAGCTGGTGCCAGGGGACATTCGCCGCCTTTCGCCGTTTGGGAACCTGACCATTACGTGCTCGCCACCGCCTGCCGCGCCTTTGCGGCGGATAGCGATCCTAGCAAGAGCACCCGCATGGAGATTATCGTTCCGCCATGCTTCAATGGCCGTCTCAAGGTGCTGGCCTTTCAAAGCTGGATCAAAAAGGTCAGCAAATCCGCTCTTCAACGCGTAGCGTGGTGCAGGCGATGTGGTAGCGAGACCTTCACGTTCCACAATCGCCCCGTTGGGGATAAGGGCATTGCGAATAGTGTCGTCGCGAACTGACTCTCGCGTGTTGACTGCAAACCAACGCCCGGGGGGTTCACCCTTGCTGCTTTTTCGGGACTCCTTTTCCCACGCTTGGCGGCTGTCATCGTCGGTGCGCGTACTCTGCTGGTCCGTAATACGCGCGACTTGATCCGGGCGCATCCAGGTTTCGCGTCCCTCAACAGCGCCGACATAGAGCATCACGAAAATAGTACGGGCTGAAATCTCCCACACCGAGTGTGCGCGGTTCGGACTTCCTTCCGGAAAAATGATTTGAAGGCGTTTGCGAATTTGATCAAGCGTAGAGATGGGCGGGAACGACCCCGTCAATCATGGTCCTCGCCAAGATAAAGCATTCGTAGGCGGCGTTCGATTGTCTCCGGCTTGGCGGCGCGCGCGAGAAGGCTTTCGATGGATTTCATTTCCGGGGGTGGGGGCAGAGGAAGGGCTTCCAACTCAAAAGCTGACACGGCGACGCTACCGCTGATACAGCGGAATGCCAGGTCGGCTATCTCGCTATTCAGTACAGCGGCCAGCGCCGCAGGCGAGACATTCGGCTCGCCGTTCAAAGGCCTAACCATATTCAAATGGTTCTCTACAACCACGCCACCATACTCGGCGATCAGATCCAGGGGCGACGCAGCAGCGATCAGCCGGCGCGACTGCTCTTTGGCCGTCGTGCGCTGCAGCAGCACGCACGGTCTATCGATCCTGAGCCAATCGTCGCCAGCCTGCATTTTGAAATATGGCTCATGGTTCCTCTTGTTAGCGCGAAAGACGAACTGCCCCGGTCCGGCGATCGCCTCGGCCCAGATTAGAGGAAGGGTATCCTTTCCGGCGCGGCCCCTAAGCTGATCCTTGTGACGATTCCAAACCAGCGGCCCGGTTGAGACCTTGTAACCCCAGTCAACCAGCCGCGATTTCATGCGCGCTAACGCCTCGATCAAACAAGAATGGTCGGCGCTGCGGGGCATCAACCACGGCGCGGACGGCGCTGCCTTGGGTAGGCGGAACTCACCCGCACGTGAAACCTTAGCATCTCCATCCGGGGACACGGTCACATAATGCACCATGGTCTTTCGCGCCGGCCAATTTCGCCGGTACGTGGCAAGCATTGTCTCCTGGAGAACGCCTTCGAAGACGCCCTTCCGCGCTTCGATGAAATCAACCGCGACTGGAGGGGCCTCTCTTGCCAGAAGAGAGCGAAGAGCTTTGAAATATTCACCCGCCAGAAAACTGGTGGGCGTTACGTAGGCGATGATCCCACCGGGCGCCGTCCAGCGCAACGCGAGATCCGTGAATACGCCGTAGAGATTGGCGTGCCCGTAGAGGCTACGTTTGTATCGCTCTCGCATGAAAGCGGAAAGGCGGACTCGCCCATACGGCGGATTTCCGACGACAAGGTCATACGCCTCGCCTCTCGGTTCCAGCTGAAGACCGTCGCATACGGAAACAAGGTTGGACAGCGGCCTGCCAGCGGAGGCGATGGGCTCGGCGAGAGCCACTTCAAGAAAAGTCTGCGACAGGGAGGCCGCGAACGAGTCGATCTCAAAGCCTCGAAGGCGCTGCTCAATACTGGCTAGGATTGTTTCGGCGGGCTGGCCATTGAGATGCTGAAGCATTCTGAGGGCCGCTGGCCACAAGAACGCGCCACCACCGCAAGCTGGATCGAGGACTCGACATGTCCTCCAATCCGTTTCTGCCTCCGTTGCCAGGTCCAGGAGGCGGGTGCTTAACGCCGGCGGCGTATAGTAGACGCCGAGGCGCGACCGAACGGCATCCGGCAACATGGCGGTGTACGTAACGCTCAGCCAATACGACGCCGTAATGGAATCGAGCGAAACGGCGCTCTTGCCGATGGTCTGGGCTAAAGCGGAGGCAGTGAAATCCAAATTCTCGCGCCGCGGCTCGGGGGGCGCGATCACTATTCGAGACAGACCAATTCCTGCTAAGTATTCAGCGATGGCTTTGCTGATGAACGCCCGCGTCGCCTCCATGCGGCGTTCATGATTCAAGCTTTCGGCCCAGGCACGTGCCATAATACGCGCGGATCGGAATGTCTCCCCAGCCGGTTTAGCGAGGTACCTGGTGGTCTTCCCCCTGACGACGGCCGGCTCGCGAACCGCTTCATCGATCTGGATGCCGGGAATACTCATTTGCACAAACCGCTTATCGGCTATTTGACCACGAGTGAATCACGAATTGGGCATCGCCGTTCCCCGCCCCCCAAACAAACGAACTGGATGGGAGAAAACCCCTGCTAAACTGGCGTTTGGCAGCATCCATCAAAACCGCGCGCTCAACGATTCTCTGAATGCGGGTTCGAATCCGGGCGACCGGTTAGGGTCCAGCAAGTCTGTTCAATCTATTGCTTGTCGTAAACAGCGGTGGTACTGGTCTTTGTACCGTTGGCATTAGTTTGGGTGGAGGCGACGGTCCGGGTCTTACCGTCGGCAGAGTAGACGACGCGACCGGAAATGGCAATCTTACCGCCCTTCTTCTCGGTTAAAGCCAGGGTGTGATCGTTGACCGATTTATACGCTCGCGTATCGATTGCCGGATCACCGGTCACCGGGTAATCTTTGCCGTCAAACTTGCCCGTCCATTCCTCATGCCAGGGTTTGCCGTTGGCGTCGAGGCCGTCTCTTGTAACTTTCACGCTGTCGCCCGCAGCCGCGATGACCACGGTAATGTTTTTCCCGAGTTCGGGGGTGAGCTTGGACTTAGCATCGTTCAGCTTCCAGGTGCCCATGTTCGCGTCGGCGGCAAAGCACAGGACCGCGGCAGCGAACAGCGCCGCCACAGACAGCAACATCGTTCTAATTTTCATGTGATCTCCTCTAACAATATTTTTGGACTTCGAAACCGGAAGTTGGGGTTTTGGCCTCTGATCCGGGCCGATTCAATATACACCCAACCTTAATCCGTAAGCAATGCTCGCTGCCCGCGGAAATCCGCTGGCAATGGAGCGCCGCGATTATCTGCGGGGCAAGAAACGACTGTGTTCGGACGGAGCCCCTGCTAAACTGGCATTTGGCAGCATCCATCAAAACCGTGGCGCTTCCCCAGGACCCGCCGCTCTCGAAAGTGGCCGGCGATCTGGCCGATTCCGCGCCTCTGCGCGATGCGCTGCAATGGTTCGTCCGGCACAAGCAGTGGATCAACGAGCAGCACCTCCAGCTGTGCCGCGTGGCGGCGTCCACGTTTTTCGAGCAGCGGCGCGCGGAGTGGATGCTGGCGCAGTTCCGGGCGCTGGGATGCGTGGCGCGGATCGACCGGGGCGGCAACGTCGTCGCGCATCCCAGGGAGAACCGGACGGGGCCATACATCGCGCTGACCGCGCATCTGGACACCGTGCTCGCGCCGCGCAAAGACGAAGAGGTCTACGTGGCGCCGGATGGGCGATTGCACGGGCCGGGGGTGGCCGATAATGGCGCGGGACTGACAGCGCTGCTGGCCATCGCGCGCGCGATTCAATCGTTTCCCGGGCTCACGGACGAGTTTCGCAACCTGGTGTTCATCGCCAATGTGGGCGAGGAGGGCGAGGGCAACTTGAGCGGCATGCGCTACCTGTGCCGGCAATCGGCCACGGGAAGCAGGATTCAGGCGTTTCTGATTCTGGACGGACCGAACATCGATCACGTCACGTCGCAAGCTCTGGCCAGCCGCCGCTTCGATGTGACCATCAGCGGCCCGGGCGGGCATAGCTGGAGCGATTATGGCTTCGCCAATCCGATCCATGCGCTGGCGCGCGCCATCGCGGCGTTCACCGAGCAGCGCTTGCCCACCAACGGCAGCCCGCGGTCGTCCTACAACTTCGGAATCGTCGAAGGCGGATCGAGCATCAATTCGATTCCCACGCACGCGCGCACCAAAGTGGATATTCGCTCGGAGAGTCCGGCCAGGCTGGATGAAATTGCCGCGCTGCTCACCAATACCGTGGAACGGGCGCTCGAGACGGAGAACGACCGGGCCACGGGCGCCAAAGTGACGGCGAAAATCAAAGAGATCGGATCGCGGCCGGGCGGACGCCTCGGCGACGACGCCTACATCTTGCAAGCCGTGCGGGCGGTGGATTCGCACCTGGGCGTTCGCTCGCACCTGGATTGCGCATCCACCGACGCCAACGTTCCGCTATCGATGGGCTTGCCGGCCATCTCCATCGGCGCGGGCGGGCACGGCGGCGGAGCGCACACGCCGCTGGAGTGGTTTCATCCGGAGGGCCGCGAACTGGGTCTGAAACGGATTCTGCTGACTTTGTTTTTGCTGCTCCGCGACTTGGACAGAGGATGACCCGCCAGCCCGCTGCCGGTTGGCAGGTAGAGCGTCCCGCAGGCTGGAAAGTGGACGGCAGCCTGGTGGCGGTAGCGCTGGTCTGGGGCGCAACCTTCGTGCTGGTGAAGCAGGCGCTGGCCGATGTCTCCACGCTCCTGTTCCTCACGCTGCGCTTTTCGGCGGCGGCCGCCGCGCTGGCTTTCGTGTTCCGCCGCGAATTTCGCGCGCCCAACGCCCGGGCCAGCCTGCTGAGGGGCGCGTTCGCCGGCATATTCTTGTTCGGTGGATACGTCCTGCAAACTGCCGGCTTGAAGTTCACGTCGGCATCCAAAGCCGGATTCATCACCGGTCTCTACGTTCCGCTGGTCCCGATTATCGGCGGGTTGATCCATCAAAAACTGCCGCAGATCTCCGAGCTGATGGGAATCGCAATGGCCTGCGTGGGAATGTTTTTGATGACCGTGCAGAAGGACATCCTGCATATCGCTCCGGGCGACCTGCTGGTGGCCGGGTGCGCGCTAGCCTATGCGTTTCACATCGTGATCCTGGGCCGGTTTGCGCCGGTGAGCAACATAGGCGTGCTGACCGTGGCGCAGATCTCGACCGGTGCGTTATTGGGCGCGGCGACGTTCTGGTGGGTGGAACCGGCGCGGATCGTATTTTCAGGCAGCGTCTGGATCGCGCTGGCAGTCACCAGTGTGTTGGCCACGGCTGTGGCGTTTACCATCCAAACCTGGGCGCAACGCTGGACCAGCCCGACGCGCACCGCTCTGATTTTCGCCATGGAGCCGGTTTTTGCCTGGGTGACGGCGTATCTTTTGATCGGCGAGGTCCTTTCCCGGCGCGCCGGAGTGGGCGCCGCGCTGATCCTGGGAGGTATTCTGATGGTTGAATTGAAACCATTGGGTATCCAACACGCGGCGTCGATGGAATCCACGCGATGAAACGCTGCCTCGTCATGTTAAACCTGCTGGCGGCGAGTTTGACCGCGCAGAGCGTCACGCCAACCAATCCCGCTGCGCTGGCCGCGCGGCATTGGCGCGAGCGGCACGAGCGCGCGATTGTGGATGAGTTTGTCGCGCTACTTGCGATCCCCGATGTCTCTGCGGACCGCGCGAACATCCAGCGCAACGCGGAGTTGATCGCCCTAATGCTCGGGAAGCGCGGGATTGCGTCGAAACTGGTGAGCGTGCCGGGATCGAATCCAGTGGTGTTCGGCGAGATCAAAACGCCCGGGGCGACGCGCACCCTGCTTTTCTACGCGCACTACGACGGCCAACCGCTGAATCCCAAGGAATGGGCCACGCCGCCGTTCAGCCCGACGCTGCGCGACAAGCAACTGGAGCGCGATGGACAGGTGATTCCGCTGCCGGCGCCGGGCCAGCCGTTTAATCCGGAGTGGCGGCTCTATGCACGGGCCGCGGCCGACGATAAACCGCCGATCATCGCGATGCTGGCGGCGGTGGATGCGATCCGCGCCGCCGGGCTGAAGATGAAATCGAACATCAAGTTTGCGTTTGAGGGGGAAGAGGAAGCGGGCTCCCCGAATCTGGATAAGATCATGGGCGCGAACAAGGAACTGTTCGCGGCAGACCTGTGGCTGTCCTGCGATGGGGCGGTTCATCAGACCAGGCGTCAATCCGTCACCTTTGGAGGGCGCGGCAACAGCACGGTGGATATTACGGTCTATGGCCCCCGAGGCGAACTGCATAGCGGCCACTACGGAAATTGGGCTCCGAATCCAGCCATGCTGCTGGCGAAGCTGCTGGCTTCCATGAAGGACGACAATGGCCGCGTGCTGGTGGAGCATTTTTACGACGGCATCGTGCCGTTGAGCGAAACGGAAAAACGCGCCATCGCTGAGGCGCCGGAGGTGGACGCCGAGCTGATGCGGGAGTTCTGGCTGGGGTCGACTGAAAATGCGCCGAAGAAGCTGGCCGAATTGATCACGCTGCCATCGCTCAATATTCGGGGCATGACGAGTTCGCGCACCGGAGACCAAGCCTCGAATGTGATTCCCGCCACGGCCACCGCAAGCATCGACATGCGTCTGGTGAAGGGCATGGACCCGCGCCTGACCACCGAGCGGCTGATCGAACATGTGCGCCGGCAGGGATTTTTCGTCGTGGATCAGGAGCCGGGCGCGGACCTGCGGCGCTCCCATCCGAAGGTGGCTCTGATGGTGGAGCGCAATGAACAGAATGCGGACCGCCTTTCGATGGACCTGCCGATTTCGCAGGAAGTGATTCGGACGGTGGAAAGCGCCCGTGGCCCGGCGGTCAAGATTCCGAACCAGGGCGGGACCGGTCCGGATACGTCCGAACGGGTGCTCGGGATGCCCGAAATCGGTATTCCCATCGGCAACCACGACAATAACCAGCACAGCTACAACGAAAACCTGCGACTGCAGAATTTGTGGGACGGCATTGAGCTGATGGCGGCCCTGCTGACGATGTGATACGAAGGATTTGAAACCCTTCCGCGGCGGGCCACATCATTTCAATTAAGTGCTCGACCCCTTTCTGCCGATTCAGATATAGTGAGTACAAGGGTTCTCTGAACTTTTGGGAAGCGTTCTCTGAACTTCAGGAAGCGTTCTCTGAACTTCAGGAAGCGTTCTCTGAACTTCAGGAAGCGTTCTCTGAACTTGAGGAAGCAAAGAAAGGCGATACCAAGGCCATGCGGTGGTTTAAGGTGATGCGACAGCAGAAGCTGCTGTCATTGACTCTGCTGCTTGTCACTCTCGCGATCGGGATCGTCATCGGAACGCTGGTCAACACCGGTGTGCATGCCGGGCGCGGGCAAGCCGGCTCGCCGGACGCTTCACCGCTGGTGGTTCCAAACGCCGTCCAACTCGGCAACGAATTCACCAAACTCGCCAAGAAGCTGGAGCCGTCGGTGGTGTACATTACGGCGGACTACACGCCGAAGGTCAGCGAGAATCCGCACTCCCGAGGTCAGGAAGAGGAAGCCCAGCCGGGCGAAGGCGACAAGAACGGAGACGGCGACGGTCTGGATCTGTTCAAGAAGTTCTTCCGCAACGGGCCGTCGAGCGGCGATCTGCCGCAGCGGGCGTTCAAGCAGGAGCAGTCCGGGACCGGCTTCGTAGTCGACAAGAACGGCTACATCATCACCAACCATCATGTGATCGCCAAAGTGGATCACATCAAGGTGAAGCTGCATGGCGACGACAGCACGGAGTATCGGGCGCGCGTAGTGGGCATCGATCCGGAAACGGATCTGGCGGTGATTAAGATCGATCCCAGAAGCCCGCTGGTGCCGGTGAGCATCGGCAACTCGGACGCGGTGCAAGTGGGCGACTGGGCGGTTGCCATCGGCTCGCCGTTCGGTCTGGAAGCCTCGGTGACGGCGGGCATCGTGAGCGCGCTCGGCCGCGACATCGGCGGGGCGCTCCAATTGCAGCGCTTCATTCAAACCGACGCGGCCATCAATCCGGGCAATAGCGGCGGCCCGCTGCTCAACATTCGCGGCGAGGTGATCGGCGTCAACACCATGATCGCGACCCAGAGCGGAGGCTACCAGGGCATCGGATTTGCGCTGCCCATCAACATGGTGGCGCGGGTTTACAACGATATTATTCGATCCGGCAGGGTCACGCGGGGGTCCATTGGAATCGAATGGTCGAAGGCGGACGACAAACCCGAACTGTTCAAAGCCCTGGGCACCAGCTCAGGCGTATTGATCAGCAAGGTACAAAAGAGCGGGCCAGCCGATAAAGCGGGCCTGAAGGCGGACGACATCATCATCGCGATGAACGGAAAGCCGGTTAAGAATGGCGAGGACCTGGTGTCGCGGGTTTCCGAGACTCCCGTTAATTCGAGCATCGGCGTTACCGTGGATCGCGACGGCAAGCACATGGACTTCAATATCACGGTGCTGGACCGCGCCGAGGTATTTAAGGATCGACCGGAGTTTGCGGAGCTGCGCGAACCGCAGGCGGAAGCCGAACCGGCCAAGCCCGACGAGGCGCGCCAATACAAGTTCGGCATCAAGCTGCACGCGCTCTCCGATAGCGAGCGAAGCTCCATGGAGCTGGATGCCAAAGGCGGGCTGTTGGTGCAGAGCGTGGATACGGACTCCTTCGCCGAAGACATCGGCCTGATGGAGAAGGACGTAATTCTGTCCATCAACCGGCAGCCGGTGGCGAGCGTGGACGACGTGCGGAGAATCCAGGGCACGTTAAAGTCGGGCGATGCGGTGGCGTTCCACATCATGCGTCCCAGCGCCGGCGGGCGTGGACATGCGCCGCAGTGGACCACTTTCTTCGTCTCAGGGGCGTTGCCGAAGGATTAGCGCAGGGAACATCTCCTTCGGCCGGTACCTTTCGAAACGGTTTCTGGGGACAAGTACTACGCATCTTTTGGATGCCCTCTAGTGGTTTCGCCTGATTTCCGATCTGACCCATAGTTATCAAAGTATTAATAGAGTGGCGTTTTTCCATCGAACCCACTCGTGTACTTGGGACTATGAGATTATTCCGCGACATTACTAAACTCGCTGCGGAAGCGCACGTTGCTCCCCCGGTGTCCGTTTCGCCGGGAGCAGGGGAGGAAGCGGGGACCGGCCGGAGAACGGGGCAGCGGGGCAACGCGATCCTGGAGGGAGCCCTTATCTTCCTGCCGATGCTGGCTTTCTTCCTGGGCATCGTGGACGTGTCGCTGGCGATCTTCAATCAGAGCACGCTCACCACCGCGGCCCGTGAGGGAACGCGTTTTGCAATTACCTTTCAATCCTCCTTCAATGGAACTTCGTGCGCTGGCTCCCAAGCCACTTGTGTTGAAAGCGTAGTGCAATACAACGCGGTCGGGTTACCGTCCGGCCTGGGTCTCAGTTATATCACGGTGAATTATTATACGGCGAACGACTTAAGTCACCCGGTTGAGGCCTGTAATTCCGGGAGTTGCTCTACCAGCGTGTGCACCGTCTCCACCTGCACACTGCCGCAGACGCTCTCCAACGGCACAGTGGTGAATTATGCCAACCAGCCCGGCAACATCGTGCAGGTGGTGATCGCCGGATATCCCTGGAACTGGCTGGCGCCTATGCCCGGATTTTCAGCGGGCAAGGGAGTCACGCTGGCCGCTCAATCGGTAGACGTGCTGGGTGGCCTGGCCCCCGGTGTCGCGGTACCCCCCACTCCCTGAACGGACCGAATATGCAGAGCGAAGTTATGAAAAAAACGCGAGTGAGAAAAGCCGAAGCCGGCAACACGATTCTGGAGTTCGCCCTGGTGATGACATTTCTGGTGCCGATGTTCGCCGGAACATTTACCATCGGCATGGCGCTCACCAAGGCGATCCAGGTCTCCAACGTGACGCGCGACGCGGTGGTTCTGATGGTGCGCTCGAACTCGGATCCTGAATCCGGCCTGGATCTGTCTCAAGCCCAGAACCAACGGATCATTGTGAGCGCCGCCTCCGGGCTGGGCATGAATTCGGACGCCGCGGACGATCCCAGCTCCACCGGCAGCGGCGTGGTGATTCTGTCCCAGGTGGTGATGGTGGGGCCCAATGAGTGTTCGCTTGGGATCTCGCCGGCGCCGAGCGGCGCGCCGCCGTGGGACGCGGGCAATTGCCCCAACTATGGCAGCTACGTGTTTGAATACCGGGTGGTCATCGGAAATGGGACGCGCTGGAGCAGCACGCTCGGGAACCCGGGAGGGCCGGTGGCGTCGAACGGCAGGATTTCGGTGTCCGATATTGCGTCGAATTCGGCCGACCGGGTAGCGAGTTTTCCTACAGTCACCGGCCTGACGCTCACTCCCAGTACATTTGCCCTGGTATCGGAAATGTACGCCGATGTCACCTATCTCAATTTCTTCTCGGTTATGAGTAATCCAGTTATCTATGCACGCAGCATTTCATAAGACAAAGTTTTCTGCAACGCCGAGGCCAGGAGGGCGAGACATGGCGACTCACATTCATAAATCTGAGAAACGTTCGCGCGAGAGCGGATTTGCGATTATATTTTACGCCACGATGCTGTTCTTTGTAATCGGCTGCGTGGGGCTGGCGGTGGATGTCGGAACCATCTACATGATTAAGGCGCGGCTCAGCGCGGCCGCGGACGCGGCGGCGCTGGCGGCCGGGCGCTCGGTGAATCTCGCCGACAGCGTCTCAGCGGCCACCACCGCCGCGACTACCACGGCCAGCCAGTTTTTCACCGCGAATTTTCCGAACGGATACTTCAACTCGCTGGGATCGCCAACCGTGACCACGACTTTCAACGAGGAGAACGACGGAAACGGCAACCCCAACGGCGTGCTCGACATCCAAGTCACCGCCAACGTCACGGCGCCAACCTACTTCATGAACATTTTTAACGTGGCCCACATCAATGTTGGCTCTACCGGCACGGCCAGCCGGCGCGGATTGGTGTTAATGATGGTGCTCGACATATCGAGTTCGATGAACACCTCGTCCACCCCGACCGCGTGCGCAAACATGATTACCGCCGCACAGAATTTCCTTACGCTCCTCAGCCCCTACGATCAAGTCGGGCTGATTACATTTAACACCACGGCATCCCTGCTGGACGCCCCCACCACCAGCCGCACACAAGTGAACACCGACATCGGCAATATTACCTGCTCCGACAACACCAATACCATCTCGGCGCTCGACGTGGCTTACCAGCAGATCAAAGCCACCAATCTTCCGCTGGCGCTCAATACCATTTTGCTTTTCACGGACGGTTCGCCCAATGGCGTCAACGCCCAGTTTCCGGCCCGCGCTCCTTCCTCCAACGAGTCCCGTTGGGGGCCGGCAAGCACAACACCCGCGCAGAGCGGCTCCACGTTTGGCCTCGCCAACAGCTGTGCCTGGACCAGCAATATCGATCCCGTCACCGGGACCAACACCAACGCCATTTGCATCAACATGCCGATAACCTGCACCAACTCCAGCGCGGTTATGACCGGAAACCTGGCGCAATGGGGAAATCAGAATTATTACGGGGGGTACAGCAACGGACTCATGCCTCCGACCAACGCCGCGGGAGCGAGGACGATCAGCGGCTACAATACCAGCACGGTTAGTTATCCCGGTAGCTGTGGCTCGTATTTGTCCTATGCTTCCCTTCCAAACGGCACGGAATATATCCGCCAATACATCGCCTATATTCCGAACACCGACATCTACGGTAACGACCTGGTGAATGGAGTGCCGGCCACCGGCACCTCCCCTTACGGAACTGTAACAGGGGGATACGACACCCGCAAGAACTGGATTTACAAGGTCAACCAGGAGTGCAACGGCAGTTTATGCGCGTATACCGGCGGCCCGTGGTCCAGCTTTTCCAGCCTCGGAAGCGGCTCCAATTTTTTTCCCAGCACCAACTCGCAATACAGCAATGCGGATTATTACCACGGCTACTTGCGGCCCGATCAACCCAACTCAATCGTGGCCGCCTCCATGAACGGAGCGATGGCGGAAGCCTTCACTATCCGCGCCGACAACACCTACAACCCTGTCATCGACACCATTTATCTCACCGGAAACGGAACCGAGGCAGTGGATCGTGAGTTTCTCGCTATCATAGCCAACACACCAAACATCATCGCTCTACCGTACGACGCAGATTACGCCGCCCCTCCCAACGATGCGGTACTTTACGCCAACCCGGCCTACCGGACCGACCAGGCCACCGGCATGTATCTCGTCACAGCGGATTCCGCTCAACTCACCGCCATGTTCGCCCAGATCGCAAGCAGCGCATTGCGCCTGAGTCACTAACCCCCATGTACGCCTTGCTGTTGTTCGCTTTTCTGCAGGTGGCCCCGGCGGGGGAAACGCTGCGCTCCGGCTGCTCGGCGGATACCGGCCAGCTCGGCACCGTTGGCCCGAACGATACAATAAAGGTTCTCTCGGCGGTGGCCGGATGGGATACGCCGTGCTACAAGATCGCAGTGAGCCGTCCCGGTGGGAATCTTACGGGGTACGTTCTCGCGGACACGCTCCCTGCCATCGCCGAATTCCAACGTCAACGGCAAAACGCCTCCGTCGCCGCGGCCGAGGCTGCGGCGCGCCTGGCTCTGGAACAGGCTGCGGCCGCTCCGAAATCTCCTGGAACCGAGCCGGAGAAGCCGAAAGATCCCGCGGTATCCACGCAGTTCAAAGATTTCTCGGGACGCGACTCCCATGGGAAGGCCTTCAGCCTCTCGGGGCTGAAAGGCCGGGCCACATTGGTGACGTTTTGGTCGCCCACGAGCGCGCGGTCGCAAGCCGACCTGATGCGAGAAAGGCCCCTTTACTCCCAATTTCACAGAAACGGTCTCGAGGCGGTCGGCATCAGCATGGATCCCCACGCGAATCGAATTGATGTGGCGCTCGACGACCGTCACTTCGAGTGGCCCCAGATGCCCGATCAGAGCGGCCTGGCCGCGCAATACCACGTCGACCCCAGGGAGGGCAAAACCTTCGTTCTGGATGCCTCCCACAAGGTGGTGGCGGCCGGTCCCATGGGTCCCGAGATTGAAAAGGCGGTTCGAGAGCTGCTAGCCGCGCCGTAACTGGATTCCGGCCGAGCGTCGACACCCTTGTCGACGCGGCCCGCAGGAGCGCGTGCGCTACGCTGCCGTTTTGCCATCCTGATACAATCTATGCATTCCCCCTTGGACTGGCTCGGGTGACCGGTCGAGTGCGTCATGGACTTGGATCAACTGCATACGTTTCTTGAAATTGTCCGCTTGAAGAGCTTCTCCAAAGCCGCGCAGACGTGTTATCGGACGCAGCCGGCCATCAGCGCGCAAGTCCGCCAGCTGGAGCAGGAGCTGAATACCACGCTGTTCGAGCGGCTGGGAACCAAAATTTCCCTCACTATCGCGGGCAAGATCTTCGCCGAATTCGCCGAACAGATCCTGGATCTCAGGCGGCGCGCACAGGACACCATTAATGAGCTGGATCGAGTGCCGCGCGGCGAACTGGTGATCGCGGCTAATGAAGCCACCTGCATCTATGTGCTGCCCTCCGTGTTTTCCGAGTACAAAAAGAAGTTTCCCAATGTCCAGCTTTCGGTGGATCGAGCCTACGGATCCCGGGTGGTGGAAGCGGTGCTGGAGAATCTGGCCGATTTCGGCATCACGCAACTGCCGGTGCAGGAAAAAAAGCTGCAGGTGGCGCGCATCCACTCCGATGAGATTATCCTGCTATTGCCGGGCAGACATCCGTGGGCCAGCAAGCGCTACGTAACGGCGCGCGACTTGATGGACCAGCCGCTGCTGCTGCCCAAGTCCGGCACCACGCGTATTCGCCTGAATTCGTGGCTCGAACCGGTGGAAGATCAGATCCATATTTCCATGGAGCTGGATTCCACCGAAATGATCAAACGCTTCGTGATGGCCGGATTGGGCTATTCGTTTCTGGCGGCATCCAACTGCCATGAAGAGGTGGCGTCGGGGAAATTGACCGCCGTGTCGCTGGGGCCGGAGCCGCTGATCCGCAAGGTTGGATTGATCTATCGAAAAGATAAAGCGCTTTCTAAGGCCGCTCTGGGGTTCATTCAGGTTATATTGGAACATGCGGGGAACGAGATTCCCGGTGCGGATCGGTCTAAGCTGCCCGAGGTAGTCTCGCCCTAAGCTGGAGAAACGCCGTATGTCCCGCGTCACGTTGAAGAGCTCCACGATTTTCATTTCCGTCGGAAACAGGACGGAAGTTTACCGGTCGGTGGCGGATGTCCCTCCTTCGTTGCGAAAGAAGCTGGAGCAGTCCACCAACGGCATCAACTCAGCCACCATCCTGATCGCGGATCGCAAGGGCAAGGAAGAGATCGTGCGGGCTATTCGGGGCCTGCCGTCGAGCTTGCGGTCCAAGCTATCGACATCGCTGCGAGAAGACACGCCACGCGCCGAGCGGAAGCCGATGGCATGGGCCGGCATCGCGCAGGACTGGGCGGAATTCCTGCTGCCGGCCGCCATCGGCGTCGCGGTCTGGTGGCTCTTCAGCGTTCGATAAGTTCGAGCCCGGCTTTCTATGGGGCTGCGGTCACCTGGAAGCTCTGGCTGACGGGTGTGGCCGCCAGGTAGTCCGCGTTCCCTTCTTGATGGGCCTGGATGGTACAAGTGCCTTTGACGGCCAGCGTTACCGTGTCGCCGGATACGGTGCATACTGTCTTGGTCTGGGAAAAGAAACTTATCGCCAGCCCTGAGCTGGCCGTCGCTTGGATGTTGAACGGCACGGTCCCCAGGGTCTTATTCGACAACGGGCCGAAGGTGATGGTCTGAGTGTCTCTGCCCACCGAGAAACTTTGGCTGACTGGCGTAGCGGCCAGCCAGTCGGGGTTACCGGTTTGAGTGGCTTGGAGGGTGCATGTGCCAGTACCAACCAGCGTCACAGTGTCTCTCGACATGGTGCAGACCGTCGTGGTCAAACTTGCGAAGCTGACCGCCAGGCCCGAGCTGGCCGTCGCGCCGACAACAAACGGCGATTCGCCGTATCTGGCATCGGACAACGCAGGGAAGTTAATGGTCTGGCTGGCCTGCATCACCTGGAAGCTCTGGCTCACCGGCGTGGCTTTCGCGTAGTCCGTGTTGCCGGCTTGATGGGCCTGGATGGTGCACGTGCCTGCCGCGATCAGGGTTACCGTGTCGCCAGATACGGTACATACAGAGAGGGTTGCCGAGTAGAAAGTCACCGCCAGGCCCGAGCTTGCCGTAGCGCTGACGGCGAACGGCGCAGCACGGTAGACCTTATTCGCCAGCGCGCCGAAAGTAATGGTCTGGCTGGCTTGCGTCACCTGGAAATTCTGGTTCACCGGGTTGGCCGCCAGGTAGTTAGCATTGCCCGTTTGGCTGGCTTGAATGGTACATTCGCCCACTGCCACCAGAGTCACGGTGGTTCCCGATACCGTACACTGCGTCATCGTGGTGGATGCGAAGCTCACGGTTAAGCCGGAGCTCGCCGTGGCGTGGACGGTGAACGGGGCCGTACCATAGACCTTACTCGGCAGCGCGCCGAAGGTAATGGTCTGGCTGGCTGGTGCAATCTGAATGGCAGAGCTGGTGGCCGAGGCAAGGCCCGGGGACGAAGCAGTCAGCGTATAGCTGACGGCGGAGCTGAACACCAGGCCGGTGAACGTCGCCACGCCATCCACTGATTTCACGGTCAGGGTACCGGCGACGCCGGCCGGCGTGGAGGAAATGGTCACGTTCGCGGCCGGCGAATACACCAGGTTCCCGGCGGCGTCCTCCAAGTGCACGGCGACCGTGCCGATGGGCGACCCAACCGTCCCGGCGGCAGGCTGGCGATTCATCGCCAGCTGGGTGGCAACATCGGCGCCCAGAAGAATCGTTACATTACCTCCGCCGGAATTGGCGACAGCCAGATCCGTTTTCCCGTCGCCATTGAAATTCCCGACGGCCATCGATTGCGGATTCACTCCTGCGGTGAACGGGCTGGAAGGCTCCGGCTGGAAGCTGCCGTGGCCGTTCCCGAGCAGAACCATCACGTTGTTTGCCGAGCCTTCATTGGCGACGGCCAAGTCCGGGTACCCATCCCCGTTAAAGTCCCCTACCACCACCGCAGTCGGCAGCGTCCCAGTTGTGAACGGACTGCCGCCGGATGCGGCGAAACCACCGCTCCCGTTGCCGAGCAGCACCGTCACGTTGCCGCTTCCGGCATTGGCGACGGCCAGATCCAGGTTTCCGTCCGCGTTGAAGTCCGACACTGCGAGCGAAACCGGCTGCGTCCCCACCCCGAACGGACCTCCGCTAGAGGCCGTGAAGCCCGCGCTGCCGTTGCCCAGCAGCACAGTCACAGTGCCGTCGCTGTCATTGGCGACGGCCAGATCCACGTTTTCATCCGCATTGAAGTCCGCCGCGACAATAAAGGACGGCACGTTGCCCACCAGGAACGGACTCTTGACGGCAGGCAGAAAGTCCCCTTTCCCATCGCCCAGCAGAACCGTGACATCATTGCTGCCGCTATTGGCCACCGCCAGGTCCGCGATGCCGTCTCCATTGAAGTCCGCCACCGCCACAGAGACGGGAGTGGTCCCCACTGTGAACGGGCTCTTGGCAGAGGCCACGAATTGTCCCATGCCGTTGCCTAGCAGCACCGTCACGGTGCCGTCCTGGCCGTTAGCGACCACCAGGTCCGGGTTCCCGTCGCCATTGAAATCCGCTATGGCTACGGAAACCGGCTGGTTTCCTACCCCGAACGGACTGCCGGTGGATGGCCCGAAAGCTCCTTTGCCGTTGCCGAGCAACACCGTCACGGTGTTGTCCAGACTGTTGACGACCGCCAGATCCGCGAAGCCGTCCCCAGTGAAGTCCGCTATGGCTACGGAAACCGGCTGGTTTCCCACCGCGAAGGGACTCCCGCTCGCCGCGCTGAGGGTATCGGCCGGTCCGGCGTTGACCGTCTCGGCCAGCGGAATGGAAAGGCTGGATGCATAAGTGCTGCTTCCGCCGTAAAACGCTGTCAGGGACCCCGTGCCAGAGGGCAAAAACAACGTGTTGAACGCTGCGATACCGCTCGAAACCGGCGCGATTCCGAGGATAGTGGCGCCATCGTAGAAAGTTACCGATCCGGTGGCTGATGAAGGCGAGACCGTCGCGCTTAGGGCCACAACCGTTCCAAAGGTGGCCGGAATCGGGTTAGCTGACAACACAACGCTGGTGGGCGCCCCCGATACCAGGAAGCTCCGCTTCACGGGCGTGGCGGCGGTATAAGCAGCGTTGCCCCCCTGCGACGCTTTGATGGTGCAAGTGCCGAGTGAAACCAGGGTCACCGTGTTTCCAGATACAGTGCAAACGCTGATCGTGTTCGACGTGAAGGTCACCGGCAATCCCGAGCTCGCCGTGGCGCTGACCGGAAACGGCGCGGTGCCCAAAGTCTGGTTGGAGAGCGGGCCGAAGGTGATGGTCTGGTTCATCAGAGTTTCGACCATCAACGCAGGTGATGCGGGTGAGACGTTTCCCGAGGCGTCGGTCGCCAACAGATTGTAGGAGTAAGTTTCTCCGGGGACGAGCCCGCTATCGCCGTACGTTAACAGGCTGGTGGTGGCCAAGAGGGACCCGTTGCGGTATAGATAATAAGCCGAGACACCGACGTTATCGTAGTCGGTAGTCCATTGGAGGAGCAATGAGGTTAGTTGGATGTTGGATGCCGTGGGTGCGGCCGGCGTGGCAGGCGGAGTGGTATCCGGAGGAATGTTCTGGGTCTCCCAGGCGAGCCCGGTAGACGTAAATGCACCCACCAGGTTGGCGTTGCTGGCGGCGGTGTATGAGTCGGTCAAAACCGTGGCTGCCGGCAGCGATCCGTAGGTGGCAAAGTTCAGGTAAGCGAAGAAATAGTGAACCCAGAACGGCGATATGAAAGCGAGCTGTTTGTACTTGGCAAAGTTCACGATGGCTTCGAGAAATGAAGTGTCCAACGGCGCCCAAAAGCTAAACGGGTCACGGCCGAAAATGGTGGTGTAATCGGGATTGGACAGTTCGCTGTCGGTAATTTTCATATCCCAGCATTCGCTGATCCCCACTTGCAGGCCGGCAGCCTCGATGGTCGCCGCCGCCGTGAGTGCGTTGAGGAAGTCACTGTCGTTGATCTGATAAATGTGCATGTCGACGAAGTTCATCGGCAGAGCGGCCAGGGCCTGAACGTAATCCATGTAATCCGTGGTCCAGGTCCCGACGCCCGCCCCGATCTGGATGTTCGTCACACCGGCGTTTTGGAGCGTGGTTAGAATGGTCTGGACCAGCTCGGTGACGCCGGCTGGGGTGCCGAGGTTGGTCTGGCCGCTGACGGTCTCCTCGCTGTCGGATTCGGTGAGCACCGTGATGTAATCCGGCTGGACGAGCTGCGCGACGGCCAAGGCGTTCGCCGCGCGTTCGTTCATATAATCAGTCCACGACAGCGTGCCCAGGTAGCTTTGAAACTGGGAAGTATTGGTCCCCGTCAACGGCTTGTAGAGCGACGCCTCGACAACCACCTTCATTCCGAGTGAGTGAATATACTGGACCAATTGCTGGTAATAGGTGACGAACTGCTGATACAGCGCCGGATCGCCTATATAGGTGTAAAAGTCCTGATCGAGAATCGGGCAGAAGATTTGCAATGTGACGGCATTCGCCCCCAGGGCTTTCAGTTCCACGATCTGAGCTCCCACAGCCACCGAGTAAGAGGTTTCCAGTAGCTCTGTGTATTCTGAGGAACTCGCAGCTTCGAGTTGCGGCGCGTTGAGATAGGGATAGGAGCTTCCGTTCCAACCCTTGTTGACAGCCTTATCGAAGTTCGTGATCTGCGAGTTCAGGTAATTGTAGAGGCCCTGATAGTTGGTTGGTACAGGGGGCGCTTGCGCGAGTAAGGAACCGCATGCAAGGATTGCCAGGGTGAAAATGTGTAGACGCATTGAACCTATTCGGCCCCTCCCGGTTTATGATCTGCGCTGCTGTGGGATCAAGGCTATAGGCCATGGTACGAGCAAACCGAGGGTCTATCAACAATTTTGGCGTGACGGATTTCGCCGAAAGTACTGGTCCTTCCCGTACCCCTGGGCTATCGGGATAAAAGTTGTTAATCGCGAAGTTTGTAAGCGGTGTGCCGATAAGGCCGTATGGGTAGCGCACTGGACGCGGCGCAGGATGGGCTGGGGGTGGCGCCGAACCGGTTTTCGATCCAGGCTTATCAACCGGTGGACTTAGAGCCTCTGGACGGCGTCGGCCGGGCCGTGAAGGCGCACGCTCTCTCCCTCACCGGCCACGATATGGAGTTGGTTCTGGATCGGCCCCTGGCCTGCGGCACGTCCGTGCGAGTGCAAGCCCGGGACTGGCTGATGCTCGGCGAAGTACTCTATTGCGTGCCGGAGCGCACACTCCACAGAGCCAGATTGCGGCTGGAGCATGCATTGCCCGGGATGCGGGAGTTGACCGACATGAGCCGGCGTTTCCTGGGACAAACTGCCCGCGATCAGCAGGTTGCGCCCTCCAGAGAATCCGAGGGTTATTCGTGATGCACCGGATCGGCCTACACAAAACCAAGCAGCTTCCTGCGCAGCCGGCCGGCCGTGTCGGTATCCGGTGCGACGATCAGCACCGTGTCGTCGCCCGCGATGGTGCCTACGATCTCGGGCCAGTTTTCATGATCGAGCGCTACCGCGAGCGCATTGGCATGGCCGGGCGAGGTTTTCAAAACAATCAAGTTTTGCGCCGCGCGAACGTCTTGTAAAAAGTCGCCCAGAACCATCGCCAGGTCGGGCCCGGACGCTGCGGACTCAACCTGACGGTAGCCCCCCGGCGTTTTCAGCAAGCCGAGTTCACGAACGTCGCGCGACAGAGTCACCTGCGTGGTGTGGATGCCGTGGCTGAGCTTCAACTCGCGCGCGAGGTCTTCCTGGGTAAGTATCCGCTTGGCGCGTATCAGCTTCAGGATTTGACCTTGACGGAAAGCTTTGTTCATGACTTGAACATTAGTGCCGCCAGACACGAAGCCGCGCTTCGGCTTCATCCAACGCTTGTGCCACGGCGGCCGGCCCGGCGCCGCCGGGAAGCTCGCGGGTGTTCATGCCTTCGGCCGGTTCCAGGAGGCGCGCCATATCGGCGGTGAACTCGGGCGCGAACGCGGTGAGCTGCTCGGCGGTCCAATCCTGGGGTTGTTTGCCCTGCTGAATGCTTTCCAGCACGAGTTTCCCTACAATCTGATGGGCGCGATGAAAGGGCGTTCCGGCGCGCGCCAGGGCTTCGGCGAGGTCGGTGGCTACCACCCAGCTCTCTCGAGCCGCCTGGGCCGGCTTGCCCTGGTGCAGCTTGGTGGCCTCAATCACAACGGCCATCATCTCGAGGGCGGCAGAGAGGTGCGCCGCGGCATCGAAGAGCGGCTCCTTGTCTTCCTGCATGTCGCGATTGTAGGTCATCGGAAGACCCTTCATGGTGACAAACAGCGAGGCGAAATCGCCGAACACGCGGCCGCTTTTGCCCCGGATCAGCTCGAGCGAATCGGGATTCTTTTTCTGCGGCATCAGGCTGGAGCCGCTGGTGACGCCGTCGCCCAATTCCAGCCATCCGAACTCCTCGCTCGAATAGAGAATCCAGTCCTCGGCCAGGCGGCTCAGATGCAACATAGTGGTGGAGGCCGCATAGAGATAATCGAGGGCGAAATCGCGGTCGCCTGAAACATCCATGCTATTGCGCGTGATGGCGGCGAAGCCCAGGTCCCGGGCGATCTGTTCGCGATCGAAGGGAAAACCGCTACCGGCGAGCGCGCCCGATCCGAGCGGCATCACGTCCACGCGCGCGCGGGTCTGGCTGAGACGCTCGCGATCGCGCGCCAACATTTCAAAATACGCGAGCAGATAGTGCGCCCACGGCACCGCTTGCGCACGGCGGAGATGCGTATAGCCGGGAACGATGGCGTGCGGATATTTGCGCGCCATCTGGACCAGCGCGCGCATCAGGTTCACAAGTAGATCGAGATCGGCGTCAATCTGCTCGCGCAGCCAAAGCCGGACATCTAGCGATACTTGCTCGTTGCGGCTGCGGCCGGTGTGGATTTTGTCGGCCAGGCCGCCGACTTTCTCCTTCAATTTGCGAATGACGAAGGTGTGGACGTCTTCGTCGCCGGCGCCTTCCAGGAACTTTGGATCGCGGGCTTCGGTTCGGATGTTCTCGAAGGCAAGCACCAGTCGATCGCGCTCCTCGGCGGTCAGAATGCCGGCGCGCTCCAGCGCCCGGGCGAAGGCCTGAGAGCCGCGGCAATCGGCGTCCAGCAATCTTTTATCAAAATGCAGGGAGCCTGAGAAACGCTCGAAAACTTCCGAGGGTCCGGATTCGAAACGCCCGCCCCAGAGTTTCTCGGCCACAGGTTACCGATCTCTCACGGCCGCGGCTCGGTAGCGGCCTTCGATAGCCCAGCGGCTTGCGCGCGCACCTTGATGGGAAGACCGATCAAGTTGATGAAGCCCAGCGCGTCTTTCTGATTGTATTCCGCGCCCATGGTAAAGCTCGCAATATTGAGCGAATACAGCGAATAGGGCGACCTGCGGCTGACCGGTTCGATGTTGCCTTTGTAGAGGCGCAGAGTAATTTCGCCGGTGGTGGTCTCGCTGGTCTTTTCAAAGAACGCGTCCAGCGCCTCGCGCAGCGGCACGAACCACAGGCCGTTGTACACCATTTCGGCGTAATCCAGCGCCAGCTTTTGCTTGTAGTGCAGCGTGCTTCTGTCGAGCGTGAGCGACTCCAGCTCCCGATGCGCGTACAGGATCAGCGTGCCGCCGGGCGTCTCGTAGCAGCCGCGCGATTTCATGCCGACGAAACGGTTCTCCACCAGATCGATGCGGCCGATGCCATGCTCGCCGCCAATTTTGTTCAGCGTTTCAAGCAGGCTGACCGCCGATCCACGCTGGCCATTCACCGAAACCGGACGGCCTTTTTCAAAACCGATGGTCACTTCTACCGGCTTATCGGGCGCGTCCTTGGGACTGCGCGTCAGCATCCAGATTTCGTCGGGCGCGGGATTAGCCGGATCTTCGAGCGCGCCGCCTTCGTGCGAAATGTGCCAGATATTGCGATCGCGGCTGTATATTTTCGTGGTGGTCTGAGAGATGGGCACGTTATGCCTGGCGGCGTACTCGATGGCGTCCTCGCGCGACACGATATCCCATTCGCGCCAAGGCGCGATCACGGTGAGCTGCGGCGCCAACGCTTTATAGGTGAGCTCAAAACGAACCTGGTCGTTTCCCTTCCCCGTGCAGCCGTGGGCCAGGCCGTCGCAGCCGGTTAGAAGCGCGACTTCCACCTGGCGTTTGGCTAGCAGGGGCCGGGCAATGGAAGTGCCGAGCAAATACTTGTGCTCGTACACGCCGCCCGCGCGCACCAGGCGCCACAAATATTCGGTGACGAATTCCTCGCGCATGTCGGCCACGTGGACTTCCGACGCGCCGGTCTTTAGCGCCTTCTCTTCCAGGCCTTTTAACTCATCGTCACCTTGGCCGATGTCGCCGCACACCGCAACCACTTCGCACTGGTAATTTTCTTTGAGCCAGGGAATGATGATGGAGGTGTCGAGACCGCCGGAGTAGGCGAGAGCGACCTTCTTGGGTTTCATAGTTCGCAATTGGCTGGTGGCTATTGGTTGTTAGCCAAGAAGCATCAGCAGTAGAGCTTTCTGAACGTGGAGACGGTTTTCGGCTTGATCGAAAACGGCGGATTGCGAGGATTCGATGACTTCGTCGTCCACCTCTTCGCCGCGTTTGGCGGGCAAGCAATGCAGGAAGATTGCCCCGGCGGCGGCGTGCCCGAACAACGCCGCGTTCACCTGATAAGGCGCAAAGTGGGCCAGCCGTTTTTCCTTCTCGTTCTCCTGGCCCATGCTGGCCCAGACGTCGGTGTAGACGGCATGCGCGCCGTCCACGGCTTCCACTGGATGGTTGGTAATTACGAGCTGGCCGCCCGCGATGGCCGCCAGCGCTTCAGCCTGCGAAACGATATCGGCATCAGGTTCGTAGCCGAGGGGCGTGGCGAGCGAGAAGTTCATGCCCAGCCGCAGCGCCGAGAGCATTAGCGAATGCGCGACGTTGTTGCCGTCGCCGACAAAGGCAAGCTTCAGCCCGCGCACATCGCCGCAGCGTTCCTGCAACGTGAAGACGTCGGCCAGCGCCTGGCAGGGATGGAAGCGATCGCTCAACGCGTTGATTACCGGCACGCTCGACCAGTGCGCCAGATCGTCGATGGTGTTCTGCGAAAAAGTGCGCGCCACGATGGCGTTGGTCCAGCGATCAAGGTTGCGCGCGATGTCCTTCAACGGCTCACGATCGCCGATGGGGCCGCCCTGAACCACGCAGTCGCCACCCAGTTGCTTGATGGCGAGTTCGAAGGTGAGGCGGGTCCGGAGGGAGGGCTTTTCGAACAGCAAAGTGATATAACGGCCCGCCAGAGCGGTGAAAAACCGGCTGGGGCTGGACTTCAACTGTTGAGTAAGATCCAGAAGCGCAAGCAGCTCATCTTGAGAGATATCCAGGTCGCGCGCGAAATCGCCGGCTGCGATCTTGGGAAGCGTTTTCGGCGTCGGCATTCTCTTGATGGATTTGAGGGTGCTAACGGACGACAGGGCCATTCGCTTTTCCTGCGCGGCTGAATGTTTATTCACTACGATGAATAATTACACATCAAGGGGCGATTGTCAAGGCGGATGGCCGCGCGCCTTGCGCGTGGGACGGACGGTGATCTCGACGTCCTGGCCGAGGGCGGTTAGAAAATCGATCAGGCGTCCAACCGAAAACGTTCCGGCTCGATTGCGCATAAGCAATGACACATGCGGCTGCTTTACGCCGAGCACTTCGGCGGCCTGCGTCTGTGTGAGGCCACGTTGTTTGATAATGCGATAGATCTGGAGCGTCAGTTTCGCTTTCAGCAGTTCTTGGTCAGCGTTTGGCAGACCGAGATCGGCGAACACGTTGCCACTACCTTCTGTAATGCGCTTAGGGGAGCGGCTTTTGCTTGACACGCTGATTTTCATTTTCAGTTCTGCCTTTCTCTGTTGTCACGCTCGGCCTCCGAAAGCCGCCGTTTGATTAGGTCCTTCTTCGGAGTGGCGATACCGGACTTGGATTTCTTCTGGAACGCGTGCAACACATAAACCGCATCGCCAAAACGCACGGTGTACACGGCCCGCCAGGCGTCGCCGTCGTGTCGCACTACGACTTCCAGAACACTTCGACCTCCAAAACCCTTGAGTGGCTTCGCAGCCGGGTCCGTCTCGCCTTTCTGGGCGGCGTAAAGGGCATAGCCAACATCGAGCCTAACTGGCTCTGGAAATGACTGGACATCCTTACGGGATGAACCGACCCATCGAACGGGCTTTAGCTGCTCAGCAGCCACCTTACCATTATACGTATATATGTATAGTCGGAGGAAGGACCGAGTACCGCTAGGAAATGGATCAAGCGACCGACTGACAGGGCTCCGGCTCGATTGTGCTGTCGGGCGTAGAGCAGCCGCATATGCCCATCTGTGATCGTGAAGTAGAAGCGCCAGTCCTTGTTGACACGGGCCCGCCACACATCGTTCGACTCGTCATACTTCTTGGCGTGGAGCGAAGGATGCAGCAAGTTATCCACAAGGAACCGCAATTGCTTTTCAAAAGCCCGCTGGACATTGCGCGGCGCATCCGTCAAAGATTCAATCGCACCGTCGGATAAGACAACCTTCATCGCCTCGTTGTCTTGGCTTTATCGGCCTTCCGTTTGCGGATTTCCTGGCGCAGGAATTTGATTGCGGAATCGGCTGTTTCAAATGGGCCATAGTAGGGGCCCTTCGCGGCTAGCCTGAGTTGGGCATCAATCACCTGGCGCTGAGCCGGCGTGTATTCATCATCGGCAGATGGAAGTATGGGAATGATGTTGATGATCCCGCCGGAAACCTTGAACTCCAGCCGGTCACCTGGTTTGATGCCGGCCCGGCGGCTGACGCTTGGGGGCACCACCAGCTGCTTCTTATCTTTGACAACGACGGTCATGGGGAATCAAGGCTAAGCTTGCAATGGAAGAATAACACTCCTTGGCGATCCTACGCAGGGAGCAGCAGCGCTGATCCGATCCCACGCTACACTATCAACAGCCCCCCTGAATGAAGATCTCGGCTGCGATCATCACCTACAATGAAGAGCGCAACATTTCGCGAGCCTTGGAAAGCCTGCGGTGCTGCGATGAAGTGGTGGTGGTGGACAGCGGATCGACGGATCGGACGGTGGAGCTGGCCACGAAACTCGGAGCTCGGGTGATCGACAGCAACTGGCGCGGCTACGCGGAACAGAAGAACTACGCCTCCAGCCAGTGCGAGCACGATTGGATATTGTCGCTGGACGCCGACGAGGCGCTGAGTGAGGCGCTGGAGGGCGAGATCTGGCAGATCAAGAAGAACGGCCCGGAGTTCGACGCCTACACCATGCCGCGCCTGGCGCAGTACCTGGGCCGCTGGATTCTGCACTCGGGTTGGTATCCGGACCGCAAGGTTCGCTTCTTCGACCGGCGCAAAGCGCATTGGGTGGGCGATTTCGTCCACGAGTCGGTGATGACGGAAGGCAACATCGGTCATCTGAAATCCAATATCCTGCACTTCACGTGCAGCTCGCTGTCGGAGCATTTGAAGACCATGGACCGTTACACTACGCTCGCGGCCGAGCAGTTGGTGGAGCAAAAGACTCCGGTGGGCTGGACGCAGCTGGCGCTGAATCCGGCCTGGACGTTTTTTAAGACCTACGTTCTGCGGCGCGGATTTCTGGATGGCATGGAAGGTCTGGCTATCGCGCACATGGCGGCGCTGTACAATTTCCTGAAGTACGCCAAAGCCAAGAACATGAGCCCGCGAAGATGATGGTAGCCCTGTTGGCCGCGCTGTTCGGCCTGCTGATCGGCAGTTTCCTGAACGTCTGTATTTATCGGATGCCGCGCGATCTGTCGGTGGTGAAGCCGCGCTCGTTTTGCCCGGAGTGCCATCAAACTATTCGCTGGTTCGACAACATTCCGCTGCTCAGCTACGCGATCCTGGCGGGACGCTGCCGCCGCTGCGGGCATCGCATTTCAGTGCGCTATCCGGTGGTGGAACTGCTGACGGGCGTCCTGTTCTTCTGTGCATTCTGGTTTCTCGGGAATACGGCGGCCGCGGTCAAGTTCGCTGCCTATGGCGCCATCATGATCGCCCTGATATTTTCCGACCTGGAGGAGCGCATTTTGCCTGACGAATTCACATTGGGGGGCACGGCGCTGGGCTTGATTTTCGCGGTGTTCGTGCCGGTGAGCGGGGGAATCCTGCTGCTGATTTTTTATTCCTCCAAGCAGCAATGGCTGGTCTCGCTGTGCGACTCGCTGCTGGCCGCCGCGATTTGCTCCGGCGCATTATGGGGAGTGCGCGCGCTCTATGAGAAGGTCCGCAACCGCGAAGGGCTGGGATTGGGCGATGTGAAGATGGGCGCGCTGATCGGGGCATTCCTTGGGATTCAAGGCGCGCTGCTGGCTTTGCTGGTGGGCTCTCTGCTCGGCGTTGTGGTCGGTCTCGGCTACACCTGGTTCACGGGTAAGGATGCGTCCACCTATGAGCTGCCGTTTGGCACCTTTCTGGGCGTGGCTGGGCTGGGCGTCGGTTTCTTCGCCGAAGTGATTTTCAACTGGTACAACCGCCTGGGCGCGTAGCTTGCCCGCTATAATCATCTTCGCGATTACGTATCTGGTGCTGGCCATCGGACGGCTGCCCGGCTTCCGCATCGACCGGACGGGCGCGGCCATCATCGGCGCCAGTTTCATGGTGGGCGTGAACGCGCTGTCGCTCGACGCAGCTTACCGCGCTATCAATTTCGACACCATCATCCTGTTGTTCGGCATGATGATCGTGGTGGCGAACCTGGAACTGTCGGGCTTTTTCGCCCTGGTGGCGGAGCGCGCGGTGGAGCGCGCGCATAGCCCGCTGCTGTTGCTGATCGCAATCGTGACCGTGTCGGGCGTCTTCTCGGCGTTCTTCGTCAACGACACCATGTGTCTGGTGCTGACGCCGCTGGTGTTGGAAATTGCCGGGGCGCTGCGGCGCAATCCGGTGCCGTATCTGCTGGCGGTGGCGATGGCGGCGAATATCGGAAGCGTGGCAACCATCACTGGAAATCCGCAAAACATGATGATTGGAAGTTTTTCGGGCATTCCCTACCGGCATTTTCTGGCGGCGCTGGGGCCGGTGGCGGCGGTTGGTCTGGCGCTGGCGGTAGGAGTGATCTTCCTTAGCTATCGCCGCGAGTTCATGACGGTGAAAGCTGTCACCGTGGAGAAGCGCATGCTGCCCGTGGATCGCGGCTTGATGTGGAAATCCATCGTGATTGCGGTCGCGATGATCGTTATGTTCTTCGTGGGATGGCCGGTACCCAAAGTAGCGATCGTGGCCGGCGCCATCCTGCTGATCACGCGCCGCGTGCGGCCGGAGAAGGTCTATCACAAGATCGATTGGCCGCTGCTGGTGATGTTCTCCGGACTTTTCATCGTGATCGCGGGGGTGGAAACAACCTCGCTCGAAATGCACCTGGCAACGCTGGCCGGAAGGATGCACCTGGATAATACGTTCCTCTTGAGCGGAATTACCGCCGTGCTGTCGAACCTGGTAAGCAACGCGCCGGCCGTGCTGGTGTTTAAGCCGCTAATCGGCGGCCTGGCCGATCCAAAGCGGGCCTGGCTGGTGCTGGCGATGGCGTCGACGCTGGCGGGCAACTTGACGGTGGTAGGATCTGTGGCGAATCTGATCGTGATCCAGCACGCGCGCGATAAAGTGCGGATCGGCTTTTGGGAGTATTTTCGAGTGGGCGCGCCGCTGGCGGTGACGACCATTCTTTTGGGCGCGGCTTGGATCGCCTGGCGCGGGTATTGAGTCATTCAAACATTTCGTTATCAAAATGATCTATCCTGGTGGCGTGGCGCCTTGGGTTTCATTTATCGTTGGAGTGCTCGCTGGCGGCCTGATTGCCGGTCTTTGGATGCGCGCCCGGCTGGCGCGGCTGGAGGCAGCCAGGCAGTTTGCCGAGTCCGGTGCAACGAAGCTACAGGAGACCTTCCAGGCGCTGGCCGATGCCGCGTTGCGATCGAATCAAAGCGCGTTTCTGGACGCCGCGCGAACCACGCTCGAAACCACGCGCGCGGAAATGTCGGGCGACCTGGCGCAGAAGCAGACCGCGATAGAAGGCGCCGTTGGAGGCATGGTGCAGCCGCTGGCCGATTCGCTGGGGCGCCTGGAGGTCCACGTCCGGGAACTGGAGCGTGCTCGCGAAAAAGCTTACGGCAGCCTGGGCGAGCAGGTGCAAACGCTGGCGCGCGAGACGGCCACGCTCTCGACAGCGTTGCGATCGCCGCAAACGCGCGGCCGCTGGGGCGAGGTGACGCTGCGGCGTGTGGCGGAACTGGCCGGCATGGTCCACAACTGCGATTTTCAGGAGCAGGAGACGCACGAAGGCGATGGCGTGCGCATTCGACCGGACATGATCGTGCGACTGCCTGGCGGCCGATCGTTGGTGGTGGATGCGAAGGTTCCACTCACCGCGTATCTTGACGCTGTGAGCGCGCCGGATGAACTTTCGCGCAAGGCTTCGCTCGCCCGGCACGGCCAGCAAGTCTCCGAGCATGTCCGTCAGCTTGCGAGCAAACAATATTGGAATCAGTTTCAACCCGCTCCGGAATTGGTGGTGCTCTTCTTGCCTGGCGATCATTTCTTCAGCGCCGCGCTGGAATGCCGGCCGGATCTGATCGAAGAGGCGCTGGTGAAGAAAGTTGTGATCGCGACCCCGGTGACGCTGATCTCAGTGCTGAAGGGCATCGCTTACGGCTGGAATCAGGAGCAGCTCGCGGAGAACGCCGAGGAGATCCGGCGCGTGGCATCGGAGATGTACGATCGCGTGCAATTAGTGGAGGAGCATTATTCGGACACGGGCAGGCTGTTGGAGAAGACCGTGGAAGCGTATAACCGGTCCGTAGGATCGTGGGATTCGCGGCTGGTGCCTGCGCTGCGCAAGATGCGCGAGTTGGGGGTGTCGAGCGGTGAGGAACCGGAAGCGCCGGAGCAGATTGATTTGCTGGCGCGGCGGCCGAGGGCGGTAAACGGGTTCTAGCCTGAAGGCTTAACTTGAAGCTTTAGCTTAACGACATATCGATTATGTCGAAGCTAAAGCGCTCGGGCGGCAGGCAGGAAAGCGGCGCGGGGCTAAGATGGGACCAGGTGTCGAATGCGCTGCTGGCAACGCTCGAGTTCAGATAGAACAGGAATTGGTTGGAGAAGCAGGAGATAGGCGGCGGCTGGCGGAAGGTGAGCCGCATCCCGACGGCTTTCTCAAATTCAACGCCTTCGGCGGGGACCGCTTTGTCCTCGAGCAGCATCACGAAACTGGAGCGTCCGGCGTGCGGCCAAACGTCGGGGCGCAGCAGGTTGCGAAGTTCCAGGCGCGCGCCAAAGGTGATCTCGCACTGGCGAATCCATTCGAGAATGCTGTCGCCCCACTGCCATTGCGTTACGAAGCGCAAATATTGGTCGGCCAGGTTGATCGCAAGATCCATCTTGCGGCGATCCACTTCGAAGTCCGGGACGGGACCATCGAAAGCGGGCGGCGCCATCATATCTTCTGAATCGATCAGGTTGTTGGCCATGCCAACCACGCGGTCCAAACGTCGGACGTTAGGGCTGGTGCGAACCAAGAGCGGGGGCAGTTCGTGGGTTTTTTCGCCCGGTACTTCTACGAACTTTCGGTCTCCAACAATATCCATGGTGACGACCTAATCTCCTTATCGACAACCAGGTCGTAAGCTTCCATTTATATGGACGCCAAATGTAACTGGCCCGTTACGCGGGGCCGACGAGACAGCAACATTGCAAGTAAGAACAATTTTGCAAGATTTGTTGGCGGATGTAAAGGGGTACTCCAGGTACTTTGGATGGCTGCGCTACAATTCGGCTGTCATGTACAGAAGTTCATGATGTATTGCGACGTGAGCCTGCCGGTGCCGCTGGATCAGGCGTTTACCTACCGGTTGCCCGAGACGATGGAACCGCGGGTGCGGCCGGGTTGTCGGCTTTTAGTTCCCTTTGGTCCCAGAAAACTGACCGGGATGGTGCTCGCGCTACGCTCGGATGCGCCGGAAGGGCCGATTAAGGAGGCCTTGCGCCTGGTGGACGAGGAGCCGGTGCTCGACGCTGAGTTGCTCTCGCTGGGCCATTGGATCGCGCAGTACTACTGTGCCCCTCTTGGCGAAGTGCTGCGCAGCATGACTCCGTTGAGCGGCGAGGTTCGCAAAACCAAGCTTTATTCGCTGACGGACGCGGGGCGCGATACAGCGCGGCAACTGCTTTTGGGCGCGGACGAGGGAGATCCGACGCTGCACATCCTCAGATTGCTGGAAGCGCGTCCGCTTTCGGCGGCGTACCTGCAAAAGAAGTTGCCGAACGCGCTGAACGTGATTCGTTCACTGGAGAAAAAGGGCTTCGTCGCGATGGAGGATCTGGAAGCGCAGCGCGATCCGCTGCGGGCGTCGGCCACCAGGCTACGCGCGTCATTTCTAGCGTCAGCGGCCGATCGTAGCTCGGCACTAAAAAGCTTGAAACTGACCAAGCGCGAGCGCGAGCTGCACGCCTTCCTGGAGCTGCATCCCGGCACGCACAACCTGGAGCAGCTGGAGACAGCGGTGAAGGGCGCAAGCCAAGCCGCGCGTTCGCTGGCGCGCCGCAATCTGATCGCGCTGGAACCGGAGGCTCCCACGGGCGTCTTTAGCAGCGATGTTCCGCCCCGAACGCTCAATCCGCATCAGCTGGAAGCCTACCAGCGGATTGAAGCCGCGCTGCGCGGCGGGCGGTTTCAACCGTTTCTGCTGGAAGGCGTCACGGGCTCCGGGAAAACGGAAGTGTACCTGAAATCGATTGACGCCACCATTGCGCTGGGCCGCAGCGCACTGCTGCTGGTGCCGGAGATCGCACTGACGCCCGCGGTGGCCGGCCAGTTCTTTCATCGCTTCGGAGATCGGGTGGCGATTCTGCACTCAGCTTTCCATGACGCCGAGCGCGCCGAGCAGTGGCGGCGGATTCGTAGCGGCGTAGCTACCGTGGTGGTGGGCACGCGTTCGGGCGTGTTCGCGCCGGTGCAAAAACTGGGGCTGGTGGTGATCGACGAAGAGCACGACGCCAGCTACAAACAGCAGGAGACGCCGCGCTACAACGGCCGGGACGTGGCTATTGTTCGCGCGCGCGAAGCCGGCGCGGTGGTGGTGCTGGGATCGGCCACGCCGAGTCTGGAGAGCCGCTACAACGCGGAGCGCGGCAAGTACACGCTGATCAAGCTGCCGGAACGCATTGAGCAGCGGCCGATGCCGGACGTCGAAGTGATCGACATGCGGCAGGAATTTTTGGAGACGCGCAAGCTGGCGACGTTCTCGCGCCGGCTTGTAGAGAGCATCGCCGAGCGCCTGAAGAGCGGCGAGCAGACCATGCTGCTGCTCAACCGGCGCGGGTTCTCGAGTTTCATCGCGTGCCGCGCGTGCGGCGAGCGGCTGGAGTGCGTCAATTGCGCCGTCACCCTGACTTATCACCGGCGCGACCGCCGGATGCTTTGCCACTATTGCAACTACGCGCAAAAAGTTCCGTCGGTCTGTCCCAAGTGTGGGAGCGAGTATCTGAATTTCATCGGCACGGGCTCCGAGAAGGTGGAAGAAGAGCTGCATCGCGATTTTCCCGAGGCCCGGATCGCGCGCATGGATCGCGATACGGTGAGCGGCAAGCGGCACTTCGAGAGCATCCTGCAGGGATTTCGCGAGGGCAATTTCGACATTCTGGTGGGCACGCAGATGATCGCCAAGGGACACGATATCCCGAATGTGACGTTGGTGGGCATCGTGTCGGCGGATATTGGGTTAGGGTTGCCTGACTTTCGCGCGGCCGAGCGGACGTTCCAGTTGCTGACGCAGGCGGCGGGGCGGGCCGGGCGCGGCAACCTGCCGGGCATCGTGCTGATTCAGACCATCAATCCCGAGCATTACGCCGTGCGGCTGGCTTCGGAGCAGAACTACGACGGCTTTTATCAAAAGGAGATTCAATTCCGCAAGCTGATGCGTTATCCGCCGTTCGCCGCACTGGCGAATGTGCTGCTGCGGAGCCAGAAGCAAGAGGACGCGCTGGCGATGAGCGTGGAGCTGGGCCGGCTGCTGGATCCTGCGCCTGAAGGTATAAAGGTGCTGGGTCCGGCGGAGGCTCCGGTGCCGAAGCTCAAGAGCGAATTCCGGTATCAGCTTTTGTTGAAGGCGTCCGATCGCCGGATATTGAATGAGACCCTGCGGGATTTGCAGCGTTTCGCGCGGGAGCAAAAATGGCCGGCCACTGCGCTGGTTATCGATGTCGATCCGCTGACGCTGCTCTAGGCAAGCCGCCCTGTTCGCCCTGCGTTGAGTCAACCTCTTCGTCGACGCCTACGTCGATCGTCAACATATATCCCTGTGCTTCCCTCAGTGACTTCGTCCGCTGGTACAGCGTGTGACCCGTGTACATGTAGAGGGCCCACACGCACTCGTTGTTGAATCCCATTTTTTTCGCCTGGGCAAGTAACCTTCTGCGCTCTGGCTCGCGTTTGCTCACGATACTGACGAGATCCAGTTCCGGATGCGCCTCGGGCAGCACTGTGAGGTCCGGATAGCGCGATGCCAACCGGTTCACGTACTCTTTTAACGTCGGACGATACCCCAGCCAACGAACAGACACGCGTTCGTTCCACCAGCCGGCGAACCATTCCCCATAAGGCCCGTTCCCAGCGGCAACTGGGCAGAAGCCAGGCGCCGGCTGACCCAAACGTTCGACGTGATCCGCAGCCGATGCCCACAATTCGCGCTTAGGCTCAATGACTAGCCACTCGTAAACCGTGGGCTTGGGTCCATGGATAAAGATGTCGGCGATTCTGACTTGTATGCCACCCACTTCCGCCATATCCAGCGTCAACACGTTGGCTTCAGTGTCCTGGCCTGACCGTGGACCCACGGGATTGAAGAGTCGAATATAAAATCGCCCTTCGCAAACGGCCAGCAACCAAAGCCGCCGGTTGAATGTCGCGCGCCACAGCTGCACTCCGTTCCAGATGACAAGGACCGCCCCTGCCAACTGCCCTGCGTAATCCCAATGGATTCCCTGGAGTGAGATGAAGAGCAAGCCGATGAGCATGCTGCCTCCCAACGCAGCCCGAACCTCGCTCCGCGGGCTGTCTGCCCTAATGCAGTCCCGGGATGCGAGCACCCGGATAACTTCCGGCGAATCGGACCGCAGCAGTCTCATGACTGTTTCCTCTTCCTGAAGTTATCGGCAGAATACGACGGCCGCTGCACGGCAACGTTAGTGTAGTGTCCAACAAATAACTAGACAGAACGTGCCGTGACGCGTTATCCTGAGGCATGGGAACGTTGTGTCAGATTTCCGAGGTGGAGCAGCAGAAACTCCAGCTCTGGACTTCGGC
>Ga0302325_10001513_pt1 | contig 59207 bp, 56 predicted proteins | sample Palsa_T0_2_FD_201948 | JGI IMG/M metagenome (GOLD analysis project Ga0302325, IMG submission 201948) | Peat permafrost microbial communities from Stordalen Mire near Abisko, Sweden - Palsa_T0_2 | ecosystem: Environmental > Terrestrial > Soil > Palsa > Peat permafrost | place: Sweden: Abisko... | reverse complement strand
TCGCTCACCAAAGGGACTTGTAGGCCAACGGCCATCGGCGAGCGGAGCGGTCAAGTCTCGCGAAGCTCTTGCGAAGCGACCGCCGAAGGCGGCTTGGACTTGACGGCGAGCACGCCGATGGCGGCGCGACGCGCCTCGTCCGAACGCCCTAAATCGCCAGCCGCGCCCCGACGATCGCCAGCGTGCCGGCCAGAACCGGACGCAGCACGCGGTCGGGAACGCGCGAAGCCAATTGGCTGCCGATCGCAATCCCCGGAATGGAGCCGATCAGCAGCGAGGCGAGCAGCGGCCAATCGATGGTGCCGATGAACCAATGGCCGGCGCCGGCGATCAAAGTCAGTGGCACGGCATGGGCGATATCGGAGCCGACGATGCGCACCGTCGGCAATTTGGGATAGAGCATCAGCAGAGCGGTCACGCCGATCGCGCCGGCGCCGACCGACGAGATGGAGACGAGCACGCCGAGCGTCGCGCCCAGCAGATTGGTCAGCAGCCGAATCTGCCTGTCATCGAGCTTTTCGAGCGTGCTGGCGACTTTGGCGAGCAGCCAGGCGCGGAAGATCAGCGTCACGGCGGTGACGAGGAGCGCAAAGCCCAACACGGTGGTGATGACGTCGCTCGCCGTCTTGCTGTCATGGCCGAAATAGCCGAGCCCGACGAGGGTCAGCGCGGCGGCCGGCGCGCTGCCGGCCGCCAGGCGACGCGTGATGCGCCAGTCCACCGCGCCGTTGAGGCCGTGAACCGCCGTACCGCTGATCTTGGTGAGGCCCGCATAGAGGAGATCGGTGCCGACGGCGGTCGCCGGATGAATGCCGAACAGCAGCACCAGCACCGGCGTCATCAGCGAGCCGCCGCCGACGCCGGTAAAGCCGACCAAAGCGCCGATCGCCAGGCCGGAAAGCGAATAGAGCGGATTGAGACTGTGCAGGAATTCCATGACGCTTCCGCTCTTTTTTAAGTTTTCTATTCGGCGGCGATGGCGAACGAGCCCGCCGCGTTGAGCGCGCGGTCGAGATCGGCCAGGATGTCGTCGATATGTTCGATGCCGACGGACAGGCGGACATAGCCCTCCGAAACGCCGGTTTTGATCTGATCCTCCGGCGAGAGCTGCGAATGGGTCGTCGAGGCCGGATGGATGGCGAGGCTGCGCGCGTCGCCGATATTGGCGACATGGTAGAAAAGCTGCAGGCTGTCGATGAAGCGCCGCCCTGCGTCGCGGCCCTTGGCGAGTTCGAATCCGACGAGGCCGCCGAACTTGCCGTTGAGATATTTGTCGGCGCGTTGGCGCGCGGCGCCCGTCTGCACCGAGGGATGAATGACCGTTGCGACCTCGGGGCGTTTGGCGAGATAGGCCGCGACCGCGCTCGCATTGGCGACATGGCGCTCGATGCGCAGGCTCAGCGTCTCGATGCCCTGCAGGGTGAGGAAGGCGTTGAACGGCGAAATCGCCGAGCCGAGATCGCGCAGCAGAATGACCCGCGCGCGGATGATATAGGCGACCGGGCCGATCGGCTTGACGGCCTCGACCCATACCGCGCCGTGGTAGCTGGCGTCCGGCGTATTGAGGGCGGGCTGGCGTTCGGGGAATTTTTCCCAGTCGAAATTGCCGCCGTCGACGATGATGCCGCCGATCGACGTGCCGTGTCCGCCAAGATATTTGGTCGAGGAATAGACGACGATCGCCGCGCCGTGATCGAGCGGGCGCGCGAGGAGGGGGGTCGCCGTATTGTCGACGATGAGCGGAATGCCGAGGCCGCGCCCGATCGCCGCCACTTCCGCGATGGGAAACACGATGAGCTTGGGGTTGGGCAGCGTCTCAGCGTAATAGGCGCGCGTGCGCGCGTCAGTCGCGCGGCGGAAGTTTTCGGGATCGCTGGGGTCGACGAAGCGCACTTCGAGGCCCTGGTCCTTCAGCGTATTGGCGAACAGGTTCCAGGTGCCCCCGTAAAGGTCGGTCGAGGAGACGATATTGTCGCCGGCGCGCGCCAGGTTCTGCACGGCGAAAGCCGAGGCCGCCTGTCCCGAGGACACCGCAAGCGCGGCGACGCCGCCCTCCAGCGCGGCGACGCGCTTTTCGAGCACGTCATTGGTGGGATTGCCGATGCGCGTATAGATATTGCCGAGCTCCTTCAGCGCGAAAAGATTGGCGGCGTGCTCGGTGCTGTTGAACTGGTAGGACGTCGTTTGATAGATCGGCACGGCGACCGCGCCGGTCGCGGGGTCGGCGCGCCAACCGGCGTGAAGGACAAGCGTTTCAGGCTTCTGGGCTTGCTCGGACATGGGGTCGCTCCATGGTTGGGGATCAGAGGAAATGGCGGCGAGAAACGGGAAGGCGCAGTGCTTCTCTCAACAGAATATTAATTTAATAGATTTAGTCAAGTGATGAATTCTTTCGGCGCTGGACCGGGCGCCCGACTCGATCGCTTGCCGCTGGCCAAAGATAACATTGACACAGTCTATCAAAATAGTATTCTGATATCGATCGGCGCATCCGGACCGGACCGCTGAAATCGCCGGCCTCGATCGGGCCACGGCATGTTCCATGCACACAGGAGCGCTCGAAGATGGGAGCGACGTCGTTGAAAGCCTTTGCGGATGGATCGCTCGCCGCGCCGCCCGAGCCTTCGCCTGACGAGTTTCGCGCTGCCATGCGCGAACTGGCGGGCGCGGTCAGCGTCATTTCCTGCGGTCAGGGCGAGTTTCGCACCGGCTTCACTGCGACTTCGGTTTCCTCGCTGTCGCTGGAGCCGCCGACCCTCCTCATTTCCGTCAACCGCTCATCGTCGAGCTGGCCTGCGTTGCGAAAAGCCGCCTATTTCGGCGTCAATATTCTCTCGACCTCACATCGCGACCTTGCCCATCGCTTCGCCGGCCGGACCGGCGCCGAGGGTTCGCAGCGCTATGAGGGCGGCCATTGGATCGCCTCGCGCAGCGGCGCGCCGCTGCTCGCCGACGCCCTTGCGGCGTTCGAATGTTCGGTTGAAGAGATCATCGAGCGCCATAGCCACGCCATCGTCATCGGGCGCGTCGAATCCGTGCGCCGGCGCGGCGGGAGCGGCGCCCTGGTCTATTGGCGCGGCGACTATGACCAATTGGGCTGGTCGCAGGAAGAAATTTCCAACGCCGTCGGATTGGCCCGTCGCCCATAGCCGCTTTGGTTTGCGGATCGCCGCGCCGGCGGGGCCGGCGCGCGGGATCACGGCTCCAGTTCGCTGTCCCAATAGAGATAGTCCATCCAGCTCTCGTGGAGGTAATTGGGCGGGAACAGGCGCCCGTTCTGGTGGAGATCGTGGACGGTCGGCTGGTAGGGCATGGTCGCCGGCCACATGCGGGCGGCGGCGGGCAGCATGTCGCCTTTCCGGAGGTTACAGCACGAACAGGCGGCGACCACATTCTCCCAGCAGGTCAGCCCGCCCTTCGAGCGCGGCACCACATGGTCGAAGGTCAGTTCGTCGCGATCGCCGCAATATTGGCAGGTGAAGCGGTCGCGCAGGAACACGTTGAACCTTGTGAAAGCGGGAAATCTCGACGGCTTCACATAGTTCTTCAGCGACACGACCGAAGGCAGCCGCATCTCGAAAGAGGGGCTGCGCACCGTCATGTCATATTGCGAAACGATGTTGACCCGATCGAGGAACACCGCCTTGATCGCGTCCTGCCAGCACCAGATCGACAGCGGGTAATAGCTCAGCGGACGGAAATCCGCATTGAGCACCAGGGCCGGACAGGCTTCCGGCGACACCGCTCGGACGTGAATCGTCAACCGGACGCTCCGCTCCACCTCGAACAAGCCAACCGGACCGAATCCGATTGTCATAATAGTCTACAACTGGCGTGACGGACTTGTGAAGGCACCCCCTGGGCGGCGACGCCGCGCTAGGCTGCGGCGGCCTCGATCGCCTCGATATCTTCGTCCGAAAGGCCAAAATGATGGCCGATCTCGTGCACGAGGACATGGGTCACGACCATTCCCAGAGTATCCTCCCCTTCGCACCAGAAGTCGAGCAAAGGGCGGCGATAGAGCCAGATCATGTTGGGCAGCGTCCCGGTTTCCTCGATGGCGGGGCGCTGGGCCATGCCGCGGCCGCGAAACAGCCCGAGCAGGTCGAATTCCGTCTGCGCGCCCATCTCGTCGAGCGTTTCGTCGTCGGGAAAATCGACGACCTGGATGACGAGGCCCTCGCAAAGCCGCTTGAACCCGTCGGGCAATCGTTCGAACGCCGCTTCGGCCAGGCGCTCGATGTCGGCCGCCGTCGGGGCGCCGACGCCCGCCCAATCCTCTATTCCCGGGGTCTCGTTCATCGGCGGAACCTTCCAAGCGGAGCGGGGTTCACCTAGCAGCCTGCCGGTAGGTAAGCCGCGCGGTCAAATAATTTTGAGAAAATTTGACAAGAACCCCATCTCGCGGCGGTTGCAGACCGTAACCCTTAGACGAAATAAGCCTTAAAGACGGAGGCGAACATGACAGACGCCCGATATTTCGACGAAGACGCCTATGACGCCGATGCGGGCGAGCGCGACGTCCAGGCCATGGCGCGGCGGCAATTTGGCATTTCTTTGGTCGTCGGCTTCGCGTTGCTGATCGCGGCCGGCCTGACGGCCGTCACGACGCTCCACGCCGCGCCGGCTCCTTCGGTCGAAATGACCGCCCGGCACAAGATCATCCGCATCGACGCGCCTCGCATCGAGGTCGCGCAGCCCGCCCTGAACTCGCTGCCCCGGGGATAAGCCGGCCAATGGCGCGCTTGGCCCGCCGTCAACGAACGGGCCCGAGGGCTCGCGAGCGCAATTCCTCGAGTTCGCCCGACATTTTGCGCGTCCGCGTGGCCAGCGCCGTCCTTATCCGCGCCGCCTCTTTCGGAAACTCGCCAAGCACGCGGTGGAAGACGGCGCGCGAAATGCGCAGCACGACCGAATTTTCCCTGGCGCGCGCGCCGGAGGGCCGGGCCACTTCGGCGATCATCGCATTTTCGCCGATCAGCGCGCCGACGCCCGCCGTCCGTATCCGCTCCCCGGCGTGGCCGCGGGCGGTGAGGGTGATCGCGCCCGACAGGACGAAATAGCCGCAATCGGCCGCGTCGCCCTCCTCGAACAAGCTCTCATTGGCCGCCAGCTTGCGCTTCTCGGCGGAAAAAGCGATGAGCTGCACGGCGTCGCGCGGCAGCAGGTTGAACGGCCGCGTTCGCGACAGACGCCCGATGTCTTCCTCAAGCGTCATCTAATATGCCTCGCCGCGCTCATGGCAGCAGCTTGTAGCCGCCGGCGTCGGTGACCAGCAGGCGGGCGTCGGCCGGGTCGACCTCGATCTTCTGGCGCAGCCGGTAGATGTGGGTCTCGAGCGTATGCGTCGTGACATTGGCGTTATAGCCCCAGACGTCCTTCAGCAGGACTTCGCGCGAGACGACCTGCCGGTCGGCGCGGTGCAGGAATCGCAGGATCGCCGCCTCTTTCTCGGTCAGGCGCAGGCGCGCGCCTTTTTCGTTGATGAGGTTTTTCGAGGCGGGCCGGAACGTATAGGGGCCGATCTGAAATTCGGCGTCTTCGCTGGCTTCGTGCTGGCGCAATTGCACGCGCAGGCGCGCGAGCAGCACCGCGAAGCGGAACGGTTTTGAAATGTAATCATTGGCGCCCGCATCGAGGCCGAGCACCGTGTCGGCGTCCGAATCATGGGCGGTCAGCATGATGATCGGACGCTTGAACCCGTCCTTGCGCATCAGCCGCACCGCTTCGCGTCCGTCCATGTCGGGCAGGCCGACATCCATCACGATGAGATCGGGCGGATTGTCATGCGCGGCCGCGCGCGCCGAAGTCGCGTTTTCGGCGACGGAAACCGCGAATTCCTCATGCAGCGCCAGTTGTTCGGCCAGCGCGCCGCGCAGCTCGGAATCATCGTCGACGATAAGAATATGACGGGTCTGAACCATGAAGGAATCTCTCGCGCGGGGTCGCTTTGGCTGTGATCATAGCCGGTTTTCCCGCAATCCGCATAGATGAGGCTTGGCGGCGTCGCGGGCAACCCGTTCACCCTCTGGTCACATTTGGGGTGCTTCTATCGGCCGCGCGGGGGCGCAGACGACGGCTTGTCCATGGCTATTCCCGACGCGCGCGCGCTGGTCGCCTTCAATCGATTCGGGCTTGGCCCACGTCCCGGCGACCTCGCCAAGATGGACGATCCGCGTGAGGCGATTCTCGCCGAATTGAGCGCGCCGCGCGTCGCGGCGATCGACGATCCCGCGCTGTTGCGCACGCCCGTCGCGCTGCAGGCGGTCTACGAGGACCAGGATCGCAAGAAGCAAGAACGCGAACGTCTGGGTCAGGAGAAACTGGCGCAGCTTGGCATGCCCGCGCCCAATGTCGCCGCGTCGATCGGAACGCCGCCGGCTGCGCCCCTGCCGCCGGCCCTCGCCATGGCGCCCAGCCCGTCGCCCCCGCCTATGATGGCCGCCCAGACTATGGCCGCGCCGTCCATGGCGCCGCAGCCGCCGCCCGAACAGCAGATTTTCCGCAGCGAGGCGGCGGCGCGTCTCGCCCAGGCCTGCGCCGCCCCGGTCGGCTTTGCCGAGCGATTGGTCGCCTTCTGGTCGAACCATTTCTGCATCTCGGTCGCCAAGAGCAATATCGGGCGCGCCTGCGCCGGCGCCTTCGAGCGCGAGGCGATCCGCCCCTATGTGACGGGCCGCTTCGCCGACATGCTGCGCGCCGTCGAGCAGCATCCCGGCATGCTCAATTTCCTCGACAACGCCCAATCGATCGGCCCCGATTCCAAGGCGGGGCAGAATCGCAACCGCGGATTGAACGAAAATCTGGCGCGCGAAATCCTCGAATTGCATACGATGGGCGTCGGCTCGGGATATAGCCAGAACGACGTGACGCAGCTTGCGCGCATCATCACCGGCTGGACGATCGTCGGGCGCGAGGGCAAGCTCGGCGAGCCCGGCTCCTTCGCCTTCAACGCCAATGCGCATGAGCCGGGCCCCGCGATCTTGCTCGGGCGCGTTTATGCGCAAGAAGGCCTCGCCCAGGGCGAGGCGGCGCTCGCCGACATCGCGCGCCAAGCGGCCGTCGCGACTCACATCGCCAGGAAATTCGCACGCCATTTCGTCGCCGACGACCCCGATCCCGCGCTTGTCGGGCGGCTCGCCAAGACGTTCCGCGACAGCGAGGGGGATCTCGGCGCGCTGGCGCAGGCGCTGGTCAAGGACGAGGCGGCCTGGAGCGCGCCGCCGACGAAAATCCGCAATCCCTGGGAAATCGTCGTGGCCGCCCAGCGCGCCTTCAACCGGCCGGTGGGCGACGCCGGGCCGGCGCTCAACGCGATGAACCTGCTCGGCATGCCGCTATGGCAGCCCGGCGGCCCGAACGGATTTTCCGACGATACGACGGCCTGGGCTTCGCCCGAGGGCCTCAAGATGCGCCTTGAGCTTGCCGCCCAGTTCGCGCGCCAGACCAAAGACGCGCCGAACCCGGTCAGTCTCCTCGACGATATCCTCGGTCCTGGCGTCTCCGGCGAAACGCGCGACACGGTGACGCGCGCCGAATCGCGCGAACAGGCTTTCGCGCTGCTCATCATGTCGCCCGAATTTCAGCGGAGATAAAGCCATGCTGCTTTGCCAGACGCCTTCGCTGTCTCGCCGCGCGCTCTTGGCGACAGGCGGCGCGCTATTCGCCTCCGCGCATATTCCCTCTTTCGCCAGGGCCGCCGACGCGCGCGATCCCCGCCTCGTCGTCATCATCCTGCGCGGCGCGCTCGACGGCCTGTCGGCTTTGGCGCCGATCGGCGATCCCGATTATGCCGCGCTGCATGGCGAACTGGCGTTGCAATGGGGCGGCGACCATCCCGCGCTCGCTATCGATTCCTTCTTCGGGCTCAATCCGGCGATGCCGAATTTCGCCAGGCTTTATGGCGCGCGCCAGGCGATCCTGGCGCATGCCTGCGCGACCAATTATCGCGAGCGTTCGCATTTCGACGGGCAGGACGTGCTGGAAAGCGGCATGCCGGGTCCCGGCCAGGTGCAGAGCGGCTGGCTCAACCGGGCGATCGCCGCGCTGCCCAAGGGCGAACGCGTCGCCGAGCGCGGCGGCTTGGCGGTCGGGACCACGCCGCCGCTGGTGCTGCGCGGCGGCGCGCCGATTCTGGGCTGGGCGCCGTCCGGATTGGCCGCCCCGACCGACGATCTGACCGCTAGATTGATGAACCTCTATAACCATCGCGATCCGGCTCTCGCGGCGGCGCTGCAAGCGGGCGTCGACGCCGACCATATGGCGATGAAGCAGGGCATGGACGGGGTCAAGGCGGGCGGCGACGTCGCCGCCGCGATGCGCAAGGCGGCCGAAGGCGCGGCGCGGCTGATCGCCGCCGACGACGGCCCGCGCATCGCCGCGCTCGCCTTCGACGGCTGGGACACCCATGCCAATGAAGGGGGCGCGACCGGGCGCCTCGCGCAATTGCTCGGCGGCCTCGACGGCGCCGTCGCGGCTTTCGAGACGGAGCTTGGCGCGCATTGGAAGGACACAATTGTCGTCGCCGTCACCGAATTCGGCCGCACCGTCCATATCAACGGCACGACCGGCACCGATCACGGCACCGGCACGGTCGCTTTCCTCGCCGGCGGCGCGCTCGCCGGCGGGCGCATCATCGCCGATTGGCCGGGCCTCAAGACCACCGATCTCTATGAAAGCCGCGACCTCAAGCCGACGACGGATCTGCGCGCCGTGCTGAAGGGGCTGCTCGCCGATCAGTTCGGCCTGTCCGCCGACGTGCTGGGACGCGCGGTGTTTCCCGATACGTTGGGCGTGAAACCGATGAGCGGGCTGGTGGCGGCTTGAGATCGCCGCGCTACAGCTCCAGCTCCACTTTCACCGGCACGTGGTCCGACGTGCGCTCCCAACCTCGCGCCTCGCGCAGCACTTCCATCGAGCGCAGATTGGCGCCGAGCTTGGGGCTGACCCAGATATGATCGAGCCGGCGGCCTTTGTCGGCGAGCGCCCAATCGGGCGAGCGATAGCTCCACCAGGTGTAGAGCTTCTGGCTGTCGGGCACGAACCTGCGCAAAGCGTCGACCCATAGCCCGGCGCCCTGGACGCGCGCCAGTTTCTCCACCTCGATCGGCGTATGGCTGACCACCGACACCAGCGCCTTGTGGCTCCAGACATCCTGCTCGAGCGGGGCGATGTTGAGATCGCCGACGAGAATGGCGCGGCCGGCGGCGATTTTCTCCTCGCCGATCCAGGCCGCCATTTCGTCGAGGAAGGCGAGCTTGTGGGCGAATTTATCGTTGACCGCCGGATCCGGCTCGTCGCCGCCGGCCGGCACGTAGAAATTATGGATTTCGAGGCCGAGATTCTCCCCGCCCAACGTCACATGCATATGGCGCGAATCGCCCTTGCCGCAGAATTCGCGTTTGCGGCTGGCGTGGATCGGGAGGCGCGAGACGATGGCGACGCCGTGATAGCCCTTCTGTCCGTTGATCGCGATATGCTCATAGCCGAGCTTGTGAAACTCCGAGAGCGGAAACTCGGCGTCGCGACATTTGGTCTCCTGCAGACATAAGACGTCCGGCTGCCGCTCCTGGAGATAGCGCGCGACGAGGCCAATGCGCAGCCGCACCGAATTGATGTTCCAGGTCGCGATTGTGAAGCGCATGAAAAAGGGCTCGGTGCGAAAGGCCGGCGGACAATGGACGCTTTGGAAGGCGGCGCAAGGGCGCCGGGCGCGTTGCCCACAAGGAGCGGGGCGGTTGCTGATTCCCTCCCCCCTTGTGGGGGAGGGTTAGGGAGGGGGGTCGGGCCGTCCTGCCGGATCGAGGCGCAATTATTATTTCTTCGAGAGCTCAGCGCGACCCCCACCCCGGCCCTCCCCCACAAGGGGGGAGGGAGAGCGCCCAGGCCGCTATTTCTTTTGGCCGATCATCCGCTGCTCGTCGATCTTGAACAGGCCCTCGTCGGGCTTGGTCGTCAGGTCGAGATTGAACAGCGTCACGACGGTCTGGAGTCCCTGCGCGTCGTCGACCGTCCACTGTTTGAGCGCGAAAGTCGTGGGATCGAATACGATCTCGATGCGTGCTTCGCCGCCGAGCGTCGCCTTGTCGTCGATCTTGATCGATACGGCGTTTTCATTCGTCTCGACGCCCAGAACATGGGTGTCCTTGGCCAGGTCGACCGTCTCGTTGAGCAGGAATTTCAGCGGCGTCTGGCCGATGAGATAGAGATCCTGCGTGTCGAGCTTCTGGTCGCGAACGGCGACGCTGCGCCCGTCGGCGACGATTTCAAGCCGGTCCGGCGGATCGAACTGGAAACGCATGCGGCCGGGCCGCTCGAGATACAGCTTGCCCTCCGAGCGATGGCCGTCGGGCCCGATCTGCACGAAATCGGCGGTCATGATTTGCGCTCCCGCCAGCCAGGAATTGGCGCGGCGCACCGCCTCGGCGGCGCTGATCGCCTGTTTGGGCGCCGGCTTGGCGTCTTTGGAATCCTTGGGATCCTTGGCGGGCTTGGCCTTCGGCGCGTCCGGGTGCAGATCGACCGGCGCGTCCTGCGCGAGCGCCAACCCGCAAAACGCCATAAGCATCAGCGCCGGCAAGGCGATCATCTTGGAAATCGACATCCTGGCTCCTTGGCCGGTTTTGCCTCACGCGAAGCGTCGCCGCCTGGCGCGCGGCTCTTAAGGAGCCGATATGGCGTTAGTTGGACGCCCAGTCTCCTTGACCGGCCGTGGCCGGCCACGATCGCGACAACCGCCTTCGCCTCAATCGTCCTGGTCGCCCGCGAAAGCGCCGCGGTCGATGCCCTCGCCGACCAGAATTTCGCGCTTGCCCGAATGATTGGCGGGGCCGACGACCCCCTCCTTCTCCATCCGCTCGACCAGCGAGGCGGCCTTGTTATAGCCGACCGAAAGGCGGCGCTGGATGTAGCTCGTCGAGCATTTGCGGTCGCGCAGCACGATATTGACGGCGCGGTCGTAATAATCGCCGGCCTCCTCGGCGTCCATCGAGCCGGGCGAGGGACCGCCGCCGGCCTCGTCGTCTTCGCTCGGCCCCTCGTCCTCGGTGATGGCGGTCAGATATTCCGGCTGGCCTTGCGTCTTCAGATGCGCGACGATTCTTTCCACTTCATTGTCGGCGACGAACGGCCCGTGCACGCGCGAGATGCGCCCGCCGCCCGCCATATAGAGCATGTCGCCCTGGCCGAGCAGTTGTTCGCCGCCTTGCTCGCCCAGAATCGTGCGGCTGTCGATCTTCGAGGTCACCTGGAACGAAATGCGCGTGGGGAAATTCGCCTTGATCGTGCCGGTGATCACGTCGACCGAGGGGCGCTGCGTCGCCATGATGAGGTGGATGCCGGCCGCGCGGGCCATTTGCGCCAGGCGCTGGATCGCCCCTTCGATGTCCTTGCCCGCGACCATCATCAGGTCGGCCATTTCGTCGACGATGACCACGATATAGGGCAGTTCGACGAGGTCCATCTCCTCCTGTTCGTAGATCGCCTCGCCCGTCTCGCGGTCAAAGCCGGTCTGGACGGTGCGGGTGATTTTCTCTTCCCTTGCGGCCGCCTCCGCGACGCGCGCGTTGAACCCGTCGATGTTGCGCACGCCGACCTTCGACATTTTCTTGTAGCGGTCCTCCATCTCGCGCACCGCCCATTTGAGCGCGACCACCGCCTTTTTCGGATCGGTCACGACGGGCGTCAGCAGATGGGGAATGCCGTCATAGGCCGACAGTTCGAGCATTTTCGGATCGACCATGATGAGCCGGCACTGTTCGGGCTTCAGCCGATAGAGCAGCGACAGGATCATCGTATTGATGGCGACCGATTTGCCCGAGCCGGTCGTGCCGGCCACCAGAAGATGCGGCATGCGCGCGAGATCGACGATCACCGGCTCGCCGCCGATGGTCTTGCCCAGGGCGATCGGCAGCCGGTGCTTCGATTTCTCGAAATCCTGGCTGGCCAGCAGTTCGCGCAAATAGACCGTCTCGCGGCGCTGGTTGGGCAATTCGATGCCGATCGCATTGCGCCCCTGCACCACGGCGACGCGGGCCGAGATCGCCGACATCGAGCGCGCGATATCGTCGGAAAGGCCGATCACCCGCGAGGACTTGATGCCCGGCGCCGGCTCCAGTTCGTAAAGCGTCACGACCGGACCGGGCCGCACATTGATGATTTCGCCCTTGACGCCGAAATCGTCGAGCACGCCTTCGAGAAGGCGCGCGTTCTGCTCCAGCGCGTCCTCGGAAATCTTGGAGGCGACAAGCTTCTTGGGCTCGGCGAGCATGAACAGGGGCGGCAATTGATAATCGGCGCGGTCGAGCAGGGACGGCTGCGCCTCGTTGGCGAGGCGCCGTCCCGTCTTGATGGCGCCGGCGGGCGCCGCGACGCGCGAGGCGCCGCCCGGCGTCATCGCGGCGTCCTGGGATCTGGCGCCCGCCTGGCCGAAGGACGGTTCGAGGCGGCGCGCCGATCTCAGCGCAAGGCCGGACTCGTCGTCCGAGGAAAAGGCGCCGCCCTGAGGATTGAGCCATGGCGCGCGCGCTGGCGCGCCGGCCGGGCCGTTCTGGCGCTTCCTGGCGGAGAACATTCGTCGAAACGCGCTCTTGACGGTCAGAAGGGCGTGGATCGCCGCGCCGAGCAGGACAAGGCCGAAGCCCGGCTCGCCATCGGAATCCTCGTCCTCGTTGTCGATGGGCTCTTGCGCGGCGCGGCGGGGCGAGGCCGTCAGTTTGGCGTTGGGCTCGATGTCGCCGTGATCGGACGTCTTCATCAGGCCAAACCCGGCCGCCGCCGTCAAAGTAAGGATCGCCGTCCCGGCCAGGGCGAGGCCGGCGATCAGCATGCCGCTCGTCGAACCCCCGACGAAATAGCGGGGAATCCACAAGACGGCGTCGCCGAGAACTCCGCCGAGGCCGGTGGGCAGCGGCCAACGGTTGGGGGCCGGCAGAAACGAGGCAAGGCCCGCGGCGGCGGTCGAGCCGATGAGCCAGAGAACCAGGCGCACGCGCGCGTGCTCCAGCCGGCGGCGCGTCAACAGGCGCCAGCCCCAGAAGGCGGGCGGGGTCAACGCCACGACGCAGGAAAGCCCCATGCATTGCATGGCGATATCGGCGGCGATGGCGCCCGGCGCCCCCAGCAGATTGTGGATCGGCGTCGCCGTCGCGTGGTTGAGGCTTGGGTCCTCGACCGACCAGGTCAGCAGGGCGAGCGACATCGCCCCGACGCCGCAAAGGACGCCGAGGCCGATAAGCTCGGCGGCCCGCCTTTTGGGCAATTCCCGCACGGAATCGGGCAGGTAGTCGATGATGGAAAAGCTTGTGGTTCGCATGACGTCGCCCGCACTCGACCGGATCGGGGCGGCGCCCGGCGCCGGTCATGGCGCAAACTAGGCGCGCGGAGTTAATGCCGGCCTAACCTTAACGTCCTCGTCCCCGCCGCCTGCGAAAAGACCAGGGCTGCGCCGCCCATTCGCAAAAAAAAACGCCCTCGCAAGAGGGCGCTGAGTTGGGGAGGAACGGGAAGAAAAACCCGGGCGGGCTTGTCGGAAGGGTCCGCCGGGAACTCGAGTCGAGGCTCGCCATGCAATTTACCTGCCAGTCGATAGCGGCAGGCGAGGAGGGCGGCGGCGCATTGCGCCGCCGCCCGGCTTGGCCGTTGCTTACTGCACGATCTCGCCGTGCAGCGCGAGATCGAGGCCGTCGCGTTCGATTTCCTCGCTGACTCTCAAGCCAATCGTCATATCGACGAGCTTCAGAATAATCAGCGAGACGATCGCGTCATAGACGACGACCGCGCCGATGCCGATCAACTGGTTGACGACCTGTCCGGCGTTGCCCTCGATAAGGCCGGACGTGCCGCCGTATTCATTGATCGCGAAGACGCCGGTCAGGACCGCGCCGATGGCTCCGCCGATGCCGTGGACGCCGAAGCAGTCCAGCGAGTCGTCATAGCCGAAGGCGGCCTTGAGGCTGGTCGCGCCGAGGTAGCAGCCGATGCCGCAGGCGACGCCGATCACCATCGAGCCGATCGGGCCGACAAAGCCGGAGGCCGGCGTGATGGCGACAAGACCCGCCACCGCGCCCGAGCAGATGCCGATGACCGTCGGCTTGCCGCGATGGATCCATTCGACGAACATCCAGGTCAGCGCCGCGACGGCGGTGGCGATCTGGGTGACCGTCATGGCCATGCCGGCCTGCATGCCGGCGCTGGTCGCCGAACCCGCATTGAAGCCGAACCAGCCGACCCACAGAAGCGCCGCGCCGATGAAGGTCAGCACCATATTGTGGGCGGGGCCGGTGTCCTTGCGTTTGCCCAGCATCAGCGCGCACATCAAGCCGGCGACGCCTGCGTCGATGTGAACGACCGTGCCGCCGGCAAAGTCGAGGACCTTGACGACCGCCTTGTCGTTGCTCGAATTGAAGATGCCGTCCGGACCCCACATCCAATGGGCGATCGGGGAGTAGACGAAAATCGCCCACAATCCGATGAACCACAGCATCGCCGAGAACTTCATGCGCTCGGCGAAGGCGCCGGCGATAAGCGCCGGCGTGATGATCGCGAAGGTCATCTGGAAGCACATATAGACCGTCTCGGGGATGGTCGGGGCCAGCGAATTGGGATTGCCGGTGCCCGTCGAGATATCGCTCAATATGTTTTGCAGGAACGCTCGACTGAAACCGCCGACGAACGGCGACCCTCCCGTGAACGCCAGGCTGTAGGTCACGATCGCGAACAGGACCGTGACGAGACAGGTGATGGCGAAGCTGGTCATCACGGTGTCGCCGACGTTCTTCTTGCGCACCATGCCGCCGTAGAACAGGCCAAGACCCGGAACGGTCATCATCAGCACGAGGGCCATCGAGGTCAGCATCCAGGCGGTGTCGCCGGAATTGGGCGTGCATTTCGTCAGAACGGCGGGGGCGGCCGGAACCGCCGCATATTTGTCGGTGGCGTCGACAGCCGAAACGGCGCCGGCGCAAGCGGGTGGCGAAGGCGGCGCCGGCAGGGCGGCGGCCGGAGCGGCGGCGGCGGGGGCCGCCGCTGCGGGGGCGGCGGCTGCCGGGGCCGCGGCGGCCGGGGCCGCGGCGGCCGGCGCATCGTCGGCGCGCGACGGGGTTAGCCCCGAAAATCCGATCAGCGCGGCAATCGCCAGCGCCGGCGCGAGGCCAGTAAGGAACCGAGACAGTTTCATTTCAGGAAACTCCAATTGGATGGGGACGGATCGCCTCAGAGGGCGTCTGAATCTTTTTCGCCCGTGCGGATGCGGACCGCCGAGTCGATGCCGTAGACGAATATCTTGCCGTCGCCGATCTGGCCGGTGCGCGCGGCCGCCGTGATCGCCTCGATCACCTGATCGACGAGCGCGGCGTTGACCGCGACTTCAATCTTCAGCTTGGGCAGAAAACTCACGGCATATTCCGCGCCCCGATAAATCTCGGTGTGCCCCTTCTGTCGGCCATAGCCCTTGACCTCGGTCACCGTCAGGCCGTGCACGCCGATGGAGGTGAGCGCGTCGCGCACCTCCTCGAGCTTGAACGGCTTAATAACTGCCATCACTATTTTCATGTGCCTCATCCCAGCTTGGCGGGTCCCCAGGGCTCATAGAACGGCAACCCCAGCCCCGCGCGGTGTCGGCTGGGCGGCTAACCGTCGCCCCGCTCGCGCCTGTCTTAACAAGCCTCGTGCCAAGCGATTTGAAGCGCGGCAAGTCGATGAAATGCTGGACTATTCGATAGGAACTATGGGAAGCGGCGCCCGCCGGCCGCCTCCGCCGCCATGAATTGCCTAAAGAATGGGCGCCCAGAAACTAGTCAGGGATTCGCGGGCGCGCTCCGCCGCCGGATCAATCCCTCCTGGGCGACGCTGGCGACCAGCACGCCGGCGCGCGAATAGAGGAGGCCGCGGGTCAGGCCGCGCGAGCCGCCGGCATTCGGACTGTCCTGCGCGTAGAGCAGCCATTCGTCGGCGCGGCAGGGACGGTGGAACCATAAGGCGTGATCGAGGCTGGCGACCTGAAATTCGGGATCGGAGACGGCAAAGCCATGGGCGACCAGCGCGGTGTCCAGCAAGGTCATGTCGGAGAGGAAGGCCAGCGCGGCGCGATGAATCGCCCAATCGTTGGGCAAAGGCCCGGCGATGCGAATCCACAGGGATTGCCGGGGCTCCCTCGGCACGCCCCGGGCGCCCGGCGCGTAGCGCGACAGATCGACCGGGCGAATCTCGATCGGCCGGATGCGATCGAAAAAGCCTTGCATTCGCTGCTGCGCTTTTTCGCCGGCGAACCGCAGCAAGTCGACCGGGTCGGGGAGGGCGTCGGGATCGGGCGTCGCCGGCATGGCCAGGGAATGTTCGAGGCCTTGCTCCTCGACCTGGAACGAGGCCGAAAGCGAGAAGATCGCCTTGCCGTGCTGAATGGCGACGACGCGGCGCGTCGTAAAGCTCTTGCCGTCGCGGATGCGGTCGACTTCGAAAATGATCGGGACCAGCGGATCGCCGGGCAGCATGAAATAAGCATGCAGCGAATGCGGATTGCGCCCCTCGACGGTGCGCGAGGCGGCGACCAGCGCCTGCGCGATCACCTGCCCGCCAAATACGCGCTTCCAGCTATTTTGCGGCGAACGCCCGCGAAATATGTCGACCTCGATGGTTTCGAGATCGAGATTGGCGACGAGATCGGCGGCGGTCGGCAGCATGCAGGTCCTCGAGCGGGTATTCGCGTCAACGTGACGGCCTATCGCGCGCAGCGTCAAGAGCGGAGGCTCGCCGTTCACCCGGGAGATGGATTACATTGCGCGCCGGCGACCTCGCGAGCTCCCCGCGACCTTGCGCCATCTCGAGGTCGAAAGCGCGATGACCAGCCAAGCCGACGCCCAAAATTCCGCCGCCGAGGATTTGGCGGGCGACCTTGCCGGCGCGGTCGAGCGCACGCGGCGCAGCTACGACGAGGCGCCCTATCGGTCGGCGCCCCTGATCCGCGCGCATCCGGCGCGCATCGCGGCGAACGCGAGGTTTCTCGGACTGGCGGCGCCGGCGGTCGCCGAAGCCCGCATTTTGGAAATCGGCTGCGCTTCGGGCGGACATCTCATTCCGCTCGCCGCGCGCCTGCCGCGGGCGCGCCTCGTCGGCATCGATCTTTCGCCCGTTCAGATCGCCGAGGGACAACAGCGCATCGCCCGCCTCGGGCTTGGCAATATCACGCTCGCCGCGCGGAGCCTCAGCGAGCTCGGGCCGGACGACGGCCAATTCGACTATATCCTCTGTCATGGCGTCTATAGCTGGATCCCGGCGGCGCTGCGCGACGATCTCCTGCGCGTCTGCAAGGCGCGGCTGTCGCCCGACGGCGTGGCGATGATCAGCTACAATGTGCTGCCGGGCTGGCGGCTGTTCCAGATCGCGCGCGATTGCCTGCAATTGCACGCGGGCGGGCTGGCGACGCATGAGGCTCGCTCCGCGCAGGCGCGCCGCCTGTTCGAATTGCTCGCCGCCGCCAGCAACGACAAGCATTCCTACGGCCGTTTCTGGCGCGACGAGGCGCGGCACATGGCGGCGGGCGACGACGCCTATCTCGCCCATGAAATATTCGAAGAGACGAACGCGCCCTGCACATTCCGGGATTTTGCCGCGCGGGCGGGCGAGCGCGGGCTCGCTTATCTCTCGGAAACTTGTCTCGCCCTCAATACGGTCGCGAGCCTCGCGGCCGATGCGGCCGAGGCGATCGTCGAGCTAGCGGGCGACGACATTTTGGCGCGCGAGCAATATATCGACATTTTCTCGGGGCGAAGCTTTCGCGAATCGCTGCTCGTCCATGCCGAGCGGGCGGCGTCGGTGGACCGCGCCATGCCCGCCGCGCGCCTTGCCGATTTCGACCTGATCGCGCCGATCGGATTGGCGGCGGCGGCGGTTGAAGGCAAGCCCAGCCAATGGATCATCGCCGACGGCGAGGAAGGCGTCGTCTGCGACGACGCGGACGTCGCCGCGGCGATCCAGCGCTTGATCGCGCGGCGCCCTTCTTCGAGCCGGCTCGCCGATATCGCGCCGGCGGGCGTGACGGTTGCGCAGCGAGAGGCAATCGCCGCGATGCTGCTGCGCCTGCTGAAGCTCGGCCATCTCGATATTTCGACGCAGGAAATCGCCTGCGCCGTCGGCCGGCCGATACGGCCCAAAGCCTGGGAATTGGCGGCGATCGACGCGCGCCACGCCAATTCGACCGCGACCTTGCGTCATGCGCCGTTCCACATGGCGCCGCTGCAGCGGCTTCTCCTGCTGGCGCTCGATGGGACGCGCACGCGCGACGAACTGGTCGCCCTCGTCGTCGAGGAGGGGTTGAGCGGCAACATGCGCGCGACGAGTCCGGACGGGCCGGTCGAAGGGCGCGACAATCTGACGGCGTTTCTCGGCCCCCGCGTCGACGAATGCCTTGCCGTTTTCGCCGGCGTCGGTCTTCTCGTCGAGCCGTGAATCGGCGCCTTGCGGAAACGGGCGGGCGACTCTCGCCCGTCACTCGCCGTAGGGCGCCCAGATATTCTTGACCTGCGTCGCGCGGCGCAGAAACTCGCGGCCCTGCGCCTCGCCCGAGCGCCAGTCGCGCGAATGGCGGTCGGTCCAGGTCGCCTTCAGATTGCTGATCGAGGCGGCCTCGACCATCTTGGCGCCGCTAGATGTTCCGCAATACCATAGCGCGTCGACGCCCTCATGCTCGGCGAGCACTTTGGCGAGGGCGTCGCGCTCGCCCGTCACGATATTGACGACGCCGGCCGGCACGTCGCTGGTGTCGAGCACCTGGTAGAGATCGGTGGCGGCGAGCGGATGGATCGGCGAGGGCGTGACGATCACCCGGTTGCCCATCGCGATGGCCGGCATGACCAGCGACATCAGCGCCAGCAGCGGCGCCTCGTCGGGGCAGGCGATTCCTAGGATTCCCCATGGCTCGTTCATCGCCAGCGTGATGTGGCGCGATTTCGTCGCATGGACGGCGCCGTCGAACTTGTCGGCGAAGCCCGCGTAGAAAAACGCGCGGCGAACGGCGGCCTCGACTTCCCCCTGCGCCTCCTTGAGCGAGGCGCCCGTCATCTCGACAAGCCGCGCGGCGAATTCGGCGGCGCGGGCGTTGAGATTTTCGGCGAGATAGAACAGCACCTGCGCGCGGTTGTGCCCGGTCGCCGCGCCCCAGGACGAAGCTTTGCCGGCTGCCTCGACGGCGTTGCGGATGTCCTTGCGATTGCCAAGGCCCGCATGGCCGACGCTCACGCCGCGGCGATTGACGACGGCGTAGGAATAGCCCGAATCCGGCCGTGCCTGCTTGCCCCCGACATAGAGCTTGGCGGTCCGATCGATGCCGATCGCCTCATCGCTCTCTGCGGCGCCTTCGCCGGGCGCCGCCGAAAGCGCCGCCGGACTCTTCTCGTTGAGGCCGGCTTTGCGCGCCGGCTTGGGCGGCGCGAGATATTCGCTTAAGCCCTCGCGGCCGCCCTCGCGGCCAAAGCCGCTCTCGCGATAGCCGCCGAAGCCGGCGGCGGCGTCGAACAGGTTCGTCGAATTGATCCAGATGACGCCCGCCTTGATCTGCGCGGCGACCTCCAGCGACCGGTTGATGTTCTCCGACCAGACCGAAGCGGCCAGGCCATAGCGCGTGTTGTTGGCGAGCGCCACCGCTTCGTCGGGCGTGCGGAACGTCATGGCGACCAGCACCGGACCGAAAATTTCGACTTCCGCCAGCAGCGAGGCCGGCTCGATATCGGTGACCAGCGTCGGCGGATAGAAGCAACCTTGGGTCGGAACCGCGGCGCTCGGCTGCCAGACCGTCGCGCCCTCGCGCGCGCCCTGGTCGACGAGGGCGGCTATGCGCTGCAACTGGATCGGCGCGACAATGGCGCCGATGTCGGTCGATTTGTCGAGGGGATCGCCGACCCGCAAATGCTCCATGCGCGCGCGCAATTTGCCGTAGAGCCGCTCGGCGACGCCTTCCTGCACGAGGAGGCGCGAGCCCGCGCAGCACACCTGGCCCTGGTTGAACCAGATGGCGTCGACGACGCCTTCGACCGCGCTGTCGAGATCGGCGTCTTCGAAAACCACGAAGGGCGACTTGCCACCCAATTCCAGCGAAAGTTTCTTGCCCGTCCCGGCGGTGGCCTTGCGGATGAGGCGGCCGACCTCGGTCGAGCCGGTGAAGGCGATCTTGTCGACGCCGGAATGGCCGACCAGCGCCTCGCCGGGCGCGCCGTCGCCGGTCACGATATTGACGACGCCCGGCGGCAGGCCGGCGTCGCGGCAGATTTCGGCGAAGGCCAGCGCGGTGAGCGGGGTGAATTCGGCCGGCTTCAGCACGATCGTATTGCCGGCCGCCAGCGCCGGCGCGATTTTCCAGGCCAGCATCAGCAGCGGGAAATTCCACGGGATGATCTGGCCGCAGACGCCGACCGGCCCTTGGCCGGGAAATTCCGTTTCGATCAATTCCGCCCAGCCGGCGTGGTGATAGAAATGCCGCGCGGCGAGCGGCACGTCGAGATCGCGCGATTCGCGGATCGGCTTGCCGTTGTCCATCGTCTCGAGCACCGCGAGGAAACGGTCGCGCTTCTGGATATGGCGGGCGAGCGCATAGAGATGGCGCGCGCGAATATGGCCCGGCGTGGCGGACCAGCCCTTGAAAGCCTTGCGCGCCGCCGAGACGGCCGCGTCGATATCGGCGCCCGTTCCTTGCGTCACCTTGGCGATCGGCTTGCCGGTCGCCGGATTGGCGACTTCGAACAAGGCGCCGGGCTTGGTGAACGCGCCGTCGATGAAATGGCCGAAGCCTTGGCCATGCGCGGCGAGCCAGGCGACGACATGGTCGTTGCTCTCCGGCGAAGGGCCATATTCCATCGTGCGCAAGATATCCCGGATCTTTCCCATGGGCTTTTTTCCTTACGCCATCGCGTGGCGATAGCTCGCCGAATAATGGCCGGTCGCGTAATGATCGAGCTGGCGCTCGATGTCGTTGAGCAAGGTGCTGGCGCCGATGCGGAAAAGATCGGGCTGCAGCCAGCGCTCGCTGAGCTCTTCCTTCATCAGGACGAGCCAGTTCAGCGCGTCCTTGGCGGTGCGCAATCCGCCGGCCGGCTTGAAGCCGATCTCCTGGCCGGTCATCGCGCCGTAGTCGCGCAAGGCCCGCAGCATGACGAGGCTGACCGGCAAGGTGGCGTTGACGTCCTCCTTGCCGGTCGAGGTCTTGATGAAATCGGCGCCGGCCTGCATGGCGACCATGCTGGCGCCGTAGACGTTGCGCAGCGTCTTGAGGTCGCCGGCGCCGAGGATCGCCTTGAGATGGGCGGCCCCGCAGGCCTCGCGCATCGCCTTGACCTCGTCGTAAAGCGCCGCCCAGTCGCGGTTCAGCACATGCGCGCGGGTGATGACGATGTCGATCTCTCCGGCGCCTTCGCCGACCGCAAAGGCGATCTCGGCGAGCCGCTGCTTCAGCGGCGTCAGCCCGGCGGGAAAGCCGGTCGCCACCGAGGCGACGGGAATGCCCGAACCGGCGAGCGCCTTGACGGCGGGCCCGACCATGGTCGGGTAGACGCAGACCGCTGCGACGACGGGCGGGTCGTCGGCAAGGTCGAGCGCCTTGAGGAGTTCGTCGCTGAGCGGGCGGCGCGCCTTGGCGCAAAGGCGGCGCACGCGGCCCGGCGTGTCGTCGCCCGCCAAGGTCGTCAGGTCGATGCAGGTGAGCGCTTTGACGAGCCAGGCGGCCTGATATTCCTTCTTGACGGAGCGGCGCGCGGCGAGGCTTCCGGTGCGCCGCTCGACGGCGCTGAGATTGACGCCGACGCCCTCGAACCAGGCGGGATCCAGCGCCACGCCGGGATTGCGTTCGATATTATGGCCGGCGAGAGCCGTCTTGCTGCGATCGTCCATGGATGGCCTCCTTACGCGGCGCCCGCATTGGCTCGGCAAAACACTTCGAATTCGGCTTCGGTCGCATAGGCTTTCTGGGTGCCGCGCCGGGTGATGGAATCGGCGGCGTAGCGCACGGCCTTGTTCAACGCCGCGTCGAGCCCGGCGCCGCCGACATAATAGCGCGCGAAGGCTCCGACGAAGGCGTCGCCCGCTCCCGTCGTGTCGACCGGCGTCACGCGCACCGGCGCGATGAGCTTGACCGCATCGGCGGTCAGCAGCATAGCGCCGCGCGAGCCCATCGTCACGATAATCGTCTCGATGCCCTTGGCCATCAGCGAGCGCGCCGCCGTCTCGATCTCCGCCTCGCTGGCGACCGGCAGGCCGGAGAGAATCGCCAGTTCCGTCTCGTTGGGCACGAGGAAGGTCGCATTGCGAATCCGCTCGGGATCGAGATCGGGCAAGGCCGGCGCTGGATTGAGCAGCGTTTTCACGCCATGGCGCTTGCCGAATTCGATCGCGGCGTAAACGGTCTCGACCGGAATTTCCAGTTGCAGCAGGATGAGGTCGCAGCTTTTGAGATCCTCCGCCGCCCGTTCGATATCGGCGGGCGTGAGATCGTTATTGGCGCCCTTGACGATGAGGATCGAGTTTTCGCCCGACGGCTCGACCATGATCGGCGCGACGCCGCTGGAACGGCCCTTGACGCGCGTCACATATTTTGTGTCGACGCCGAAGCTCGCCAGATTCTTGATCGTATTGTCGGCGAACATGTCGTCGCCGACCTTGGTGACCATCAGCACCGACGCGCCGAGCTTGGCCGCCGCCACCGCCTGATTGGCGCCCTTGCCGCCATGGCCCATTTCGAAACTCGGCGCCTCGACGGTCTCGCCCCTCACCGGCATGCGCGCCACATAGGTCACGAGATCGACCATATTGCTGCCGATCACCGCGATGCGGCCCTGCTTCAGCGTGCTCATTGGCGGGCGCCCTCGATGCTCTGGGCGGCCGCGGCCGCTCGAGTGGAATCGACATAGCCGATATGCGTCGTAAAGGAAGCTTTCGCCCCGCCCGCGAGGCTGCGCACATGGCCCTTGCGTTTTTCGGCGAGATAGCCTTCCGGCTCGCAGGTCGCCGGCATGGCGAAAGCGGCGACGCGCTGGTCGCTATTGGCGAGGATCCAGCGGATCGTATGGGGCATCGTCTCGGGGTCCCAGGCGATCGTAAATCCGTCGCCCTCGCGCCGCGCCATCATGAAATGCACAAGCCCGTCGTCGCCCGGTTTCAGGCCCTTGATGTAGAAGACCTGTTCGGGATCATAGCGCCGCGGCTCGCTCAATATTTCCATACGGGCGGGATTCTTGGCGAGTTCGCCGAGCAGCGCGCGGTAGTCGTCGTTCGGCGTCACATGGCCGGGGATGGCGGTGCGGGTGACGACATGCTCGGGCGTGAAGGGGACAGCTTGCACAATGCGGCCGTTCTCGGCGAAGGCAAAATTGACGTGGCAGAGATACATCAGATCCATCGGCGCGGCCGAAAGATTCTCGACCTCCATCGCGACATCGAAACGCGTCGCGTCGGGACGCAACATCACATGGGGCGTCGCGAGATAATGCGCCCCAAAGCCCATCGCATATTCGCGTTTTCCCGTGACGGCGATCCACGGCCCCTGCAGATCCGTCCCGCAGGCAAGACCCGCATGATCCATCTCGGCGCAAGGCATTTCGCCATGCAGGATATGATCGTCCTCAGCCGTCGGCACGCCGTTGCGCAGCAGGCCGGCGTGGTAGAGAAGGCAGCCATAGGTCTCGACGATGACCTTGGCCGGGCGCGGCTCGCGGAACATGCTCTGCATGGCGAGCTCCACCCCGTCGAACACCGCGCTCCAGACGATCTGGCCGATATAGGGCAGCACGAGCACATTGCCCCGGGGGTTCGACAGACGGATCGCCTCGATGCCGGTGTCGAAGCGGAACAGGCTCGCCGTCAATCCGCCACAGCGGAGGACAACGCGCTCCTTTTCGCCGAAGAAGCCGCGCTGCAGGTCGATCGCCGCATGACCCCTGTCGCTCCGCATCCCGGCCTCCCCAAAAAATTGTTACGATCGTAACACAAGATGTTTCGATCTTTACAATTCAACCCGGCAAAGTCAATATAGCGCATGGCGCGCGAGGGCGGGGAAATGGTCGAGCGAAAAAAGAGCCGGTTGCGGCGCCTGTCGGGCGCGCTCTACGGCCGCGGCGCCTTGCATTTGCGCGAGGCGGCGGCGCTGCTCGACGTCTCGGCGATGACGGTGCGCCGCGACATAGCGGCGGCGCCCGAGCGTTTCTCCTATCTTGGCGGTTATATCGTGGCGGGCGGCGTGGAGGGCGGCTACCGGCTCGATCGCGAGCAGGACAAGCATGCCGCCGCCAAGGCGCTGGTCTGCGCGCATGCCGCCCGATCGATCGAGGACGGCGACACGATCTTCATCGATTGCGGCACGACGACGCCCCACCTCGTCCATCGCCTGCCGGCGGGCCGCAAGGTGACGGTCGTGTGCTACGCGCTCAACATCGCCGAACCGCTCGCCGCCAATCCGGACGTGCAGCTCATTCTGCTCGGCGGCCTCTATAACGCCTCCTCGGCCTCCTTCGCGGTCGACGAGGGCCTGCGGACCCTGGCGCGCCTCGGCGTCAACAAGGCGTTCCTGTCGGCGGGCGGCGTCCATCCGGCGCGCGGCGTCAGCTGCTCGAATTTCCACGAAGTCGCGGTCAAGCAGGCGGCGATGGACATTGCGCTCGAAAAGCATCTCCTCGTTGACGCCAGCAAGCTCGGCCAGGTCAAATCGGCGCATTTCGCCAGCCTCGATCGGTTCGACTCGATCGTCACTTCCGCGCCGTCGTCCGAGGTCCTGGCGCAGTTCGCGGGCCTTGGCGAAAGACTGGTGATCGCCAGAGGCGAGTCCTAGCGAAGGCTCGACCCGATCGCGCCGCTGGGTTTGACGTCCGGTATTGTTATCCCGCATAATGATCGCAGCGCGACTTTCGCCAAAGACCGCGTCGCAAGCGTCCGGCGCAGGGCGCGCAACGAAAGACCTCAAGGGAGGACGTCGATGGACCGCAGACAAATGCTGCTGGGCGGCGCCGCGCTCGCTTTGGCGCCGCGTTTCGCCAATGCGCAGCCCGCCAAGCCCCTCAAGATCGGCATCATGAACGACATGTCGAGCGTCTACGCCGATTATCAGGGCATCGGCTCGGTGGTCAGCGCCAGACTCGCGCTCGACGATTATTCGGCCAAGCTCGGCGTCCCCGTCGAGATCGTCTTCGCCGACCACCAGAACAAGCCGGATATCGGCGCCGGCATCGCGCGCGACTGGATCGACAATCAAAACGTCGACGTCATCATGGACCTGCCGAATTCCGCCGTCGCGCTCGCGGTGCTCGGCGTCGCCGACCAGAAGAACAAGGCGGTGATCGGTTCGGGGGCGGGCTCGTCCATCATGACCGGGCCGAAATGTTCGAGGAATTTCATCCACTGGACCTATGACACTTACGCGCTCGGCACCGGGCTCGGCAAAGCCCTCGTCGCGCAAGGCGCCAAGACATGGTTCTTCGTCACCGCCGATTACGCCTTCGGCAAGGATCTGGAGGCCAATTGCGCGGCGGCGGTCGAAGCGTCGGGCGGCAAGGTGCTGGGCGAGGTGCGCCATCCCCTCAACAATCCGGATTTCTCGTCGTTCCTGTTGCAGGCGCAAGCGTCGGGGGCCGATGTCGTCGCCTTCGCCAACGCCGGCGGCGATCTCAACAATTCGTTCAAGCAGGCCGCCGAATTCGGGCTGTCGCAAAAGCAGCGGCTCGCCGGCCTCATCCTCAACGTCACCAATATTCCGGCGCTTGGCCTCGCCGCCGTGCAGAATTCGACCATCTGCACCGGCTTCTACTGGGACATGAACGACGACACGCGCGCCTTCGCCAAACGCTTCCAGGCGGCGCATCCGACCAGGATGATGCCCAACGACATGCACGCCGGCATGTATTCGGCGACCGCCCATCTCATCAAGGCGATGGCGGTGCTGCAAAGCGCCGCCGACGGGGTGAAGCTGATCGACCAGATGAAGGCGATGCCGACCGACGATCCGCTGTTCGGCAAAGGCTCGATCCGCGTCGACGGGCGCAAATTGCATCCGATGTATCTGCTGGCGACCAAGACGCTCGCCGAATCCAAGGGCGACTGGGATTATTTCAAGGTGCTCGCGACGATCCGGCCCGAAGACGCCTGGCGCCCGCTGGAGAAGGGCGGCTGTCCGTTCGTGAAGGCGTAGCGGGAACGCTGCAGTTCTGATGACCAAAATGAAGCGCTTGATGCCCGTTTGGCAGCATGGCTATGGACAGGTGACGACGCTTCGTAGTCGAATCACTGCAGCCCTTTCATAAGGGTTGTTCCGCAGTTTTTATCGGCTTCCCGGTTAAAAATTATCAGGGCTTCGGTAATTTTAGCCCTCATCTCTCGATCTAGAATCCACTCCCCATGCGTGTACAACTTAGTTGCTAATATTTTTATTATCGCCGCGTGAGTTGCAATCTTGTTCTTTTCAAACAAGGCGATACTGTAATCAGCCATGGCGTCATCGTCGCCGATAGACTTCGAATATTTTATTAAACACTCGCAATTTTCGTTGTGGACTGCGTTTCTAACGCAGAAATCGTGAACTAGGTCTATTGGGGTTACAATATTGTCTGGCCCGCCCAACGCAAATTTGGTGGCAAGGAAAAAGGCAACCGCTACCCAAATACTGCGTTGAACAACTCTGCTGTTTTCCATACGTCCCCAATCGACTGCGCCCGCGAGTGCGACACCCGCAAGTCGAGACTACGCCCTCGCCTTATATCGCTTTTTACAAGAGTTTGGGTCGATTCTGGACCTCTCTGCCTGGACCCAAATGTCGGATCGTGACCACTAGCGTCACCGCCGCGCCTCACGCGCCCCGCGCGATCGCCTCGTTGCGCATGAAATCATAGACCGATTGCGCGGCGGGCGAGATTTCGCGATTGCGCACCTTGATGAGGCTGTAGGGCTGCACGACGATCTCGAACTGGGTGGGCAGGATCTCGATGGCGCCGGAGCCGCCGCGCTGGGCCGCGACGAATTTGGCCGCTTCGACGGACATCGGGGCGATCGCGTCCGATTTTGCGACCATGATCATCGTCAGCAGCAGCGAGGACGTGTTGGACAGGCGCTCGGGCGGCGAGAGGTTCTTGGCCTGGAACATGTTCTCGATCGTGCGCCGCAGCGGCGTTCCGCGCGGCTGCAGCACCCAATCGTAAAGGTTGAGCTCGCTGAGCTTGACCGGGCCGCGCCCCAGCAGCGGATGGCCGCGGCGCACGATGAGGCAGGCTTCCTCGACGCCGATGGTCAGCCAGTCGAACAGCGCCGGATCGAGGTCGTCGGGAACCCTGGCGATGATGAAGTCGAGGCGCGAGGCCAGCAGCTCCCTCGCCAGCACGTTGCTGGTGTCGATCTTGATGCTGAGTTCGATTTTCGGGAAGATCGGCCGGATCTTGGCGATGGCCGGCGCCGCCAGTTCGATGGCCGGCGCCGTTACCGCGCCGAGCGCCACCGAGCCGCCGCGCCCCATCCGCATATCGGCGATCTCCTGCTCGGCCTGCAGCAATTGCAGGAGAACCGAGCGCGCGTGCCGCGCCAGCGACCGGCCGAGCGGCGTCAGGCGCACGCCGCGCGCCAATCGCTCGCAAAGTTGCGCATTGAGCAGCGTTTCCATCTCGGCGATCATGCGCGAGGCGGCCGGCTGCGAAATATTCATCGCATCGGCCGCCGCGCTGACCATCTCGTGCTCTTCGAGCGCGACGATCATGCGCAGATGCGACATTTTGAGCCGGCTGGTCGGCGGCGGCTTGCCGGCCCGCGGCGGCGGATCGAGGCCGTGCGGCGCTATGCGCGCGTCGTCCATTGACCGTCCTGCCAGTGTGAATTGTGCGGGCCCATTTAATCCTATTATACCAATTTATTATAGCTGACGATACGCATCGCATTTGACTGTCATACCAATATCCAACTACGTAAGGCGCACGGGCGCGCTGGCGCCGGCGGCGGGCTGCGTGAAGCCCTTCGTTGGCGCCCTTGACCGCAAGTGACGGGCGCGCAACGTGCACTCGCAACAAGACTTGGTTTATTCGGGAGGAGATAAGCAATGATTTTCAAAACTTTCGCGGCTGCGCTGGCGCTGGGGGCGATCGCCCTGGCCGGTTCGGCGCAGGCCGAGGACAAAGGCACGATCGGCATTTCGATGCCGACCAAATCCTCGGCGCGCTGGATCGCCGACGGCGACAATATGGTCAAGGTGCTGCAGGCCAAGGGCTACAAGACCGACCTGCAATATGCCGACAATGACATTCCCAACCAGCTCGCGCAGGTTGAGAACATGATCACCAAGAAGGAAAAGGCCCTGGTGATCGCCGCCATCGACGGCACGACGCTTTCCGACGCGCTGCAGAAGGCCGCCGACGCCGGCATCAAGGTCATTTCTTATGACCGCCTCATCGTCGGTTCGCCCAATGTCGACTATTACGCCACCTTCGACAATTTCCAGGTCGGCGTGCTTCAGGCCACCAGCATCGTTCACGGCCTGGGCCTCGACGCGGGCAAGAACGGCCCGTTCAACATCGAACTGTTCGGCGGTTCGGCCGACGACACCAACGCCTTCTACTTCTACAATGGCGCGATGTCGGTCCTGCAGCCCTATATCGACAGCGGCAAGCTCGTCGTGCAGAGCAAGCAGATGGGCATGGACAAGGTCTCGACGCTGCGTTGGGATGCCGCCGTCGCCCAGGCGCGCATGGATAATCTCTTGAGCGCCTACTATACCAAGAAGCATGTCGATGCGGTCCTGTCGCCCTATGACGGCCTCAGCATCGGCATCATCTCGGCGCTGAAGGGCGTCGGCTATGGCTCCAAGGACCTGCCGATGCCGATCATCTCCGGCCAGGACGCGGAGATTCCTTCCGTGAAGTCGATCATCGCTCATGAGCAATATTCGACGATCTTCAAGGACACGCGCGAACTCGCCAAGGTCGCGGCGGGCATGGTCGACGCCGTGCTTTCGGGCAGCAAGCCTGAGATCAACGACACCAAGACCTATAACAACAAGGTCAAGATCGTTCCGTCCTATCTCCTGAAGCCGGTCGCCGTCGACGCCACCAACTGGAAAGCGGCGTTGGTCGACACCGGTTACTACAAGCTCGATCAGCTTCAGTAACCGCCGATGCAGACTGGCCCCCGCGCATGCAAGGCGCGGGGGCCATTTCTTTTTTGACTGGCGTTGCCTGGCTTTTTGCGGCAATCATGGTTGTTTGCAAAGCCTTAGAGAGTTTGCGATGAACGCAATCCTGGAAATGCGGGGGATTTCCAAGAGTTTCCCGGGCGTGAAAGCGCTGCGCGACGTGAATCTCGTGGTGAAGGCGGGGGAAATCCACGCGATTTGCGGTGAGAACGGCGCCGGCAAATCGACGCTGATGAAGGTCCTCAGCGGCGTCTATCCCTATGGCTCCTACGAGGGCGAGATCGTCTACAAGGGCGAGGAGCGCCGCTTCGCCAATATCGCCAGCAGCGAGCATGTCGGCATCATCATCATCCATCAGGAACTGGCGCTCGTTCCGTTGCTGTCGATCGCCGAGAACATTTTTCTGGGCAACGAGCCCGCGACTTTCGGCGTCATCGATTGGGGCGCCGCGTTCTCAAGAACGCGCGAACTGCTGCAGAAAGTCGGGTTGAAGGAATCGCCCAATGCGCTTATCACCAATCTGGGCGTCGGCAAGCAGCAATTGGTGGAGATCGCCAAGGCGCTCGCCAAGAAGGTTCAACTGCTGATTCTCGACGAGCCGACCGCCAGCCTCAACGAGAGCGACAGCGAGGCGTTGCTGAACCTGCTGCTGGAATTCAAGGCCCAGGGCATCGCCTCAATCCTCATCTCCCACAAGCTCAACGAACTGGCCAAGGTCGCCGATTCCATCACCGTGCTGCGCGACGGCACCACCGTCGAGACGATCGACTGCCACACCGAGAAGATCAGCGAGGGGCGCATCATCAAGAGCATGGTGGGGCGCGAAATGTCCGACCGGTATCCGCACCGCGAGCCCGATATCGGCGAAGTCCTGTTCGAGGTGAAGGACTGGCGCGTCGAACATCCCCTGCATGCCGGGCGCGAGGTGATCAAGGGCGTCAGCCTCCACGTCAAGCGCGGCGAGATTCTCGGCATCGCCGGCCTGATGGGTTCGGGACGCACGGAATTTGCGATGAGCGTGTTCGGCCGCGCCTACGGGCGCAACGTCACCGGCAAAGTATTCATGGAAGGGCGCGAGATCGACGTCAGTTCGATCCAGAAGGCGGTCGCTGGCGGCATCGCCTATGTGACGGAGGATCGCAAGAGCCTCGGGCTCATCCTCAACGAAGACATCAAGAACAATGTGACGCTCGCCAATCTGCCTGGCATCGCCTGGCGCGGCGTGATCGACGATCACAAGGAAGCGACCGTCGCCAGCCAATATCGCGGCATGCTCAACATCCGCTCCTCCAGCATCTTTCAAAAGACGCTCAACCTGTCGGGCGGCAACCAGCAAAAAGTGGTGCTCAGCAAATGGCTGTTCGCCCATCCCCAGGTGCTGATCCTCGACGAGCCGACGCGCGGCATCGACGTCGGCGCCAAATACGAAATCTACACGATCATCAACGAATTGGCCTCGACCGGCAAAGGCGTCATCGTCATTTCGTCGGAAATGCCGGAATTGCTGGGCGTCTGCGACCGCATCTATGTAATGAACGAAGGACGTTTCGTCGATGAAATGCCGGCCAACGAGGCCAGCCAGGAAAAGATCATGGCCTCGATCATGAAACAATATGGGGCGGTGCAATGAAACACGAGGCGATCGCCACCCCCGGCCCGGAGCAGGCCAGGGTCAGGTCGGGATTCTGGAAGGACAGCCTGCGCGATTACGGGCTGTTGTTCTCTCTGCTCGTCATCATGGGTTTCTTCTATTTCATGACGGACGGCATATCGCTGGCTCCGCTCAACGTCACCAACCTGATCCTGCAGAACAGCTACGTCGTCATCATGGCGCTCGGCATGCTGCTGATCATCGTCGGCGGCAATATCGATCTTTCCATCGGGTCGATCGTCGGCTTCGTCGGCGCGATCGCCGCCACGCTGATGGTTGGGTTCCATCTGCCCTGGCCGGACATGGACGTCAAGATTCCCTGGCAGATCGTCATTCCCCTGTCGCTGCTGCTCGGCGCGGCGATCGGCGCGGCGCAGGGCTATTTCGTAGCGTTCAGCAAGATACCCTCGTTCATCGTGACGCTCGGCGGCATGCTGATCTTTCGCGGCCTGACCGGCAATATGCTGCTCGGCCAGTTCGTCGGCCCGTTCCCCAAATCGTTCCAGGACATCAGCGCCGGCTTCATTCCCGATTTCACAGATTTCGCGTCGTTCAAGCCGTTTCTCGGCGATTCGAGTTTTCATTGGGGCTCGATGCTGGTCGGAATCATCGGCGCCGTGGTGCTGATCTATACGGGCGTGCGCCGCTGGAGTCGTTCGCGCGCGCAGGCGATGGAAACCGAACCCTTCGCGCTGTTCATCGGCAAGAACGCGATTTTCGCGCTGCTGATCCTGTTCTTCAGCTACCAGCTCGCGTCCTACAAAGGCCTGCCCGAGGTGCTCATCATCATGGGCGTCCTCACGCTGATCTATGCCTTCGTGACGACGCGCATGACGATCGGCCGGCGCATTTACGCGCTCGGCGGCAATCGGCTGGCGGCGCAATTGTCGGGCATCCGGACGGAGCGGCTGACCTTCCTCACCTTCGTTAATATGGGCCTGCTGGCGGGCCTGGCCGGGCTCATCGTCGCTGCGCGCCTCAATTCGGCGACGCCGAGCGCCGGCCAGTCCTTCGAACTCGACGTTATCGCCGCCTGTTTCATCGGCGGCGCCTCGGCGTCGGGGGGCGTCGGCAAGGTGATGGGCGTGGTCATCGGCGCCTTCGTGATGGGCGTCATGAACAACGGCATGTCGATCTACGGCCTCGGCATCTACTGGCAGATGGTCGTCAAGGGCATCGTGTTGCTCTCGGCGGTCTATATCGACGTCTACCAGAAGAACAAGGGATGAGGCCGCGCCCGTCCGTCCTCCGCACTGCCGTCCCGTAAGCCTCCTCGCGCATTCAGGCGACAGCGAGAGGATCGGGACATGCCACAGCCGCGCGGGAAGAACTGGGGATTGCAGGCGGCTCTGTGCGCCGCCGTCGTGGCCTGGCAGGCCTATGACATCGCCAGCGCCACCGAAGAGCCGCGGCAGGCTGTGGCCTTGATGCAATATTTTGTCATAGGAAGCGGGCTCGTCGGCCTCGTCAGCGCGCTTGTCCTGATGGCCAAGGGCAAGCCGCAGTGAGGCGCCTCTAAGCGCCCCGCTCGACGAGCTCCATCGCCAGCCGCGCCATCAACGGCGCCGCCTCGCCCATTTTGCGCGCCCGCTCGGGATTGGAGGCGTTGCCGTCGAGCGAGCGCTTGTAGACGCCCTGCACGATGGCGGCGACGCGAAAGAAGCTGAAGGCGAGCAGGAAGGTCCAGTCCGGAATGCCGGATATGCCAAGCCGCCGGCAATAGGCGGCGACGTAATCGGCTTCGCTGGGAATGCCGAGCGTGGCGGGATCGAGACCGGCAAGGCCCCTGGATTCCCCGGCATTGGGCAGGCGCCATTGCATGCATTGATAGGCAAGGTCCGCGAAGGGATGGCCGAGCGTCGACAATTCCCAGTCGAGCACGGCGATGAGGCGCGCGCCCGAAGCCTCGAAGATCATATTGTCGATGCGCCAGTCGCCATGCACCAGCGCGACGCGTCCGTCGTCGGGCGGCGTGTTCTCGCCAAGCCATAGGATCAGCCGGTCCATGTCCGGAAAGACCGTCGTCTCGCTCGAACGATATTGCTCGCTCCAGCGCTGCCATTGCCGCGCGAAATAATTGCCGGGCTTGCCGTAATCGGCAAGGCCCGCCGCGGCGACGTCGATGGCGTGCAATTGGGCGAGCGTCCGGTTCATGGAATCGTAGATCGCGGCGCGTTCTTCGCGCGTCATGCCGGGCAGAGCCGGGTCCCAGAAGATGCGCCCCCCGACATAGGTCATCAGATAGAACACCGAGCCGGCGACGCTTTCGTCCTCGCATAGAGCCAGCGCGCGCGGCGCCGGAAAGCCCGCGCCCTCGAGCGCGCGAAGCACGCGATATTCGCGCTCCACCATATGCGCCGATTTCAGCAATTTGCCGGGCGGCTTGCGGCGCAGCACGTAGAGGCCGGAAGGCGTCTCGATGCGATAGGTCGGGTTCGACTGGCCGGTGTCGAATTTCTCCGCCCGGCTCGGTCCGCGATAGCCCGCCACCTGCGCGCTCGCCCATTGGTCGAGCGCGGCGGCGTCGGGCGGGAATTCGCTGCCGCTCATGGCCGCGGGGCTTCGTTCGAATAGCGCTTCAATTCGTTCTTGGCGATGACGCGCCGATGCACCGCGTCCGGGCCGTCGGCAAGCCGCAAGGTGCGCACATGGACCCACATATTGGCCAGCGGAAAATCCTGGCTGACGCCCGCTCCGCCATGCATCTGCACCGCCTGGTCGATCACCTCCAGCGCGACGCGCGGCGCGATCACCTTGATCTGCGAGATGAACGGCGCGGCGGCGCGCACGCCTTGCGTATCCATCGCCCAGGCGGCCTTGAGGCACAGCAGGCGCGCCATTTCGATCGACATGCGGGCCTCCGCGATAATGTCGTGATTGGCGCCCAAGGAGACGAGCTTCTGCCCGAAGGCCTCGCGCGCCTGAGCTCTGCGGCACATCGCCTCCAGCGCCCGCTCGGCCTGGCCGATCGCCCGCATGCAATGATGGATGCGCCCGGGCCCGAGCCGCCCCTGCGCGATCTCGAAGCCGCGCCCGCGCCCCAGCACGATCGCCTCGCGCGGCACGCGCACGTCGGTGAATCTTATGTGCAAATGGCCGTGCGGCGCATCGTCCGCGCCATAGACCTTCATCGCGCGCAGCTTTTCGATGCCCTTGGTCCCGGCTGGCGCGAGCAGCATGGAATGGCGCGCATGTTTGGCCGCCTGCGGGTCGGTGAGGGCCATCACGATATAGAGCGAGCAGCGGGGGTCGCCGGCGCCCGACGACCACCATTTCTCGCCGTTGAGCACCCATTCCTCGCCCTCGAGCCGCGCCGACATCGCAATATTGGTGGCGTCGGAGGAGGCGACGCCGGGCTCGGTCATCAGATAGGCCGAGCGCGCCTTGCCTTCGAGCAGGTCGGGCAGCCAGCGCGCCTTCTGCTCGGGCGAGCCGAAACGCTCCAGCACTTCCATATTGCCGGTGTCGGGCGCCGAGCAGTTGAACACTTCGGCGGCCAGCGGCGACCAGCCCATTTCTTCGGCGAGATAGGCATATTCGACGGTGGTGAGGCCAAGGCCCTTGTCGGAGCCGGTCAGCCAGAAATTCCACAGCCCCTGGGATCGGGCGCGAGCCTTCAGGCCGGCGAAGATTTCGACCATTCTGGCGGTCGGCTTGAAGCGGTCGCCCTCGCGCCCGACCTCGGCCTCGTATTCGGCTTCGATCGGCATGATCTCGTCGCGCACCATGGCGCGCACAGCCGCGATCAGCGGGCGCACCCTTTCGGTAATGCCGAGATTCATGACGATCCTCCCATGAGCTTTGTTTGCGCGGGGATGTTGACCTGCAATCGGCTCAAGGCGCAAGGCCGGCGGGCGACTCGGGCGCGGTAGCCTCAAAGGTCGCGCCGCCCCTCATCCGGTCGGCTCCGCCGACCCCCTTCTCCCGCTTCGCGAGAGAAGGAGAACGCGCGCCCCTTCTCTCGCGAAGCGGGAGAAGGTGGCCTCGCGTCAGCGAGGTCGGATGAGGGGCGGCGCGACGCCTGAATTCGCCCTATTTCGGAAACGGGACCGGGCTGTCCGACAGGGTCTGCAGATAGGCGAGGATGTCGGCGCGCTTATGGGCGTCCGGCTCGCCGGGGAAGGTCATTTTCGTGCCCGGCTCCATCGCCTTCGGGCTCTTGATGAAAGTGAAAATCTTGTCATAGGACCAATCGCCGCCCATCGCCTTGAGCGTGTCGGAATAGGAAAAGCCGGCGATCGAGGCGACGGGACGCCCGACCACGCCATAGAGCGGCGGGCCGACCTTGGCCGCGCCGCCCTTTTCGAAACTGTGACAGGCCTGGCAGGGCTTGGTGTCGTTGGCGCCTTTGGCCGGATCGGCCTTGGCGAGCAGGGCCGGCAACGGCTCCTCCGGCGCGGCGTTGGCCGGCGCCGGCGCGGCCGCCTCGACGGCCGCCGGCAGTTCGTAGCCCGCCTTGACGGCTTTATGGGGCGCGAAAACCGCGTTGGTGAAAATTCCCAGCGCCATCGTCAACAACAACGTGCCGAGCACGGCCAAGGCGAGCTTGTTGGAATTGGTCGTTTCCATGCGCGGAGCAGCCCCAAGTGTAAATATTCAACCGCCGGCAAGCGTCAGCAGGCAGCCCGGACAGGGTTTTGATTACCCGCTTTGCGCGGGACTTGGCAACACGTATAAACGCGGCCCTTTGTCCTTTTCGAGCCCGCGAGCGCGGCTGAGAGTTTTCGTTGGTCCATGGCGAACCCGATCGTAATTATCCCCGCGCGCATGGCCTCGACGCGCCTGCCGGGCAAACCTTTGGCCGATATCCACGGGCAGCCGATGATTGCGCATGTCTGGCGGCGGGCTGTCGAGGCCGATGTCGGTCCCGTCCTGGTTGCCGCCGACGCCCCGGCGATCGTGCGGGCGATCGAGGCGATCGGCGGGCGCGCTATTTTGACGCGGGCCGACCATGCCACGGGCTCCGACCGCCTCTTCGAGGCGCTTAGCGCCGTTGACGCGCAAGGGCGCCATGACGTCGTGATCAATCTGCAGGGCGATCTGCCGACGATCGAGCCGGCGGCGATGCGCGCCATCCTGGCGCCGCTGGAGGCCGCCGAAGTCGACATCGCGACGCTGGCGACGCCGATCGTGCGGCCCGAGGAGCGCGACGATCCCAATGTCGTCAAGGCGGTGGGCGCCGAAATAAGTCCGCTTCGCCTGCGCGCGCTTTATTTCACGCGCGCCCGTGCGCCATGGGGCGAGGGGCCCCTCCTGCATCACATCGGCATTTACGCCTATCGCCGCGCGGCGCTGGCCCGTTTCGTCGCCCTGCCGCCCTCCAATCTGGAGCGGCGCGAGAAACTGGAGCAATTGCGCGCGCTGGAGGCCGGCATGCGCATCGACATTGCGATCATCGACACTTATCCGCTCGGCGTCGACACGCCCGCCGATTTGGAGCGCGCCCGGCGCAGACTCGGGGCCCAGGTGGGGGAAGCATGACCAGTCGTAAATCGATCGCCTACCAGGGCGAGCCCGGCGCGAATTCGCATATCGCCTGCCTCGAAAGCTTTCCGGAAATGACGCCGTTGCCCTGCGCGACCTTCGAGGACGCGTTCGCGGCGATCCAGGACGGCGGCGCCGATCTTGGCATGATCCCCATCGAGAATTCGATCGCCGGGCGCGTCGCCGACATTCACAATCTGCTGCCCGCCTCCAATCTGCATATTGTCGGTGAAACCTTCCTGCCGATTCATTTCCAATTGCTCGGCGTCAAGGGCGCGCGCGCCGCGGACCTGCGCTCGGTCCACAGCCACGTCCATGCGCTGGGCCAATGCCGCAAGATCATCCGCAGGCTCGCTCTGAAGGCGGTGGTGGCCGGCGACACCGCCGGCTCGGCGCGCGAGGTCGCCGAATGGGGCGATCCGACCCGCGCCTCGCTCGCCACCCGGCTCGCCGGCGAGATCTATGGGCTCGACAATCTGGGCGTCGACGTCGAGGACGAGGCGCATAATACGACCCGTTTCGTGATCCTGTCCCGGACGCCGCGCTGGGCGCCGGCCGGCGAGGGGCCGCTGGTGACGACCTTCATCTTCCGGGTGCGCAACGTGCCCGCCGCGCTCTACAAGGCGCTCGGCGGCTTTGCGACCAACAGCGTCAATATGACCAAGCTCGAGAGCTATATGATCGAGGGCGAATTTGCCGCCACCCAGTTTCTTTCCGACGTCGACGGCCATCCCGACGACCCGGCCTTGCGCCGCGCGTTGGAGGAATTGGAGTTCTTCTCTAGGGAAGTGCGCGTCCTTGGCGTCTATCCCGCCCATCCGTTTCGCGTCGAGACGCAGAAGGCGGCTGAATAGGGCGGGTGACGCAGCGGAAACCTGGATTTGTCCGATGATCTCTATTTGACAAGAGCATATCGATAAATAGATTTTGTTGCGTGACGATTCCCGATTCTGCCGGGGGACTGCCATGCGGAATAGTCAAACCATCCGATGCGTCAATAGGGGCCTCAGCCGGCTTCCGCATGAGAGAATTGTCAGTGTCGGCGGCACGAATCCCGACGGTACGCACTGGAAGCAAAGTCAAGGCCAGACGATCAGGGAGATAGAAACCGGCGCCTGGGACTATTACGTCCAGGCCCAATGGCGACGCGATAAAATCAGTGTCGCTACCTATTTTGGCGTCAAATATATAAAGGCCGATGGCGACGTCCTTCATCCCGAGACGTTGCTGTCTCTTCCGGAATGTCCGTAGCATAGAGAAACCACGCTAGTTTCCCTTCGCCGCATTGTACAACACGCCCAACTCTTGGGCATGCCCAACATTTGCGCAATATAATCTGATTTTATCAAAATTTCGGTAATACTTTAACGGCCATGCTGCGCTCTCGCCTTTATGGGGATCGCGGATGTGGGCCGAGTTGTTGTTGCGTGGAATGTCGCGGGTGTTTGGCCGATCGAGGCCGGCCGGCGTCCCGCTACCGGCCGGGCCCGGCCGCGGCGCCGGTCCGTCCGACGCCGACGTGTTGCGCGAAACGCTGGACATGCTTCCCCAAGGCATCGTGCTGCTGGACCCGGACGGGCGCTATGTCTTCTGGAATCAGCGCTACGCCGATATCTATAGCGGCAGCGCCGATCTGTTCGAAATCGGCGTCCGGTTGGAGGACACGCTTCGCGTCGGCATCGCGCGCGGCGAATATCCGGAAGCGGCCGGCCGCGAGGAGGCCTGGCTCGGTGAGCGCATGGCGAGAATGCGCAATCCGGCCGGCAAGATCGAACAGAAGCTGGCCGACGGGCGCTGGATTCTGATCGACGAGCGCCGCACCTCGGACGGCGGCTTCATCGGCCTGCGCGTCGACATCACCGACATCAAGTCGCGCGAGGAATCGTTTCGCCTGCTGTTTGACGCCAATCCCGTCCCGATGTTCGTCGTCGGCGCGGCCGACGAGCGCATCCTGGCGGTCAACGATTCAGCTTTGCGCCACTACGGCTTTTCGCGCGCCGCGATGATGGGCAGCCCTTTCCACCGCGTCGAATGGCTCGGCGCCGGGGATCGGGCCGACCCGGACTGGAGCGCCAAGGCGGCGCAAAGCTGGACCAGCACGCACCGCAAGGCGAACGACGAGGCGATCGATGTCACCTTGTTTTCTCGCCCGCTGGATTACGCCGGGGAGGCCGCCTGTCTGATCGCCGCCTTCGACGTCACCGACCGCAACCGCGCCGAAGCCAAGGCCGCCTATCTCGCCCATCACGACCAGCTGACGGGCCTTGCCAATCGCGCCTACCTGCATCTGCGCCTGCGCGAAACGTTCGAGCGCAATTCGGCGCCGCCCTCGATCGCCATCCTGCTGGTCGACCTCGACCGTTTCAAGCTCGTCAACGACACGCTCGGCCATTTCAGCGGCGACCGGTTGCTGCAGGAGGCGGCGCGGCGCATGCGGGGAAGCGTCGGCGAACAGGATTTCGTCGCAAGGCTGGGGGGCGACGAATTTGCCGTGGTGACCGGCGTGACCGATGTCGGCGAGCTCGGCCATCTCGCCGAGACATTGATTGAAGCGCTTTCGGCGCCTTATCGGCTGGACGATCAGGACGCCTCGATCACCGCCAGCGTCGGCATCGCCGTCGGCCCCACCGATGGCGAGGATCCCGACCAGCTGATGCGCTGCGCCGATCTCGCCCTCTATCGCGCCAAGGCGGACGGCCGCGGCGCCTATCATTATTTCGAAGCGGCCATGGACGCCCGCCTGCAGGAGCGCCGCTCGATGGAGGTCGAACTCGCCGCGGCTCTGGAGGCCGGCGAGCTGCAAGTGTTCTACCAGCCGCTCGTCAACCTCTCGACCGGCAGGATATCGGCCTTCGAGGCGCTCGCCCGCTGGCCGCATGGGGCGCGCGGCGACGTTCCCCCTTCGGTGTTCATTCCGATCGCCGAGGAATCCAATCTCATCTGCCGCCTCGGCGCCTTCGTCCTCGATCAGGCCTGCCACGACGCCGTCGCGTGGCCCGACCCCGTCAAGGTCGCGGTCAATCTGTCGCCGATGCAGTTCCGCTCCGGCGCGCTTCTGGCCACCGTGGAGGCGGCGCTGCAAAAGTCCGGCCTGCCGGCGAGCCGGCTCGAGCTTGAAATAACCGAGGCGATGCTGCTGGAGCGCACCGATCTCGTGCAATCGACGCTGCACGCGCTGCGCGCGCTCGGCGTGCGCATATCGATGGATGATTTCGGCACCGGCTATTCCTCGCTGAGCTATTTGCGCAGCTTTCCCTTCGACAAGATCAAGATCGATCGATCCTTCGTGCAGGAGATGGCGACGAGCGCCGATGCGGCCGCCATCGTGCGGGCGATCGTCACGCTGGGGGCGAGTCTCGGCATCCAGGTCACCGCCGAGGGCATCGAAACCGCCGAGGCCGTCGAATTGCTGACCGAGCAAGGCTGCACCGAGGGGCAGGGCTTCTTCTTCAGCCGTCCGCGCCCGCGAATCGAAGCCGACGCGCTCGTGGGCGGGACGGGCGGCCGATCGGCGGCCGGCCCGACGCCCTTGCTGGCCAAAGCCGGCTAGCCGCCCGGTCCTAGCCAAACCGCCCCGCAGCGCCTAACTATGGGGGCGAGCCGCGCATGGCTTTGGCCCGTTGCTTGCTTGGGCCGGCGCCGCGCGAAACCAAGGTCTTGACGATGCCGAATTTCGATATGTCTACGGTCGTTTTTGCGATCATCGCGATTTTCGTGGTCTGGAAGCTGAGGTCGGTGCTCGGCACTAGGAACGGCGCGGAGCGCCCGCCGATCGACCCGGCCGCCGGCCCCAACGCGGGCCGCAACGGCATCAACGGCGCCCAGCCGATGGGTCAGGTGGTGCGCCTGCCGACCGCCGCCACTCCGGTCGCCGCGGCGCGTTCCGGCGTTGCGCCTTCCGACGGCGGGGCGCGCTGGAAGGGCTTTGCCGAGCCCGGCTCGAAACTGGCGGCCGGCCTCGATGCGATCGCCGCCGCCGATCCCAGCTTTGCGCCCGACGGCTTTCTGTCCGGTGCGCGCTCGGCCTATGAAATGATCGTGACCGCCTTCGCCGCCGGCGATCGCGCGACGCTCGCCAATCTTCTGGCGCCCGACGTTCTGGACAATTTCGCCAAGGCGATCGAGGCGCGCCTCGCCCGCGGCGAGACCATGGCGACGACCCTGGTTTCGATCGATTCGGCGATTTTCGAGGACGCGCGGCTCAACGGCGGCATGGCGCAGATTTCCGTGCGTTTCGCCACCAAGCTCATCTCGCATACAAGCGACAAGAGCGGCGCGGTGATCGAAGGCTCGGCGGAGACCGTCGTCGACCACCTCGACATCTGGACCTTCGCGAGGGACACCGGCTCGCGCAACCCCAATTGGCAGCTTAGCGCGACCGAAACGGTCCACTAAAGCTTCTCGCCTGGGGATGAGCGATGGCGCAGGCTCTCGACCCGGTCCGCTTTGCCGATCTTGCCGGCTTTGCGGAGGATGATGCGCTCGCCGCGTTCCAGACCTTTCTGCGCTCGGCTAAGGCGCTTGTCCGAGGCGACGCCGCAACGAGGCCGGCAAAAGCGCCGCCGCCGGCGCTGCTGCAACTCGCCAAAGAGGCCTTGTCGGCCGGCGTCGTCGGCGCGTCGCAAGCGCGCGATTTTTTCGAGCATGGCTTCGAGCCCTATCGCGTGCGCCCGGACGGGGGCGCCGAAGCCGGCTTTTTGACCGGCTATTATGAGCCGCGCCTCCGCGGCTCGCTGACGCCGAGCCAAGAATTTTCAGCGCCCGTGCTGGCGCGCCCCGACGATCTCGTCACTTTCGCGCCGGGCGAGGCCCCACCCTCGTTCGACGCGGCGCTGTCGGGCGCGCAGCGCCTGGCCGGCGGCGCGCTGCGCCCCTATCCCGAGCGCGCCGCCATCGAGGCGGGCGCCGCGGCGGGCGAGGGCCGGCCGATCCTGTGGCTGCGCGACGCCGTCGAGGTCTATATGGCGCAGGTGCAGGGCTCGGCGTGCGTCGAACTCACCGACGGGCCCCTCGTGCGCCTCGCCTATGACGGGCGCAACGGCCAGCCCTATGTGTCGATCGGCCGCCTGCTGATCGAATCGGGCGAGATCGGCGAGAGCGACATGTCGCTCGAGCGCCTCAAATCCTGGCTGCGCGCCAATGGCCTCGCCCCGGGGACACGCGCGCGCGATCTGATGCAGCGCAATCGTTCCTACGTCTTCTTCAAGATCGAGACGGCGTTCGATCCGGCCGACGGCCCGATCGGGGGCGCCGGCGTCGCGCTCACCCCTTTGCGCTCGATCGCCATCGACCGCAATCTGTGGCCCTATGGCGCGCCGTTCTGGCTCGACGCGCGTCTGCCCTGGCGCGGGCCCGAATCCAGCCCGTTCCGCAGGCTGACGATCGCGCAGGACACCGGCTCGGCGATATTGGGGGCGGCGCGCGCCGATCTTTTTTTCGGCGGCGGCGAGGCGGCGGGACGGCGCGCCGGCGACATCCGCCATTCCTGCGATTTCACCGTGCTGCTGCCGCGCGGGGCGCCACCGTGAAAGAACCCTCGCCCATTCCGCGTCCGGTGCGCTCGCGCCGCCTCAGCGATGAAGAGATCGATCTGTGGATCGCGGTGGCCAAAAGCGTCTCGCGGCGCAAGGGCGCGAAATTGCCGAGCCCGCGCAAGATCGCGGCGCCGCCCGCCGGCGCCGCGCCGCCGCCCGAGGCGGAAAGGAAACGCGCCGCCCCCGCGCCGAAAGCCTCGCCGCCGCCGCCGCTCGCGCCGTTGGAAAAGCGCCTGAAACGCCAGCTTTCGCGCGGGCGCAGCGCCATCGACCAATCCATCGACCTGCACGGCATGAACCAGGCTCAGGCGCATCAGGCCTTGCGCGGCTTTCTCCATTTCGCCCAGAGCCAGGGCGACCGGCTCGTTCTGGTCGTCACCGGCAAGGGCGGCCCTAACGCCAGGGGCGCCGGCGCGTCCGGATTCGACGAGCCCGGCGTGCTGCGCCGCATCGTGCCCCATTGGCTGCACGCGCCGGACCTGCGCGCCATCGTGCTGGGCTTCGAGGAAGCCGGCCGCGCGCATGGCGGTTCGGGAGCGCTCTATGTGCGATTGCGAAGGGGCGAGCGATAGAGCAGGATCTTTGTGAGTAGCCCCGAGCCGTCATTGCGAGCGGAGCGAAGCAACCCAGGTGTCGTGACCTTGCTTGGCAGGACACGGCGCCTGGGTTGCTTCGCTCCGCTCGCAATGACGGACCGTTGTAATCGAAATCGTCGCACCCGAAATCGCAATAGGCTAAGCGCCATTGACCCCGACCGGCCGGAATGCGAGGAGGGCGCGCCTTCGCCACAGGAAATCAACGACATGACGCGCGCCATCGAAGTTCTCGGCCTCGGCAATTCGCTGGTCGATATCCTTGCCTTGGCGCCGGACGAATATCTCGTCGCGCAGCAGATGGTCAAAGGCGCGATGACGCTGATCGACGAACCGCGCGCCGACAGCCTGTTCGCCGCGCGCGACGAGCCGACGATCATGTCGGGCGGCTCTGCCGCCAATACGATCGTCGGCGTCGGGTCGTTCGGCGTGAAAAGCGCCTATATCGGCAAGGTCAAGGACGATCTGCTCGGACACGCCTTCACCAAGGACATCCGCGCGATGGGCGTCGATTTCTCCACCAAACACGCGAGCGAGGGCCCCGCCACCGGCCGCTGCTTCGTCTATGTGACGCCCGACGGCGAGCGCACGATGAACACCTATCTTGGCGCGAGCACCTTCCTGTCGCCGCCCGACGTCGACGAAGCGCTCGTGCGCGAAGCCGGGCTCATCTATCTCGAAGGCTATATGTGGGACCGGCCGGCGGCCAAATCCGCCTTCCAGAAGGCGGCCGAGATCGCCCATGCCGCCGGCAATCGCGTCGCGCTGACTTTGTCCGATTCCTTCTGCGTCGACCGCTTCCGCCCCGAATTCATCGACCTCATGCGCCGCGGCCTCGTCGACATCGTATTCTCCAACACCGAGGAGGTCCTCTCGCTCTATCAGACCGCCGATCTTGCTTCCGCGCTCGACGCGCTGCGCGCCGAGGGGGTGCTGGGCATCGTGACGCGCTCGGAAAAGGGCTCGGTCGTCCTGCATGGGGAGGGGGCGCTCGAGGTGCCGGCCTTTCCGATCGAGCGCCTCGTCGACACGACGGGCGCGGGCGACCTGTTCGCCGCCGGCTTCCTGGCGGGCCTGGCGCGCGGCGCCGATCCCTATATCTGCGCGCGCCTCGGCGCGCTCGCCGCCGCCGAAATCATCCAGCATCTCGGCGCCCGCCCGCAGGTGGGGCTCGCCGCGCTGGCGGCGGAGAAGGGCGTCAAGTTTTAGGGCGGGGTGCAATGCAATCGAAGCGGTCGAGCCTCATCCATCGTTCGCATGGCGGAGCGTTGTTCATCCCTGAAAGCTTGTGACCGAGTTCACGACATACGAGCTTCCTCATTGGAGGTAGATCACCTCATTGTTTGCTTGGCGGAGCGGCGCGCAAAAGGAATTTTAAGTCAAGGACGACCGCAAAGCGGTCGCCGCCTCCGGCGGTCGCCCGGAGGGCGATCCTTGAGTTAAAATTCCTTTCGCGCAAAATCGCCTCCAAGCAATCAATGAGGGCGTGGCGCTGGGATCAGCGCAAAGCTTTCAGGGACAAAAATTGCCTGTATGCGAACGGCGCAATAGCGAATTGGCTCCGAGCGTGAGCGCTACGATTCAACTGTAACGCATCCCGCTCCAGAGCGGCGGAGCGACCTCTCACCACACCTTGGTCACGCTGTAGCCCCTGGCGCGCAGCAGTTCGATGAGGCCGCCCTTGCCGATCAGATGCAGCGCGCCGACCGCGATGAAGGCGGGGCCGTCTTCGATTAGCGGCGCCGCGCGCTCGACCATGATCTCGTTGCGCGCGCCGAGCAGATGCGCGGTGAACTCGTCTTCCGACTTGAGCTCTTCGGGCGTGAGGACGCCGCTGGCGTCCATCGCCGGCAGAATCTCGCCCGGATTCTTGCGCTGGTAGAGGTCCAGCATGGTCGCATAGCTGTCTTCGTCGAAGACGGGGCGGCGGGCGGAGCTCACAAGAACGGTCACGGCGAGCGAGGGGTCGAGCGAGGCCAGGATCTCGGTCTGTTCGTCGATCGTCTCGAGGCCAACCACTTTGACGCCGAACGCCTTGCCCGTCTCGGCGATGATCTGGTCGACGGGCGGGAAACCGATCTGTTGTCGGCGCGCCTCGCAGGGCGCCGTCGTCGCCACGGCGGCCAGAAACCACAGTTTGAGATGATGGGCGAGTTCGGAATTGACGCCGCGCGTCGCCAGAAAGGTCTCGACCAGCGCCACGTCGCTGGGCGCGCCGATCGCGGCGAGCGTGTCGCCGTCCTTGGTGATCGCCTTGACCATCATCTTTGCGCCCAATTCGGCGGTCGCGAATTTGTCGAACGGGCCGCCGAGTTCGGTGGCGACAACCTTGGCGCCAAGGATATGAGCCGCCGCCGTCCTCGCCAGCTCCGCGGCGCGATCGTCGGTCGAATGGATCGTGCCGAACAGATAGGACGGGGCGCGATCGGGCTTTTCGATGCGCCAGAGCAGCCCTTGCGCATTGACGAGTTCGTCGGCGCGGCGCGCCTCGGCTTGCGCCAAGGCTTCGGGCGCGACCGCATTGGCCTCGAAAAGATCGCGACCCTTGCAGGCGGTCGGGTTGCCGGCGCCCGGCGCATCGTCCGCCAAGGCGGGCGAGGCGAGGCAAGCCAGAACCAGGAACGCGGCCGCGAATCGGCCGTTGATTGTCGCACGCAAATTCATCGCCCTCGCAATTTCGCCAACGCATTCTCCTGTTCGAGGCTTACGGTCCGCGGCGGCGCGAACTTCGCCTTCCCGAGGCGGGCGCCGCCGCCTTGCCGAGCCGCGAGCCAAGGCGTCGCCATCACAATTTGCGCAACGCCACTTCTTCGATCCGATGGCTCGCGCCCTTGGTCAGCAGCAGGCTCGCGCGGGGCCGGGTCGGCAGGATGTTCTCGTGCAGGTTGACGAGATTGATGCGCGTCCAGATCGAGCGGGCGGTCGACTGGGCGGCCTCGTCGTCAAGATCGGCGTATTTGTGGAAATAGCTGCGGGGATCGCGGAACGCCGTCTCGCGCAAGCGCATGAAGCGCGCGACATACCATTTTTCGAGCAGCGCCTCGTCGGCGTGCAGGAACACCGAGAAATCGAAGAAATCGGAGACGAACGGGATCATCTTGTCTTCGCGCGACAGGCGATTGGGCAACAGCACGTTGAGCCCCTCGACGATGAGGATGTCGGGGCGGTCGACGGCGGTCGTCTCGCCCGGCACGACGTCATAGACCAGATGCGAATAGACCGGCGCGAGGACATTGCGCTTGCCGGCCTTGACGTCGGAGAGAAAGCGGATCAGCGCCGTTCCGTCATAGCTTTCGGGAAAGCCCTTGCGCTCCATCAGGCCTTCGCGGTTCAGCACGGCGTTGGGGCGCAGGAAGCCGTCGGTGGTCACCAGCTCGACCTTCGGCGTATTGGGCCAGCGCGTCAGCAGGGCCTGCAGCACGCGGGCCGTCGTCGATTTGCCGACCGCGACCGAGCCGGCGATGCCGATGATATAGGGCACCTTGCCGTCGTCCGCGCCGAGAAACCGCTGCGTCGCCTTGAACAGTCCCTGCGTCGCCGCGACATAGAGGGCCAGAAGCCGCGACAGCGGCAGATAGATGGCGATCACCTCGTCGAGCGAAATGGGGTCGTGCATCGATTGCAGTTTGCGCAAATCGTCGATGGTGAGGGTGAGCTGCGTATCGGCGCGCAATTTCGCCCATTCGTCGCGGGTGAAGCGCCGAAAGGGCGAGGCGACCGCCTCGGGTATCTGCGCTGGCGCCGGATCGTTCATCGGGAGCTTCAAGACCTCAAATGCGGCGAGCGCCGGGATTTAGCGGGCGCGGCGGCCGCCCAGGATATCTTGTGGCGCGCGTCAGCCAGTTGAAAGGTTGGCGCCGTTTCTCCCTCCCCCTTGTGGGGGAGGGCCGGGGAGGGGGCGCGCCGAACGATCGGAAGAAAAGTCGCGCAACCGTTTGATAGCTCAGCGCGACCCCCTCCCTAACCCTCCCCCACAAGGGCGGAGGGGACGCGCACGATCCTATCAATTTAGGGGACGCACGCCACTAGGATTTGCGCGAAGCCTTTTCCTCGTGGCCCGATTGTCCCGCGCGCCGCTCCAATTCGCCGAGCACTTCGTCGAGGGAGACGTCGCGGGATTTGAGCACGACGAGCAGATGATACAGCACATCGGCCGCCTCCGCGCGCAGCGCCTCGTCGCTCTCGCCAACGGCGGCGATGATGAATTCGACCGCCTCCTCGCCGAATTTCTTGGCCGTCCCGCGCGGGCCCTTTTCCAGGAGCGAGCGCGTATAGGACTTTTCGCCGCTCGCATGGGCGCGCAGCGCGATCGTCCGGGCGAGATCGTCGAGGGAGAACATTGGAAAAGGCGGTTCCGCTGGGAAGGGCGAGCCAAGCGCTTATTCTGACGCCGAAACAGGCGGATGTCGAGAAAGGCGATCTTTCGGTAGCGGTCCCGTTTGAAATGACGCTCGTCTATTCCTCCCAATCCTCGACGCTCAGCCCCTGGACCCGCTGGAACTCGCGGATGTTATGGGTGACGAGCGTCAGAGATCGCGCCAGGGCCTGACCGGCGATCAGCACGTCGTAGGGACCGATTGGCGTCGCCGCGACGGCCAGCGCCGCGCGCGCGTGGCCGGCCTGGCGCGCATCCTCGCGATCGAAATCCAGCACCTCGAATTGCAGCGCCTCGACGCGCTCGAGATTCTCCCCCACGCGCTGGCTCCTGTAGGCGCCGTAGAACAGCTCGTGCGCGACGATGGAGGGGATGGCGAAGTCTTGCGGCTGCCGCTGTTTCAGGCGCGCCAGAAAACCCGGATGGCCTTTCAAAATGGCGATGACCGCGTTGGCGTCGAGCAGAAACTTCACTTGAAATAGTCCAGGCCGGGACGATCTTGCTCCGTCGGCTGCTCGTTCGCCGCCTCGGCGAAATCCTCGTCGATCGGGCCGACGATCCCCTCCAGCCAGGCCCAATCGTCGGCGATCGGTTCAAGAATCACCGCCGCGCCATGGCGGCGAATGCGCACCTCGCTGGCTTCGAACCGAAAATCCTTAGGCAAACGAACGGCCTGCGAGCGCCCGGACCAGAAGACTTTCGCGGTTTCCATATCGAGCCCTTCGATGAGATATAGCAAAGATATATCTTATTTCAGAGTCCTCGTCAAACGCGACAGCGCGCTCCGCCGGGCTGCAATCTCCAGGGCCGGGAGGGATCGCGGCGATGAAACGCCTCGCGCCCCGTTTGCAAGCGTGGCCCCATCCCGATCCTAGGCGAAAGGAAGCGCTCCGGCCGCCTCGGCCTGCGCCTCGATCGAGCGGGCGTATATCTGCGTCGAGCGGATCAGCGCCTCGATGCTTCGCTTGGAGCGCGCCTGATTCGGCCTGGCGAGTTCCTGCAGGATCAGTCCATCGACGCCCGCCAGCATGAATCGCGCGACGGCCGCGCAGCCGGCCGGCGACAATTCGTTGGTCTCCCGCGAGACCTGGATGAGAAAATCGCTATAGACCTCGACATAAGCGTCGTATTGCCGCTCGGCCAGCCATTGGGCGCCCTCGCGCAGCGCATAGAGCGTCAGCTCGTATTGGACGATCTGCAGTTCCCTCGTTCGCGCGACCCAGCGCCACGAGGCGCGCAGCACCTGTTCGATGCACGCCTCCAGGTCCGAACTGCTTTTCACCCCGCCGCGCAGATTCTTCGTCATCTCTTCGATCAGCGCCTCGAGCACGGCGAGCAGCAGCGCGCTCTTGCTGTCGAAATGATAATGCAGGGTCGCCAGGCGGACGTCGGATTCGGCGGCGATCTTGCGCGTCGTCGCGCCGGTCACGCCCGAAGCGCACAGCGCGCGTATCGCGCCTTCGATAACGCGCGCGCGCGTCTTGTCGCTCTTGGTCTCTGTCATGGCGCCTTCCTTTTGGCGTCTCTTGCGACTTTGTCAATTGTCGAAAGGCGAAGCGCCGCGCGGCGCGGCGACCGAGCGGGACGTGACCATTTTTTGGTCATATGCCCAAATTTGGTCTATTGACCAAATAACGCGGTCGAGACTACGATCGGGCCTAGATATGGCGCATGCGGCGGGCGCGGCTCGCGGCGGCGACCATTCACCGGGAAAGTTGCGTCCATGCCTGCCGAGGAAAACCTGGCCAACGACAAGCTCACCAGGAACATCGTCTACCCCTTCGCCAACGCCAATTTCCTGGCCAGGAACCCGCCCCTATGCATCGAGGGGGGCGAAGGCGTCTACGTCACGGACGCGCAGGGCAAGCGATATCTCGACGGCCAGGGCGGCCTGTGGAACGTCAACGTCGGCCACGGGCGCCTGGAGATCAAACAGGCGATCGTCGAGCAGCTCGACAAGTTGAGCTTCTATTCGACCTTCGGCAACACGACGACGCTGCCTTCGGTCGAACTGGCGGCGCTGCTTTGCCGATTGACCGCGCCGGAGGGAATGCGGCGCGTATTCTTCTCGTCGGGCGGGTCCGAGGCGGTCGAGGCCGCCATCAAGCTCGCGCGCCAATACTGGCGCCTGACGGGCGAGCCCGGGCGCGTCAAGTTCCTCTCCCTGCGCCAAGCCTATCATGGCGTGACGCTCGGCGCGCTGTCGCTCAACGGCAAGACGGCGTATCGCGAACAATACGAGCCGCTGCTGCCCGGCTTCTACCAGATCGAGACGCCGTATCTCTATCGCAATCCCTTCACCGCCGATCCGCAGGAGTTAGGCCGGCTCTGCGCGGAAATGCTCGAGCGGGAGATCCTCTATCAGGGCCCTGGCGGCGTCGCCGCCTTCATCGCCGAGCCCATCCAGGGCGCCGGCGGGGTCATCGTTCCCCCAGCCAATTATTGGCCGCTGATCCGAGAAGTGTGCGACCGCCACGGCGTCCTGCTGATATCGGACGAAGTCGTCACCGGCTTTGGCCGCTCGGGCAGCCTGTTCGGCTGCCGGGCCTTCGGCGTGAAGCCGGACATTATGGTGTTCGCCAAGGGCATCAACAGCGGCTATGTGCCGCTCGGCGCCACGATGATCAACGCGCGGGTGGCGGAAGCTTTCGACTCCGACGACAATTGCGAATTCACGGCCAAGGCCTTCATGCACGGCAATACCTATGCCGGGCATCCGCTGGCCTGCGTCGCGGCGCTGGCCAATTTGCGCATCGTCGAAGAGGAGAACCTGCCCGCCAACGCGGGCGAGGTCGGCAAATATTTCCTGGACCGCCTGATGGAGATCGCGCCCCGCCACCCCAACATCGGCGACGTCAGAGGCATGGGGCTGATGATCGGCGTCGAGCTTGTCGCCGACAAGAAGACCAAGCGGCCATTCGACCTTTCGCAGGGGTTTGGCGCGCGCATCTGGGAGCGATGCGTCGCCAGCGGCGTGCTGGTGCGCAATCTGGCCGACACGTTCATTTTCTCGCCGCCGCTGACGATCGACAAAGGGCATGTCGACGTGATGGTGGATGCGTTCGAGGCGGCGATCACGGCTGTCGAATAGGCCCCTGGCATGGGATGGCGATGAAATGACGACCGGCTGGCTCTGCCATGAACTTTATATGTGGCACGACACGGGAGCTTCGGCGGGATTGTTCCCGCCTGGCCTCAGCGTGCAGCCCGGCACGCCCTACGAGAATCCCGAATCGAAGCGCCGTTTCCGCAATCTCGTCGAGGTCAGCGGGCTGCTCGAACAGCTCATTGTCCTCAAGCCGCGCTACGCCACGCAAGACGAGATCGCCCGCGTTCACACGCGCGCACATATCGAGCAAATCAAGGCGATGAGCGCGGCCGGCGGGGGCGATGCAAGCCAGCTGACCCCGTTCGGGCGAGGCAGTTTCGAGATCGCCCTCCTGGCGGCGGGCGGCGCCATCGCCGCGCTCGAGGCGGTGATCGCCGGCGAGGTGCAGAACGCCTACGCTCTGGTGCGCCCGCCGGGCCATCACGCCATGCCCGATCTCGGCATGGGCTTTTGCCTGTTCGGCAATGTCGGCGTGGCCATCCGCCACGCCCAGGCCGTCCATGGCCTCAAACGTATCGCCACCGTCGATTGGGACGTGCATCACGGCAATGGAACGCAAGCCATCTTCTATCACGATCATCGCGTGCTGACGATTTCGCTGCATCAGGACAATCTGTTTCCGCCGGACTCCGGGACTTGCGAGGAAAACGGCGAAGGCGCCGGCCGGGGATATAATATCAACATCCCCCTGCCGCCCGGATGCGGAAACGGCGCCTATCTCGAGGCTTTCCGCCGCGTCGTGATCCCGGCGCTGCATCGCTACAAGCCGGACCTCATCGTCGCGGCGTCCGGGTTCGACGCGTCGGGCGTCGACCCGCTCGGGCGCATGATGGTTTCGGGCGAGGGCTATCGTCAGATGACGCGCCTCCTGATGAAGGCGGCGGACGAGCTCTGCGGCGGCAGAATCGCGATGGTCCATGAAGGGGGCTATTCGGAAAGCTACGTCCCCTATTGCGGGCTTGCGGTGCTGGAGGCGCTGTCGGGCGTGAAGACGCCGATCGCCGATCCCTGGGCGCCGTTGATGGCCAATTGGGGCCAGCAGGATTTGCAGCCGCATCAGGCGCTCGCCATCGCAAGAGCGGAGCGGCTACTCGACCACATGGCCTAGCAGCGTGCAGGAGGAGGAGTAAGTAATGTCTCAGTCCGATCTCAAAAAGCCGAATGTCGTCTCCAATAGACGAGGGTTTCTAAAAACCGGCGCCGCGGCGCTGACCGGCGGCGCGGCGATGCTTGCGAGCCTGAATGGCGGCGCGCGCGCCGCGGGCGCCGTCATTCCGGTTGGGCAAGCCGCGCCGCTGACCGATTTTGCCGCCGCCGACGGCGTCGAATTCAAAAACGGCCTGACCCTCGCCTGCGAGGAAATCAATGCGCTGGGCGGCATCCTCGGCCGCCCCCTCGAGCCTTATTTCGAAGACACCGCCCAGATGGGCGATGCGACCAACGTGCAGGCCGTGCAGCGGCTGATCGACCGTCATTCCGTCCATGCGGTGATCAACGGATATAATGTCGGCTCGGGCGCCGCCATTCAGGACGGCATCGCGGACGCGGGCATCCTCTACGTCCATTACGACACGACGATCGCGCACAACAATCTCATCAAGTCCAACCCGAAAAAGTATTTCGGCTCGTTCCAGGGCGATCCGGCCGAATATTGGTATGGCCAGGGCCTGCTCGACTATCTCAAGGGCCTGGAGGCGGGCGGCCAGTGGAAGCGCGCCAACGACAAGGTCGCCATCATCACCAGCGCCGGCGTCTACAGCGTCAATATCGCCAATGCGGTCAAGGACAAGTCGGGGGAATACGGCTGGAAGGTGAGCCTGTTCGAGACGGTCAACGTGCCCATTTCCGAATGGGGGCCGACGCTCGCCAAAATCCGCCAGGACCCGCCTGGGCTCATCGTCATCACCCATTTCTACCCCGGCGATCTCGCGCAATTCATGATCCAGTTCAAACAGAACCCGACGCCAAGCCTCGTCTACATGCAATACGGCCCCTCGATCCCGGCGTTCCGCGACATCGGCAAGGACGCCGTGAACGGCGTGCTCTACGCGACCGTCGTCGCGGCCTTGCAGGACGAGATCGGCGCCGATTTCGAAAAGCGCTACAAGGCCAAATTCGGCGCCAATGCCGGCCATCTCTCGGGATGCCAGCCCTATGACGGGTGCTATCTGTGGGCCGCCGCCGCGGCGATGGCCGGGGGAACGGGCGAGCCGGGCGCCGAGGCGCAGAACCGCAAGGTCGCCGACCGCATGCGCGCGATGATCTTCCGCGGCGTCAACGGCGTCACCCGCTTCATTCCCAATGAGCAGACCGCCTATCAATATCCGACGCAAACCAAGGACCCCTCCTTGGGCATGCCGCACCAGTTCCTGCAAATCCAGGATTACAAGAAAGGGCCTGCCCTCGTCGCGCCGCCGCCCTATGATACCGGCAAGTTCGCAACGCCGCCCTGGATCAAGTCGTAGGCAATTTACGGGACCATGAAATGACCGCCGCCGGCGCCCCCTTGCTCAGCTGCCGGAACCTCAGCAAATATTTCGGCGCGCTGGCGGCGGTCAAGGATTTGAGTTTCGACGTCGCCAGGGGAGAGATTCTCGGCATCGGCGGCCCCAACGGCGCCGGCAAGACGACCTTGTTCGACATGATCTCCGCGCTCAATCCGGCGACGTCAGGCGACATTCTGTTCGAGGGGCGCGATATCGCGGGCCTTTCGCCCGAGCGCGTCTGCCACGCGGGAATCCTGCGCACGTTTCAGCTCAACGCGGGCTTCGACAGCCTGACCGTTTGCGAGACGATCCTCGCCGCCGCGCAATTCGGCGCGAGCCGCCTTTGGCCGGGCGTGCGGCTCGACCGCCGATCGCGGGACAAATCGGCCGAGGCTATCGATCTGGTCGGCCTCGGCGAATTTCGCGACGCGCCGACCGAGACGCTCCCCATTCTCGAGCGCAAGCTGCTGATGATCGCCAGCGCGCTTGGCGCGAGCCCGAAGCTGCTTCTGCTGGACGAGCCGGCCGGCGGCCTCACGCCCAAGGAGATCGATCGCGTCATCGCGATCGTCGAGGCCGTCGCCGCGCGCGGCGTCACCATCATCCTCATCGAGCACGTGATGCGCTTTCTCGTGCGCTTGTCCTCGCGCGTGATGATCCTGCATCACGGCGAGAAAATCTACGAGGGCCCGCCGCAGGATCTGGCCGGCGACGCCACGGTCGTCGACGTCTATCTCGGCGCGGGCGCATCCGCGCGCCTGAAAGCCGAGTTCGATGGGAGAGGCGCGTGACCAGGCCGGCGCCGCTCGTCGCGATCAAAAACGTGACGGCCGGCTATGGCGGCCTCGTCGTCCTCGACAATCTCTCGCTAGACATCGCCCCCGGCGAATTCGTCGCGATCGTCGGGCCGAACGGGCACGGCAAATCGACGCTGCTGAAGACCATCTCCGGCCTTGTGCCGGCAAGCCGCGGCTCCATCGCGCTCGCCGGGGTCGACATCACGCATAAGCGGCCCGACCGCATCGTCGCGGCGGGCATCGTGCATGTGCCGCAGGGCGACATGCTGTTTGCCGACATGACCGTGCTGGAGAATCTGCGGATGGGCGCGTATCTGCCGCAAGCGGCCGCCGAATCGGGCCGGCGGCTGGAGGAGGTTTTCGCGCTGCTGCCCAAGCTCAGGGACCGGCGCGGCCAGATCGCCTCCACGCTCTCGGGCGGCGAGCGGCGGATGACCGGCATCGGGCGCGGGCTGATGACCGGGGGCAAGGTGCTGATGCTCGACGAGCCCTCGCTGGGCTTGGCGCCGATCGTCATCGACCAGATCTACGAACTCGTCGATCGCTTGAAAGCGAGCGGGCGGACGATCGTGCTGGTCGAGGAAAACGCCGCGCGCATCTTCGAGCGCGCCGATCGCGTCTGCCTGCTCGACAATGGCCGCTTTGTCTGGTCAGGCGGCGGCGCCGAACTGATGCGGCGCCCCGAACTTCTCGAAACCTATCTCGGAGGCTGACAATCATGGACGTCCTCGTGCAGATCGTCGCCTCCGGCCTCACGCTCGGCGCCATGTACGCCGTCTCGACGGTCGGCCTGTCGCTCGTCTACGGCTCGCTCAACATGCTCAACATGGCGCATGGCGCGATCCTCACCATCGGCGGCTATGCCGCCTATGCCGTCTCGCAGCAATTGGGATGGCCGGCGCCGCTCGGCTTCCTCGCCGCCATCGTCGTCGGCGCGCTCATCGGCCTGCTGATCTTCGCCGCCGCGGCGCGGCCGCTGCTCAAATCGAGAAATTTCGAGACCAATGTGTTCATCGCGACGATCGGCGTCGGCGCCGTGCTTGAAAACGTCGTGCTCAAACTGTTCGGCCCTTACGCGAAACCGCAGCCGCTGAATATTCCTGGCGGCGTTCGCGTCGGCGCGGTGCTGATCCCCTATCAGAACATCGCCATCCTCGGCGTGGCGATCGCCATGATGGCGATCGTCGCGTTGCTGCTGCAACGCAGCCGCGCCGGCCGGGCGATCCGCGCGACGGCGCAAAACCGCGAGGCGGCTGAGCTGATGGGCGTCCACGTCCACGGCGTCTATGCGCAAGTGCTGGCGCTGTCGGGGGCGCTCGCCGCGGTTTCCGGCGTGATGATCTCCTCGCTGGCGACGCTCTCGCCGACGATGGGCGGCGATCCCATGCTGAAGGCTTTCATCATTTGCGTGGTGGCGGGCCTCGGCAACACCTATGGCGCGGTCGCCGCGGCGATGGTGATCGGATTGCTCGAAGCGGCGACGCAATATCTGCTGGGCGTGCGCTTCGGCTTCGCGCTTCTTCTGCTGCTGGTCATCGCCGTGCTGATCTGGCGTCCGTCCGGGTTCTTCGGCAAGGCGAGGATCGTCCGGCTATGAGCGAGGGGCGCCGCGATCTCTGGGTCGGCCTGGCGCTCCTCGCCTGCGCGGGCGTCGCGCCGTTCGCCCTTGGCGACCGCTATGTCCTCACCCAGCTGACGCTGTTCTTCATCTGGGGCGCCGTCGTCACGCAATGGAATCTCGTCCTGGGGATCGGCGGCATATTCTCGCTGGCCCAGATGGCTTTGTTCGCCTGCGGCGCCTATGGGACGGCGATGCTGGGATATTATCTTGGCTGGCCGCTCTGGCTCGCCATGCCGGCCTCCGCCTTGTTGGCCGTCGCCGCCTCGATGCTGATCGGGCTCGCCTGTCTGAGGCTCAAGGGGCCGTATGTCGCGCTGCTCACGCTCGCCATCGCCCAAGTGATCTATCTCATGATTATCAACGACACCGATTGTTTCACCACCAACGAAGGCGGCTGCATGCCGCTGTTCGGCGGCGCGCGCGGCATCGGCCGATTCGGCGATCTCGGTTTTCGCGAAATGTTCGGCCAGCGCTTCGTCATCGCCAACTACGCTGTGGCGCTGGCCCTGCTGGCCTTCGCCTTCGCCTTCTCTGTCATCGTCATCCGCGGCCCGCTGGGCCTCGCCTTCAGGGCCCTGCGCGACAATCCGGGCTACGCCATGTCGCGGGGGATCAGCCAATTCAGGTATCAGCTCTGGGTGTTCGCCCTTTCGGCGTTCTTCACGGGTCTCGCCGGCGCGGTCTATGCCGCGCAATTCAAGGTCGTCGGCCCGACCATCTTCTCCTTCACGCTTTTGCTGTTCCTGCTTTCGATGATTGTGGTCGGCGGCGTCGGATCGGTCTGGGGGCCGCTGGTCGGCGCGGCGCTGCTGATGCTCGCCGACGAGGGGTTCAAGGAGTTCCAGGACTGGCGGGCGCTCGGCATGGGGCTCGTGCTGCCGCTGTTCGTGGTGCTGCTGCCCGGCGGGCTCGTCGGCCTGTTCAAACGCTGGAGATCGCAAAAGCTGGCCAGTGACGGCCGACCGCTTTGATCCAGATCATCCCGCTCTATCGCCCCAGCACGATCACGCCGTTGGCCGGCAAGGTCATCGTCGCCGAGGCGTCAAAGCCGTCCATCGGCGGGCCCGAGGCTTCCACGCCGCCGCCGTTGCCGATTGCGCCGGCATTGGGGAAAGCGTCGTAGAAATCGCTGTTGAACAATTCGCGCCACGCCCCGGCGAACGGCAGTCCGACCGCATAGCCGTGCTTCGGCGCCTCGTCGAGGCTCGCGACGACGACGATGTCGCGGCCCTCGCCTTCGACCCAGCGGTGCAGCACGAGGACGCGGTCGTAATTGTTGGCGCGCGAGACGCGAACGCCGCCGGCGCGCAACGCCGGCTGCGAGCGGCGAAGCCCGATCATGTCGCTCACGCAGCGCAGGAAATCGCGCATCGAAGAATCCGGGCCGTCGAGGCCCTCCCACCAGATGAGGCCGTCAAAGCTGCGATCGTCGCTCCAGTTCTTGTCCTCCAGGAACTCCTCGCCCATGAACAGCGCGGGGATGCCGGGCGCCGCCAGCAGCAGCGAGGTAACGACGCGGCTGCGGCTGCGCGCGTACCAGGAGCGCCGGTTCGAGGCGTCCGCCAGCATCGCCACGCGGCCGGCGCCGTCATGGCCGGCATAGGTGATGTCCTGGTTCTCCACGAATTGCACGACGCGCCAGGCGTCGGGAAAGCCGGCGGGGGGATAGAGCGCGTTCGCGACGGGGGAAAAATCGAGCGGCGCCGAGGCGCCGCCCGCCGCCTGGCTCAGCAGGCCGCGCAGCGCATCGCGCAGGCCATCGCCAAGCTCGGCGTCGAAGCCGAGGCCGCCCGGCGGCGCCGTTACGGCGCTCGGGCGGTCGGGGTTCCAATATTCGGCGATCTGGATGGCCGCGGGATTGGCCGCGCGCACGCTCTCAGTCAGATTCTGGCAGAATTCGCGCCCGCCATTGTTCTCGATCACCCGCACTTCGTCGTAGCGGATGCCGTCGATGCGATATTCCCCGAGGAAAAAGCGGGCGTTGTCGATGAGGAACTCAGCGACCCAAAGGTTCCAATAGGCGAAGACGAGGCCGCCCGCCCACCCTTGGTCGGTGAAGTAGAGGCTGTTGTTCTGGTCGCCGTCCTTCTGCCGGTCGTAGAAATAGAGGCTGTGATCGTCGAAGCCGCCGCCGGCGTGGTTGTAGACGAGGTCGAGGATCACCGCGACGCCGTTGAGATGGCAGAGATCGATCAGGCATTTGAGCTGGTTGATTCCAGGCGCGAGCTGCGCCTCGGTCAGGCCCGGCTTGCCGAAGGCGGCGAACATCGCGTTGAGTTTGGCGAGGCGCCCCGGCAGCTCGCCGGGCGCTACGAGATAATCGGCTTCGGGCGAGAAATAGTCGACGCCGTTATAGCCCAGGCTATAGGGCGTCTCGAATTCCTGCACGGGCAGCAATTGGACGGCGGTCACGCCGAGAGCCCTGAGATGGCTGAGCTTCTCGGCGGCGTCGAGGAACGTGCCGCCGCGCGTCGCCCGCACGTCGCCTCCCGCTTCGTCCTGCGCCCACCACGTGCCGATATGCAGCTGGTAGATGACGAGGTCGCTGAACGGCGGCGTGCGCCAGCCGTCGGCGCGCCAAGGATAGGAGGCAGGATCGCGCGCCACACAGAAGCTGTCGGGGGGCGCCGGCGCGAGGGTCAGCTCGCGCGCGAAGCAATCGCGCTTCCAGCCCGCGCAGCCCGGGCCTTCGATGAAGAACATGTAGGGATCGCCCTCGCTCAATCCCTTGAGGAAGCCGCCCCAGCTGCCGTCGCCGAGAGCGCTGAGAGCATCCTGCGGGCCGGGGCGCCAGCCCGCGCCTTGCGCGCCCGCCAGCCGCGCGCCGGCGACGACCGAGACGGCGGTTGCGTTGGGTGCCCAGGTGCGGAAGCCTGCGCCGTCCGGCCATAGCGTGGCGCCCATGGCGCTCGTTCGATCGACCCGGCTCAAATCCACGGCCATCCGAGCCTCCGGCGAACATGGCTAAGGCGCCATCCTGCCCCAGCCCGGGCCGGATGAACATGGAGAATATGAGCCCGCCGCCGCGGGCGCGAGAGGAATGTAACGGCTTGCGGCAAAAATAATTCAGGCAGGGAATGAACCTTCCGGGCGTTCGTTGCGACCCATGCAGGAGACCCGCGCTTTCGCGGGCTCGAAAACAGGGATCACAACCATGCGCTCCATTCTTTTTGCTTCCGCCGCCTTGCTCGCCTGCGCCGTCAGCAGCGCCGCCCATTCTCAAAGCGTCACCGACATGCTGAATCCGGACCAGGTCATTCGCGCCGAAACGCCCAATGAGTTCGGCGGCACCAATTATGTCGTTCAGAACCCCGACGGCACGCATATCGTCATCCAGACCACCCGTTCGGGCGGCATACGCCATGTCGTTCACCACGACGGCCCGTTGATGGATCCGGAAAAGGGGTTCACCTACGCGCTCGATGGCGGGCCGCTCGTCTACCAGCGCTACAATCCCAATCTGCACGCGGTGAACCCGGTCGATCCCGGCGCCATGAACCCCGGGATTTCGCATCACGGTGGTGGCGGGCGCTGAGCGGCGGGGAGCCTCAACGCCCTCGCCGAGGCGGCGAGGGCGGCTCGGCCGCGCCGCCGCGCGGCGGCCTTCGCCACGGCGATCGCTCGACGAAGCGCCAATTCCGTGTGAACTTCTTGCGTCATCGCGCGTTTAGGCCCCGCTCACCAAGGGAGTTCCTCATGGCCAAGCTCGACGCCGAAGACCGCAAGAAGATCCCGCCCAAGAAATTCGCCGAACCCGAAAAGCGCGCCTATCCCATCGAGGACAAAGCGCATGCCCGCAACGCCAAGGCCCGCGCCAGCCAGGCGGTCAAGGCCGGCCGAATGTCGAAAGCGGAAGAGGCTAAGATCGATAAAAAGGCGGACGCCGTCCTGAAATAACGAGGTCAGACGCGGCGCAGGAAGAGGCGGTCCTCGCGGCGAATGAAACGCTCCTTCCTGGCGAATTCGAAATTGGCGCGTGCGGCGGGATCGGCGCCGAGGCGCGCGCGGTATTGCTCGTATGCCGCCAGGCTCTCGATATTGTAGAGGCCATAGGCGGTCGTGCTCGAGCCTTCGTGCGGCGCGAAATAGCCGATGAGATCGGCTCCGCAGCGCGGAATGGCCTCGCCCCAGACGCGCGCATAATCCTCGAAGGCGGGAACTGTGAACGGCTCGATCTCGTAGCGGATGAAACAGGTGATCATGGCTCGCCTCTGGCTGTTGGATCGCCGGGCACGCTAGGGTGGGAAACGGCGCCAATGTTTCGGTCTCGGTCGAACCGCGAAGGGTTGGGCGACCTTCTAAGCGGTCGTCGCGCCGCCATCGGCGTGCTCGCCGTCATATGTGGACGGCCCCTATTGGCAAGCATTTTTTTGACTGACGAGCGACTTGGCGGCCTTCGGTCATATGTCCGGCCTTTCGGTGCGGCAAT
>Ga0302325_10001512_pt1 | contig 59216 bp, 45 predicted proteins | sample Palsa_T0_2_FD_201948 | JGI IMG/M metagenome (GOLD analysis project Ga0302325, IMG submission 201948) | Peat permafrost microbial communities from Stordalen Mire near Abisko, Sweden - Palsa_T0_2 | ecosystem: Environmental > Terrestrial > Soil > Palsa > Peat permafrost | place: Sweden: Abisko... | reverse complement strand
GATCGTCCCATTGGTCTCCGATCCGCTCCCTGTCAGGGTCACACTATTGGTTGGTAAAGTAATGGTCTGGTTGCTGCCGGCATTGGCCGAGGGAGGACCCGGCGCCGCAGCCGCAGGATTGACAACGACCTGCACAGTCGCATTGGCCGTCACCCCTAAAGCATCTGTAACTGTTAACTGGAACCGGTAGGTTCCTTGAATCAATCCCGTGACCGAGGTCGAGGACTGATTCGAACTGGCGATCGTGGCTGTCGAAGGCCCACTTAATTGCGTCCAAGCATAGGAAACGATCGTACCGTTCGTCTCCGTACCGCTGCCCGCAAGGGTCACGCTGTTCGTAGGCAACGTAATAGTCTGGGTTGTTCCCGCAGTGACAGAGGGAGGACCAGAGCCCGCGTTCACCGTGACCTGTACAGTCGCGCTGGCCGCAATGCCCAACCCATCATTCGCCGTTAACTCAAATATATAAACACCCTGCGCTAGCCCGCTGACCGCAGTCGAAGCGAGACTGGCGCTGCCAATATTGGCTGTAGATGGACCACTCACTTCCGTCCAAACATAGGAAGCGATACCGGACCCGTCATTGGCCGAAGCCGTACCACTAAGCGTCGCGGAACTGGTAGGCAGCGTGATCGACTGATTCGAGCCCGCCGAGACCGTCGGCGGATTGCCATTCAAATTGCAGACGATCTGCACACTCGCCGTATCCATGCCATTGTGCACATCGGTAGTCAATACCCGGAACCGGTAAGTCCCGTTCTTGAGCCCATTGACCATCGTGCTCTTCGAGGTGGGGCTCACAATGGTAGCGCCCGCGGGGCCCGATTCCTGCACCCACTGAAATGAGGCATAAGAACAGCAAAGCGTGTCCTTTATATTATTACTGTTGACTTCCCACAAAGGCTGCCCTGTGACGGAAATAGTAGTCGAGCTGGTCGAAATAGTTTGATTCGGGCCCGCCCCACGCACCGGCAAAGTGACATTATAGATCAGGAGCGGCGTGGTCAGCGGAGTCACTAGCGTCGGACTCGATTGGTCAAACAAATTCGGGTCCGCCGGATTCCACACATAGCCGCCCCACGCCCCGGCGCCCAACACATACGATTTGCCCCTTCCCCAGGAATACACATTCCCATTGACGTCCTGTGCATACCAGTAAAAAGTAAAGAAACTGTTTGAATAACAATTTGCCCACTTGATACCGGCCCCTATCTGCGTAAAAGGGGCCGGATTTTCACCGCTCGCGAAATCCCAGCCATAATTCGGCCAGCCGGCATACGTATACCTGTTTACGAATTCTTGTCCATTACCTACTTCTCCCTGCACATTGTCACCCGCCCCATACATATTGCCGAGGGAGTCGATCAGATGCATGGTCTGATACCCGCACACGATTTGCGCAACATTGCTCTTCAAACCCATTTGCGCATAGAGATCGGTCGGTGTGGTGAACGACTGAGCAGTAGCCGATCCCCAAATGGCCGAGTTATTACCCCACGCATACGGATGCCCATAATTGGAACCGGGGGTCATCTGAACAATTGCAAAAGACGCGCAGGCCCACTGATTGCCATTCCCGTTTGCCACCATCAACGCCTTCCCCGTTCCACCCGAAAAAGTAATATGGGTCGGATTGGTTCCCGAACCCGGTACCCATTGATAAACCGAACCATCGGTACAAATGGCCAAAACACCATATGCCGAAATAACGGCACTTGTGAATTTTAAAGTGGACCCGGCCGCCGTCAATTTGATGGGCGAAAAGAAATTGCCGGACGTGTTGAAAATCCCCGGAAAGTCATTGCCGCCATACCAGAGAGAGCCGTCGGACCTGAGCAAAACATAAGTGTCCTCACATCCCCAAACATTGACGGCATCATTGATGGCAGCGCCCGTGCCATCCGTTGCTATCTGGGTCCAGATCGTCGGATCCTGGTTGTAATACTCATCCTGATACAGTGTATTATTATTCGTTACAACCACCACCCGGTTAAAAGTCCCCCCGACCTTCGCCACGGTCTGTCCACCCGGAAGAGGCAGGGCCACCGGCAATCCGGTACCACTCGTATAAGCATATAAAGTACCGTTTGACCCCAGGTATGGAGCGAAATATTCCATGGGGACCACTTGTTTGATAGGTAACGACCCGGCTGGCGCCTGGGCATGTAAAGAAGGAAGGAAACCGGCCACCGCACACAAAAACACGGCCAAAAAAGTTAGTAGATTTTTTGGTTTCATAGATATATTGAATTAAAATAATGAACACACGTTTCCCATTAGCATTCCTGCCTAAATTTTTAACCAAATCGTCTGAGTTTCAGGGAAAAAAGCTGGTCAAGCGTCTTCTGATTCGGTACAAGATTTCAACTGGCTGCCCCTATGCCACTCCAAAACCGTACCAAAAGTGTAGAAAATCCCCCCCGTTTTGTCCTCTTTTTTCCCTATTCTTCCCAAATTCAATAAGACCTTGATTACTAAACCATAACCATTTCCAATAAACCCGTACTTTTAAAAAATTGCCTGCGGCCTGTAAAAACTTCCACTATTTTCGATTAACTTTATTCGAATCGATCAACAATGCAAAAGCAAAAGACCAGCTTTCATGAAGTGCTCATGCTATCTATCGTAGGTGGCTACTTGATTTATGTTTTTGTAAAACTCCTGTTCTTATAATGTATTATGGCCAGACATCTGTTTGTAGCATTAGGTGATAAAGCAGGTAAAAAGATGTCGGGATTCGCAACCAGGATCTTCCTCGAAGAAAAACTGAACAACTGGGTGGGGTATTTCTTCATGGCTTGCCTGGCGTGCATGTTTGGCGTATTGGAGTCCGTAGATGTCGCCGCAGGTCTTTTGCTTTTCGGCATATTGGTAGCCGTTCTGCTCCTGATCGTTTTTGTGTCCAATCCCGAATTCTGCTTCTACTTCCTGCTCTTCTACGCCTTTTGGATCTCCTTCTTCAACGCCTGCTTCTTTCACGTGACACTGATGATCGGAGTGCCCTACGACATAATGGCGTTCCTCCTCTTCCTGGGCCTCATGGTCACAAAACCGGAATTTCGCAGTCGCCTCAAGTCCTTTGTTGGGATCCCTCTCGTAGGCTTTTATTTTCTCGTCGTGTTTACCTATAACACGCTGGAGATCTTTAACCCAAATCACATAGGGAGCTTTAATACTGCAACCCTCATCATTCGCAAATACCTGGATTTCTTCATCCTCCTCTTCAGTGCTTATGTCCTTCTCAGCAGCATCGATAAGATCAGGAAATTTACCAATATCCTCCTGATCGTGGCAGGCGTCAGCGCCCTCTATGGCTGCATCCAGGAATGGCACGGCCTCTTCTCCTGGGACTACGACGGGATCATGTCCAATCCAAAAGCCTACGCCCTTTTATTCATCAACGGCGAATTCAGGAAATTCGGTACCATGGCCGACCCCGCCATCTACGGATTGCTGATGGCTGCCTGTGCCTTGTATTTCATGATTATCGCCCTCTACGAAACGGATAAGGGCCTGCGCTTCATTTATATCGTCGCCATTATCCTCATGATCCTCGCCGTTGGTTATTCAGGCACCCGGACCGCTTATGCCACATTGCTGGCAGGCATTGGCTTCTTTATATTGCTCAACATTGCCACACCGGCCATCCGGAGATTGGCCATCTTCGCCGTCGCCGCCTTTCTCGTCCTCATGTACGGCCCGGGGGCAAGCTTCGGCACCATAAGACGCTTTCGCACGACCTTCACCGGCACCCAAGATCAATCCTATAAGGTAAGAATGATGGCTCGCGCCTTTATACAACCCTTCATCCGCAGTCACCCGTTCGGCGGCGGCCTCGGCACCACGAACGGCACCGCCGATGAGAACGACCATTCGGGAAACCCCCTGGCCGGCTTCCAGACAGACGGCGCTTTCGTAGGCAGGGCCACCGAAACAGGCTATATCGGCCTGGCACTGACCTGCATCCTCTATTTCATGATCATGCAGGCCGGGATCAGAGGCTTCTTCCGGGCGAGGGATCCCGTCATAAAGGTCTATTACTCCGCATGCCTCAGCGCCATATTCTCCCTCTATATAGGCGAATATACCCAGGCGGCCGTAGGCGGCGTCAGCGACTCCCTTTTCTATTTTCCCATGATCGGGATTATGCTCAATTTGAAATATTTGGACAAGCCGGCGGCCGGGGAGACCGATAACGCCCCTAAAATCTGAAAATGATAGTCATCCATTTGCTCACCTTTCTGCTCTTCGTCTATCTTTTTCCCGTGCTGGTCTACCTGTTCGTCCTGGCCGCCGCTGGCCGCTTCGGAAAACTCCGGAAATACAAGTCCCATCCCGACAAAGCCCGTATCGCCCTCCTCATCCCCTCCCATAAAGACGATTCCGTTATCATAGAGACCGCAAAACAGGCACTGACCCAGGACTACCCCAGCCAGCACTATACCGTTACCGTGATCGCAGACCAGCTCCAGCCATCTACCATCCTGCAGTTGAAGGAGCTCCCCATCAACCTGATCGAGGTACAACTGGAAAAAAGCATGAAGGCCCGATCCCTCAACGCCGCCTTCCAACAAATGAAAACCGGCCAATACGATCTGGCCATGATCCTCGACGCCGATAACCTCATGTCGCCGGACACCCTGGAAAAAGTCAACCACGCCTGGCACAGCGGCTGGAAAGCCATCCAATGCCACCGCACCGCAAAAAATCAGAACAATTCCGTGGCCGTCCTGGACGCCCTCAGCGAAGAGGTCAACAATACGATCTATCGCAAAGGACAACGCGTATTAGGCCTCTCCTGCGCCCTCATCGGGTCCGGAATGGCCTTCAACTTTCGGCTCATCGCGGAAATATTCGCTCTCCCCGCCATCCAGGACAATGCAGGCGAGGACAGGGAGATCGACACCCAACTCGTAAAACAATCGATTTCGGTGGAATATATCGAAGACGCCTTCATCTTCGACGAGAAAGTACAACGCAAAGAAGTATACGAAAAACAACGCACCCGCTGGCTCGGAACCCAGGTGGACCACCTGAAAAGCTTCCTTTCCCCGGAGATGAGACCCGTCCGCACCCAACGCCTCTACCTCCACAAACTTTTCCAGTGCATCTTCCTCCCACGCCTCCTACTAATGGCCGTCTTTCTCCTGGTCCTCATCCTCTACGCCGCGGATCTCGCCTTCGGCTGGCCAATCCTTTTTCCCGCCTGGCCCTGGTGGATCGGCCTGATCGCCCTCTACGGCAGCACTTTATTGATCGCCATCCCCCCGTCCTTCTACAACAAGAAGACGCTCATAGCCCTCCTTCGGGTACCCGTATTGATGTTTGCCATGCTGAGAGCCCTCCTGGGTATTAAAAAACACAAGACAGGCTTCCTCCACACCCCAAAAGAGTTCACTTCCTGAGGCCCCACTACAAAATAGCCCCATGACCAAAAAAGGATCTATTTGCGCATCGCGCGCGGGATGGGATGTAAAACCTGGTACAACGGCACGCCGATCATCCTTTCAATGTCGATCCGAGCCAGATCCTGCTGCAGTTGCAGGTTCATTACCTTCGTCATCTCGTCGTTCTTCTCTCTTTGCACCAGGATATACGAATCCACGGAGATAGCCCCCTTGCTGAAATTGGTCTCCGCCTGAGAATAATTGGCCTGCACGTCGTTGACGATCTCACCCTCCATCTCGATCAGCAGCGTAAAATGCTTGTAATTTGCATATCTGCTCAATACATTCGCACGAATGGTCCTGGCCGTGATCTCCTGCTGGTCCTTGCCCAGCTTCACCGACTCCCTCGCGGTCTTGATCGAATTCCCCTGCGAGAAGATGATCCCTAGCGGAATGGTGATTCCAAAAAAATACTTCGGATAAACATAGGCCGCATTCGTCGTCTTGGCAAAGGTTTGATCATTGTAGTTGGTAGAGACGCTCAGCAGATCCAACCAGGTGGTCTTCGTCTTTTTGAGGGTCAGGTCGTCGATCACGTTCTGATGAACGGTCAAATCATATTCCGGCCCCTGCAAGGCAAGCTCCACCAGTCGGTTCTCATTGGCGGTATCCGACAGGTCACGGTTGATCCGTATCATAGGCGCCTGGGACGAATTGGCATCGGGACTCTTAGCATTGGTCTGGGCGGGGTTTTGGGCCCGGGTAGATACGCTAATGATGGCTAGCAGTAAACCCCAGGCAAAGGAACGATTCATCACTATATTGCATTTATGTTTTCAAGGTCGATCATGTTCAACACAGAACCGATGAATTTCCCATTCAATTCCGAATAGAATCGAATGGATACCCTGTCGATCTGTTTGATATTGTGTACAGCGGAAAACACCGCCACTACCCCATCCACATATTGTATCAACTCCTTGGCATCGGAAAAATCATTCAAAGGAGGTCCCTCCAGGAAGATATAATCGAACCCCTTCAGCAGACTCGGCAAATGGCTAAGCAGATTGTCCCGCGGCAGCACCTCCGATGGCGTATAGTCACCCCCCTTCGCACCCACGATATACACTTCCCCCAATTCGGAACCGATGTTCTTGGAGTAGGACCGGATCTTCTCGATCAGCGACTCGCCATCCTTATAATCCCTGGCCAGCGTTTCCAGCACCGCCTCCCCATGCAGCCTCGTCGTCAGGTCCGGATTCGAAAAGTTGGTGTCGATGATCAGCACGCGTTTATGACTCATACTCAGACTAAATGATACCGCCTCGACCAGCGTGGTCTTGCCCTGCCCCTTCTTCGTACTCGTAAAAAGAATCACCCGCTTACCGCTATTCTCTATCTCATACCGCAGCTTACGAATGGATTCCCGGAACACATTGTTGCGCGCACTCTCGATCTTGTCTACCTCCTTTGTCCGGCCCGCTACAAGGTCTTTCACATTCTTGTTCTTCAAATTCATGAAGTTCACGATGCTCATCAGCCGCAGCCCAACGGTATTGGTAAAGATCGTCGGCGTCCTGAGCGAAGAGTCCAGGAATACCAGCAAAATAATGATCACGATCACAGACATACCCGTCACCGCACCCGCAATGGCTACGATCACGAACCGTTTGGAGGGTTCCGGTTCGATGGCCGGCTGAGCGATCTGCAACTGACGAAAGTTATTCACCGACGAATTGGTGATGTCCAGGGCAGCCGCATATTTCTGCTTGGCATCGAGATAATCCTTCTCCGCTAATTTATCCTCCTCCATCAGCGTTTCCACGGTTGCCGTCCTCGCACTGGAAGAATTGACACTCGCCTTTTGCGTCGCGATCTTACCCTCTATATCCTTTATTTTGTCTTTGCTGGCCTCGATGTTTGCCTCCAGATCGCTCTTCTTCTCCTGCAATTCGGTAATGAGATCCCCCGTCTTGTCCGGCGTCACACCACCCGTAGAAACCGGAGTTGCCGCCGCAAACTTACTGTTGTACTCAGTCTTCAGCTGGTTGTACTTGGCAAGCAAGGCCTTGTCATTGTTCGATTTCAAATAATCGGTGTAAGCCTCGTTCATCGCCTTCCTGGCCTGGATCAACTCCTCGTTATTGTTCGAAGGCGCCACTGCCCCTCCTTTCGAACCGCCCGCCCCAAGCGCAGTCAGCTTCGAATTGACTGACCTTAACTGATAATAGTAATCCGTTTGTTTGCTGTTCTCATCGCTCTCCGCCTGCTCCAAATGTGAAATAAGATCGTATTTGGAAGTGTTCGCCGTCGTCACGTCCTCGATCCCTTCCCCCCTGAGCAACTTGTTCTTTTCCTCCAGGATCTGCCGCTTCTTTTCCATCATGCTCGCCAGCGTGTCAATAGATTCCTGGGACTTCTCGCTCCGGATGTTCCGGTAATACCGCAGGAACTCCTGGAACATATGGTTGACAATAAAAGCCGACAACTCCGGATTCTCCGTCGTGCAGTCCATCTGGATATAATCCGTCCTTTGCACTTCATACACCATGAAATACCGGACCAGGTCCTTGTAACCATATCCGTAAAGATCCAGGAACTCCAGCAGCTTCTTCTCCTCTGGTTTATAGGAGGTCAATACGCTCATTGTATCCAGCTTATCCTGGAATACCTTCATGGCCTGGTCGATATCTACGTTCTTGTACACCGCGGACTGCTTGTCACGCGCATCCAGCCGGCGAAAAGGATTGGGACTGCTCAGATCATGCAGGATCAATTCGTATGATAACTGGCTCACGACCGAAGGAGATTCCCAGGTATTGATGGCGTTATTGAACCGGACATCGTTGTCAAACGAACTGTATTCGCCCGAATTCACCTTGATATCATCCGGAACCGCAAAGCCGGTAGAAAACCGGGAACTGGACCGATAGGCTTTGGGTTCATTTCGGGTAAGCGTCCAGGCAACGACCGAGGCAAGAATGGCCGAGGTGATAATGATCCATTTCCGCTTCAACAACACCTTGACCAAGTAAGCAAAATCCATTATTGGGAATTTTAACCAAATTTACTCTATAAAGGGATTAGGTGCAAGTTGATACAGCAAAATCCCGAAAAAGATAACTACATTTGTTCTCGACCATGAACAGGCGTAAAGCGATATACGGCGTCCTGCTGGGGACAGCCGGCGCGGCCGGACTTACAGGAGGGTTCCAGTGGTGGAAACTCACCCATTCCCCGGACCTTCAATACCTCGATACGAACCACGAATTGATCGGGGCACTGGCCGAAACGATCCTCCCCGCTACCACGGATTCACCCGGCGCCACTGAGGCCGGCGTCGCCGGTTTTATTGTGAAAATGATCAAAAATTGTACGCCGGTGAAAGAACAAAACAGCTTTATCGACGGCCTGAAACGCCTCCAGGACCACTGCCGGAACAGGTACAACGCATCCTACACCCGATGCACCCCCGCCCAACAGGAAGAAACCCTGGCCCGGTTCGAACGCGATGGCCAGCCTTTCAACGGAACACCCGGAAAAATATTGCTCCGGCTGAAAGGACGGTCTTTTTTCCAGATCCTCAAAGCCTATACGGTGGAAGGCTATTGCACCTCCGAGCCGGGCGCTACAAAAGGACTCCGCTTTCTTTATATTCCCGGCAGTTTTCAGGGCTGTATGCCCTTGGCACCCGGCCAGAGAAGCTGGGCCACAGATTAATCAACACTATGGGCGATCATAACGCATTCGACGCAATCGTCATCGGCTCAGGCATAACCGGCGGCTGGGCCGCAAAAGAACTAACCGAAAAAGGCCTCAAGACCCTCGTCCTCGAAAGAGGCCGGGACGTCGTCCACATCAAGGACTACCCCACCGCCTCCCTCAACCCCTGGGACTTCGAATACCGCCTCAACTATACCCAAAAGGAAAAAGCCGCCAACCCCTTAAAAACGGGCTATGGAAATGCAGCCGACCCTTTTTTCGTCGACGACAACAAACATCCCTACGTCCAGACAAAACCCTTTAACTGGGTACGCGGCTACCAGGTCGGCGGAAGGTCCCTCACTTGGGGCAGACAATGCTACCGTTACAGCGACCTGGATTTCGAAGCCAACGCCAGGGATGGAATAGCCGTCGACTGGCCGATCCGCTACGCCGACCTCGCCCCCTGGTACGATTATGTAGAAACCTTTGTGGGGATCAGCGGCTCCAAAGAAGGCTGGGCCCCCGTCCCGGACGGCAACTTCCTGCCCCCTATTGATATGAATTGCGTGGAAGACCATTTCTCCACCAGGATCCGCTCCCATTACACCGACCGGATAGTCACCCATGCCAGGGTCGCCAACCTGAGCCGCGGCTGGAACGGGAGAGGGCCCTGCCAGTACCGGAACCTATGCTCCCGCGGCTGCCCCTTCGGCGGCTATTTCAGCAGCAATGCAGCCACCCTGCCCGCAGCAACCGCCACCCAAAACCTCACCCTCCTGCCCGATTCCATCGTCCTGGAGATCATTTACGACCCTAAACAGAACAAGGCCAGCGGCGTCCGCGTCATGAACGCCCACACAAAAGCCATAACGGAATACTATGCCCGCATTATCTTCCTCAACGCCTCCACCATCCCTACCGCCGCTATCCTCCTGAACTCGACCTCCTCCAGCTTCCCCGACGGACTCGGCAATTCCAGCGGCCAGGTCGGACACAACCTCATGGACCACTTTATCGGCACCGGCGGCAACGCGGACATGGAAGGCATGGAAGACCGGTACTATACCGGAAGAAAACCCACAGGCATCTACGTGCCCCGTTTCCGCAATATCTCACCCGCATCCACCCGCAAAGACTATCTAAGGGGCTTCGGACTCCAGGGCAAAGGCGCCCGGGCAGAATGGAAACAGGTCGGCGAAACCACCGAAGGCTTCGGCCGGAACTTTAAGCAGAAACTCCTCCACCCCGGCCCCTGGGGCATGTGGATCGGCGGCTGGGGCGAGACCCTGCCCTATTTCCAAAACAAGATCACTCTCCTTAAAGACCAGCCCGATCCATGGGGACTGCCCCTCGTAAAGATCGACTTCGAATACCAGGACAACGAAAAAGCCATGAGCAGAGACATTCACGAAAGTATAAACGAAATGTACGCCGTGGCCGGGTTTAAAAATGTCCACACCTACAGCCACCTGGCGCCCGGCGGCAGCGCAGTACACGAAATGGGCACCGTCCGCATGGGAAAAGACCCAAAAACATCCGCCCTCAATAGCTGGAACCAACTTCACGATGTAAAAAATGTGTTCATAACCGACGGATCCTGCATGACCTCCTCCGGCTCCGCCAACCCCTCTCTAACGTATATGGCCCTCACGGCCCGCGCTTGCCATTTCGCAGTAGAAGAACTGAAAAAAGGTAACCTTTAAACGACAGACATGCAATTCTGGCAATTTGTTTTTTGGATAAGCTGCGGAATCGTTTTCTACAACTATGCAGGCTATGCCATCCTCGCCTGGTTGTTTACCCGCCTCGCAGGCAAATACAAGACCATCCCGCCCCCCTCCAACTACCTTCCCTCCGTCTCCTTTATCGTGGCTGCCTACAATGAAGCAGGCATCATCGCCGAAAAGATCACCAACTCCCTCGACCTCGATTACCCCCCTGGCTCGATCGAATATATTTTCGTGACCGACGGATCCACCGACGATACCCCCGCCGTCGTCACCCGCTTTCCTTCCATTCACCTCCTCCACCAGTCCCCAAGAGCAGGAAAGTCCGCCGCAGTCAACCGCGCAGTAAAACAAGCCCGTAACGAGATCCTCATTTTCAGCGACGCCAATACCCTCCTTAATAAAGAGGCGATCCGCAATATCGCCAGACACTACTTCGATCCCAAAGTCGGCGGCGTGGCCGGCGAAAAAAAAGTGCTGAGCCCCGCCGGCAACACCGGAACCGGCAATAACGAAGACGGCGAAGGCCTCTACTGGCAATACGAATCCCGCCTCAAACAAATTGATGCCGATCTGTATTCCGTCGTCGGCGCAGCAGGCGAGCTCTTCTCCCTGCGGCGCAGCCTCTACGAACCACTCCCCTCAAACGCCGTATTGGATGATTTTGTCCTTTCATTGCGCGTCGCCGGCAAAGGCTTCCGCATCATCTACGAACCCGGCGCCTATGCCATGGAACTCCCTTCCTTCTCCCTCAAAGAAGAACAGAAACGCAAGGTCCGCATCGCAGCCGGCGGCTTCCAATCCATCGGCATGCTCACCTCCATCCTCGCCTTCTGGCGACACCCCAGACTATCATACCTGTATTTCTCCCACCGCGTCCTCCGTTGGACACTAAGCCCGCTTTGCCTGGGCCTGGCCTTTCTCTCCAGTATCATCCTCGCCCTCCAAACCGCGGCCAACCCGATCATCATCGCCGCGGCAGCCGCCCAGACCCTCTTCTACGGCATGGCCGCAGCTTACAGACTGCCACTCCCGGGCCGCCTGAAGAAAATAGCCAAAATACCCTACTACTTTACCTTCATGAATGTCTCCGTAATATTGGGATTTATCCGTTTTTGCAAAGGCAGCCAGTCCGCTGTTTGGGAAAAAGCGAGACGCATGGACACCGCCTAACGGTCATACCTCCTGATCACCTCCAGCGCAGCCGGATCGATCTGCTTCGCCGTATCGCTCAACGGCTTTCCAAAAATGATGGTCTCATATTCATTCCGGTAAACGCCGTTCGCCTGCGTCTTCGCCATCGTCTCGGCAGAAACCGAGGTATACGTATAGTAACCCACCGAGACGATCCCCAACAACAGGTACGCCGCAAGCCAGCCGCCGGTGAGGACCCGCCGCCATACCGGACCGCCAAAAGAGACCCGCATCGCTACGACGGCTATTAATGGGACCACGGGCACCCAAAAACGAGGATCGTAAAATGGCCAGTTGAACATCAGCACGGAATAGAACAGCAGATACACTTTCACAATGACCGGTATATCGTTCTTACGGAAGAATAACAGATAGATAAAACCTGCGAAAAATAATATCCCCGCCAACAAAAAGACCAACCCAAGACGAGCCGCCCCCAGATAAGGCGCCCATTTTACAACGGAAGTGTTCAGGCAGATCTCGGCCCATTCCGTAAAGTGCCACTTCAACATCGTTCCCAGCGTCAACCCTTCCTTGAACTGCTTCCCAAAAACACCGGTATAATGGTTCAATCCAAGCTGCCTCGAAAAAAAGATCACACCGGCAAAAGCCAGCCCAACAAGACTAACCAGCAACCGGTTACGCCGGATAAGCTCAATAAGCTGCCGCCGGAATTCCCACAAAAGCCCCGCCACCAACGCAGCCACCAACGCCAACCCCACAGACCGGGTAATAAAAGCCAGCGCCGCGGCAGCAAAAGCCGCCGCCAGATAGATGATCTTCTTCGTCTCCGAATAACAATGGAAATAATAGACCCCGGCCAACGAAAAGAACAAATACTGCATCTCGGAAAGCGGATGCGTCACAAACTTGATCGTGGTCCAGTTCAGCAATACCAATAAAGCCGGCCAATAAGCGGAGACCGGGAACCTGAACAGCTTCTTCACGAATACAAGCCCCCCGAACAGATAAAGACAGTTGATAAAGACCAGCACCGATGATTTCAATATGCCCAGCTTGGACAAAAAAAGCAGAAGACCCGTATACCCCCAGGGCAAATAATCCTTTGCCGCTACCGAATCGGGCGGACAGCCAAGCTCGACACAGTCCTTGATGGCGAAATACCTCAGCATATCTACATGCAGCCGCAGATGGCTCATGCAATTCAACAAGTAGATCGCCGCCAATCCATACAATACCACCTTCACCAGCGCGCCATAAGGCTTGCCCCCTGGAAAGGCATATCTGTCAGGTAAGGTCGGCATGCGCTATTTGAATAAATTGTACTTCAGGATACACCAGATGGCCCTGAACCCGTCCTTCCATCCGATCTTCTTGCCTTCCTCATAGGTACGGCCATAATACGATATCCCCACTTCGTATATACGAACTTTAGGAACCCTGGCAATTTTAGCCGTGATCTCCGGCTCAAAACCGAATCGCTTCTCCTCCAACTTGATCGCCTGAATGATATCAGTCCGGAAAAGCTTATAGCAGGTCTCCATATCCGTGAGATTCAGATTGGTGAACATATTGCTCAAACGGGTCAGGAACTTGTTCCCGATGGAATGCCAGTAAAAAAGAATGCGATGCGAATTCCCCCCGAGGAAACGCGAGCCGAAAACCACATCGGCATCTCCACGCACCACCGACTTCAGCAAAAAGTTGAACTCCTCCGGATCATATTCCAGATCGGCATCCTGGATGATCAGGTATTGCCCCGTCGCCCGTTGGATACCGGTATGAATGGCCGCCCCCTTCCCCATATTCACCTCATGCTTGAAATATTGAATGTTGAGCCCCGGGTGATTTTTTATATAATCAAGCAATACACCATCCGTGTCGTCCGTTGAACAGTCGTTCACAAGGATCAGCTCCTTTTCGATGTCCGCGATGAGCCGGACTTCGGCTACACGGTCAAGGATGAGATGGATGGTTCGGGCTTCGTTGTAAGCCGGGACGATGATAGAGAGCTTGGTAAACTTTTCCATTAAAAAACCAGGGTTATATTTAGGGATCAAATTACAACATAATGTCTTGGTCTGCAATATTCCCTGTAAATTTATTTAATAATACAGTCATTGCTTATGAGCACTTCTTATAAAAAAGGTCGGACCCCGTTTTCACCCGTGTATCTGCTGATCGCAACCCTGGCCTTTGCCTTCACCTGCTACTACGCATTCGTTCGCATATGGGACGTCGATGAAGCCTGGACCTACGTGTCGGTAAGAACGGAATCCTTCCCCGACCTGCTGGCTTACACACATTTTAATATCGCAAACAACCACCTGCTCAATTCCCTATGGTTCAGGTTGATGCAGATAGCAGGTTGCAAGAGCGTGATCTTTTATCGTGGCCTGAGCCTCCTCTGCTTCTTTCCTTACGCCTGGTTCCTGTACCAGCTCATAACAGGTAAAGCTAACAGCCGCGTCGCAACCTGGCTGGCACTCTTCTTTCTTCCTCCCGTTATCGTCTTCTTCGCCTCCGGCCGGGGCTATGCGCTTGCTATCACCGCATTTTGCGGAGCCCTCTATTACTTGCAAACCTGCCTCGATGACGATAAACCCGCTAACTATTGGCGATTCCTTTGCTGCGGGATCATCAGCAGCCTCTCCATCGTCAGCTTCTTCTATCCTTTTGCCGCCATGCTCCTCTATCTCTACGCCCTCAAATACCGCAGCCAACTCCTTACCGCCCGATCGATCATCTCCGCCATCCTCATCCTTGGGCTCACAGCCTACATCTATCATATCGGCAAAACTATTCTTCTCCACGATCATATCATCAACGGGACAGATAACCTCTTCGTCAACGGGATGTACAGCACCTTCTTCGGAACACTCAGCCTCAGCGATCTTGTCACACCATGGCCCGATTGGTATGTCCGCCTGCACCTCGAGATGATCACCAAGCTCCTCGTCGTCGTAACCTTTCTTCCCGTAGCGGTCATTCTCTTCCGCAAATACTTCCGCCAGACTGCCGCACTGCCCGTTCTGGTCATTACTACCCTTTTCTTTTTCTTCACCCACCTGCTCCTAAAAGCCAAATATCCCTCTGACCGGTCGGCGCTCTACCTCCTATTCCTGATCTATATACCCGTGATCCTCGTCCTCGGACTCACCGGCAATAAATTTTTTAAACTGCATTATGCCGTTGCCTTCTTTTTTTCATTCGTTAACCTCATATGCTATATCTACCAGGTAAACAGAACCGATATCTATTCCGCACTCGCCCAAAAACCTCGCGCCGCCTACACCGTCTATTCCGACTGGCCCAATTTCGCCGACGACGTATACAGCAGTCTAAATTTCGACGGCCGGATCACCTTTCACTACCTGGCTAAAAGCTTCGAGACAGATCTCCCCGCCGTCGATCAGCGGGTAAAAGCCGCCCTCTCAGATCCAAAAGCCGATTTCATTCTCCTCCAGCAGTTTGAATTCGATCGCACCAAACAGCTCTTCGATACCAGCTTCAACATCCAACCGGTCCTGACCTCCGGTTTCAAACAATTATACCTGATTCAAAGAAATTCCAAATAAAATGAAAAAGATCTCCATCAGTCGGGATGCCGGATTGATCGTTGCCATCTTCCTGCTCTCCCGTACCATCGTCTCCCTGTTTGGCGTCCGGCTGGATTATGAAGCCCTCTACAGAAATTGGCAATACCTCGACGTCCGCACCCTCCGGGATAGCCTGCTAAGCGGTCTATGGTATGACCATACCCAACCGCCGGTCTTCAACTTCCTGCTGGGCATCGTCGTCCAATCGACAGGAAAACTCGCGCCCACGGTTTTCATCCTTACACTCAAGGCCATCTCCCTAATCAGCGCTTTGCTGATGCTAAAGATCGGGAAACGCCTGCTGCCCGCGCCGGCCACAGGCCAACCATCCATTGTTCGACACCTACCCCTGATCGTTAGTCTCCTCTACCTCCTCAGCCCCGCAACGATCCTCTTCGAGAACGAATTGTTCTACACCAGCTTCATCTCTCTCCTGTTCCTCATAAGCGCCATTTCCCTGCTCTCGCTGCGACAGACCATCGATTGGAAGAATACGGCCGGTTTTCTTGTCCCCTTGCTCGCCATCGCTATGACCCGCAGCATGTACCACCTCGTATGGCTACTGGTTATCATCGCCACCATCGTCCTTTTTTACAGAAAGAAGGCCGGCGTCCTTCGCCTCGCCACCGGCGGCCTCCTGGTCCTGCTGTTGGCCGGAGGATGGTATCTGCGCAATTACCTCCTCTTCGGAAACTTCTCCTCTTCGACCTGGATGGGTATGAACCTGGCCAGAAACGTCTACCACGACGCCCCGACAACAGATTCCACGAACATCGCATCCATCGAGCCATTCTCCCCTGTCTCCGCCTACAAAACCTGGCTCTCCCACGCTGACACAGCCCGTTACATCGGCATCGGCGTCCGCGACCTTCACGAAGAAATGAAGAACGATACCTTCATCAACGAAAAAAATGTCGCCTATATCACCGTCTCCCGCCTCTATATGGAGTCCTGTAAACGCCAGATCAAGGCCCACCCGGCCCGCTTCCTCTCCAACATCGCCCAGTCGGCGATCATCTTCTTCGCGCCGGCCACGCGCTACTCCGTAAACGAATACCTCGCTAAAAAGATCATGTACTACGACGTCCTCTACTCCTTCAACCTTTCCCACTTTGCAAAAGGCAAACAGCAAAGACGCATAGCACTGACCATCTCCGCCATCCCCAAATTACTCATCTATATCCTAGTCTTCGGCTGGTGGTGCCGCAGGATCATCCGCACCCGCAGCATCGACGCCCTTAACGCCTTCCTGCTTCTGGTATTGGCGTACGTCTTCTGCCTCAGCTCCGTGTTCGAACATTATGAGAATATGCGATTCCGATACGAAGTGGAACCCCTGTTCCTCATCCTGGCAGGACAGGCCATCGCCGGATGGCTCCAAACTCGTTCAAGGTTAAAAATGGACGCTCAGGCATAGGTGATAGCAGAATTAAACTGCCACATGATTCCCTTCCAGAAAGATCGTAGGTGGTCTTTCTGCCCCCTGACCAAAAATCCCACCGTATTTTTTGGGACGGTCAGGCATACAAAATATGCCACAAATACCAGGAAAGCAGCCCTCGAAACATTTCTCCGCATAAACAGTATCCTGTTGCGGGTAAGATAAAACGTCTTCAGCGGACTGGACTTCCCCGTCGTCATCGATTCCTTGTGATAGATCAACGCAGCCGGCTGATAAAAAAGTTCATACCCCTTCTTCCGGATGTGCGCCGACCAATCCAATTCCTCATAATACAGAAAGAATTGCTCCGGCATTAATCCCGCGGATTCCACCACGGAACGAGGCACCATCATGGCGCCCCCATGCACATAAGGCGTCCGCCGCAACTGATCGAATTGCCCCTTGTCCATCTGCCTGTGCCCAATCATCCCATTACGCCCCGTAAGGATATTAATATCCTCATAACCAGCGTACTCGATCCGGCCCTTATCAAAAAAATAATGAAACTTCGGACTCGCCATACCCGCATTCGGGTGCTCCTGAAAAACAGCCAGCAGATGCTCCAGCAGGAAAGGCGTGAACTCCGTGTCGTTGTTCACGATAAAAAAATAGTCCCCCCGCGCCGCCCGGATCCCCGCATTATTGCCGCCCGCAAATCCCAGATTAGACCCGGTCGGGACGATGCGCGCATCCGGGTAGATCGCCAGACAGGCCTCTCCCGGATCCTCCCGGGAGGCATTGTCAACGACAATAACCTCGATATTTGAGTAGGTATTTTGCTCCTTTATGGAACGAAGCAGGTCACAAGTTACTGCCGTACCGTTCCAGTTGAGCGTTATGATTGAGACTAAAGGGGACACGTCCATGAAGAATAATACATCAACAATTATACATTCTCCTTCTGCAAAAGCGCCGAAGGCGTATTGCAAATGATCCAAAGATCCGTCGCAAAACTGCACCTCGTAGCATAATCGATATCGATAGAGATCCTTTCCTCCACTGACATCTCCTTGGAACCTCTTTTCTTTACCTGCCAAAGCCCGGTGATACCGGCCGGCGCCATGAAACGCCCGGCATATTCATCCGTGGTCAGCCTGGCCGCTTCATAGAGCGGTAGAGGACGATTGCCCACCAGCGACATATCTCCCAATAACATATTAAATAACTGGGGAAGTTCATCAAGACTCGTATTCCTTAACAGCCGGCCAACCCTGGTTATCCGGGGGTCATTGCTGATCTTGAAGAAAACCGCGTCGCCCGTAGCCGCATACTGATTGAGATGCGTCAACTCACCGACCTTCTTGTCCGCATCCCGCACCATCGTACGGAACTTGTAGAAGTTAAAAATGCGATATCCCCGGCCCGCCCTTTTCGCAACATAAAAGATAGGCCCCCTCGACTCCACAGCAATGGCCAGGGCAATAAGCAGGAAGAGAGGACTCAATACCAACAAAGCCAGACAGGCTATCATGATGTCGAAGATCCGCTTCGAACCAAACCCAAAGGCAAGGGGATGATTCTCCGGGTGACTCTCTTCGATCTGCGGCTCCAGGGCACGATGCGAACTCTCCTTGAACTTCCGGAGGAACCGGACCTTGCTCCCCAAACTCGCCTCATCCAGGCGGTTAAGGAAAAGGATCTCATCGGGCCGCGCATGTTTCCTGAAAAGCGCTACGGCATCTTTATCGAGACAAGAACCATCTAAAACAAAAGGAACGGCCTTCAAAATGGGGTGCTGCCGAAGAAAATGACAGAACTCACCGATCTGTTCAGGTCTAAAACAGGCATCACACACAATGACTTCCGGCAATACCCGGTCATCCTGCGCCAAAATACCCAGGAGTTTCGACTCCGCCTGGCCAACAGTCTCCGCGATCAAACCCTTTCCGTAGATCTGCGCGAGGCGCTCATCACAAGACGACTGCTTTCCTATAAAGAGAAAACCGCCAAATTGCAAATTCACTTCGCCCGGGATCGAACGGAACCGAAAAGAATACCAACTCATTCGCTTTTCTTTTCGATTAGTCTGGGGAAAAAATAAAGTATCCATACAACAGGTTTAGAGTTTCATATATACGGTGGTTCAGATACACTCTTGCTTTCCATTGGCTAGCAAACAAAAGAGCTTTTTTATACTAGATCGTCAGGTAATTTTCTATATCGCAACGGATGATACATCCTTGTCCAATTCCCCCTTCATCACCAACTCGTGGATCGACTCCAACAGATCGATTGGATTAAAAGGTTTCATAAAATATCGTACCACCCCATACTCCAAACACTTCGATTCCGTTTCGTGCACACCCAATCCAGATAACACAAGTACAGGTATCCCACTGTGCATGCCACTCGTAGAAAGCTGATGGACCAACTCCCAATTCTCCATATCTGGGAGCTGAGGATCAGCTATGATCAAATCCGGCTGAGTTCTATTTGAAAGATAATACACGGCAGAAAAGCCATCGGGCACCGTGATCACCTGATATTCTCTTCCTAAAACAGTTTGCAACAAAAATCGGATCGCTTTGCTGTCATCTACAGCCAAAATGGACTTCTTCATCTCGAAAGATCATTTTATGGGTTAAACTGACTCGCGATCTTTCCAGGATTCGAAAGGAAATAAGTGGATAAACATTAGGTATTGGCATTCAAAGACTTCTGAACTTAGAAGTTGGCTTTACCCAATAGCGATGTGGATTGTTATATGCAATTTTAAAACATGCAATCGAAAAAGAGGAATTTCAAGGATTGGTGGCCAGTAACAAGAGTAGATTTGCCAATTATCAGAGGATTTGTACTATGGCAGGCCAGTATGGACACGTGAAATTACTAATTATTTTGTATTCCTCAAATAAATCGGGGATTATTTTTGGTTTCGGCCGGATATACCCGCTTACCTTATTACCACTAAATAGTATACCTCCAAATGGCCGCCCAGTGGGGATTTATTGCCCCTGATGCTCCCCAATTAACCGAAGATAGAGTTCCTCGTTCTTCCGCGCCAGGGTCTCGACATTATACTTATTGTAGATACTTGCCACCGCCGCCGCCTGCAGCCGCATCCTTAACTCCCCGTCCAAACACAATCGGACGATCGCCTCCTCCAACTCCTTTTCCATCTCCTCCGTACCGATCAATATCCCATTCTCCCCATCCCGGATCATCTCCGGCGTACCATCCACCGCCGTACCGATCACCGCCTTCCCCATCGACATGGCCTCCAGCAACGCGATCGGGAAAGCTTCCCAAAGCGAAGGCAAAATAAAAATATCCGAAGCAGCCAAAACGTCCGGCACGTCCTGCCGGAAAGGCTGCAGGATAACCCTGTCTCCCAACCCCAATTGCCTTATCAATTCCACCGCCTGCTCCCGCTGCTCCCCCTCACCCACCATCAAAAGCCTGACCCCCTGGACTTTCTTACATACTTCGCTAAACGCCTTTATCAGCCTCAACGGTTGTTTCTGCAACGTAAACCTGGCCACCGACACGACAACGATCTCATCCTTGCCGATCCCCAGCTCCCCACGGATATCCTTGTACTGACCATAAGGGTTGAATTTTATCGGGTCGATCGAGTTGTAAATCACCTCCGCATCGAAATTCCTGAACAACTCCCTTCCCGTATCCCGGTTGGCCACACTGCCGCAAATATTAACATCCATCCGCGAAGTCAGAAAATCCTCGCTCCAGATCCTGAATTTCTTCACGAACACGTTCTGATCCGGATGAAAAGACCACGCATGACAGGTATAAAGGATCGGAAGCCCCAGTTTCCTCGCTCCCCAGAACATATTCGAATTGGCCCTCGTCCCATGCGCATGCACAAGATCGATCCGCTCCTCCTGCATCAGCTTCATCACCCGCTTCCATACCCGCCAGTCAAATGGCCGCTCCGTATGGATCACATGCGTGGTTATCCCCTGCGCCCGCAGCCGCTCCACCATCGGCCCCTCCGTAAAAGAAAGCACCACCGGCTCGAACCTGCTCCTGTCCAAATGCTCCACGAGCCCCAACAGATAACTTTCACCCCCGCCGATCTTCCCTTGCCGGATGCCTTCGAGCACCCTTATCTTTCTTTCCGTTTGCATGCACTTAAATATTATTTCATTTGCCATCCGTACCAACAGCAATGACCGACAGCCCGATCCGCTTTCCCAGGAGCTTATCGATTAACCTCATCATCCACACCAGACTGTTATACAGGTTTAACGGACCCTTCTTTATCTTGTCCATGCGCAGCACGCTGCCCGCCATCCACCAGCCGCCGATGGCAGCCGCATTAAAAAATTCCATCTCCTGCACCCGCAGCCCGTCACCCGATAAAAGCTGCCCCAGGCTTTTCTTCGTATACCTCCTATAATGGCCCAGCTCCTTATCCAACGAGTTGTAAAGCCAGGGATACGCCGGCACAAGGATCACCAGCCTCCCGCCAGTCCGAAGCAACCGGTGCGCATTCCGGATCGCCCTTTCATGCTCTTCGATATGCTCCACGACATTCAACGCAACGACAGTATCGAATTGCCCCAGCAATTGCGGATACGCCCGCTCGAAATCGACCGCAGCCAGGTCCACGGAAAAAATATTCCTCAGCGAAGACCGGTCGCCAAAATTCCGCCGCAGCCGCCGGCAATACTCCGGCTGCATATCGCTCAACGTGACGTCCTCAAAATGATCCACCAGATAGGCAGACATATTTCCAATGCCGCTTCCTATCTCCAGTATCGCACCCCGGCAATAACCTTCGATCCGCTCGAACATCCACCCGTTGAATTGCCCCGCCTCTGAGAATAATTCCAATGTCTCGAGCCCCGCCTGATCCATTTCCATAATTGCAGCCATAAATAATTTTTAGCCTCACAACACCAAAGGATTCAACTCCGACGCGGCCAGCCTGCCCGGAGGAAGCCCATTCAGCCACATGTTCAGCTCATATTCCTGCCCCGGATGCGCCGGCCTCGCCACCCTCGCCCCGTCCGCCATATACGTAATAGTCATCATCTCCCGCCTTTTGTCCGATAGATTGGCCGAGGTCTGATGCACCGTATTCCCATAGTGCCAACTCGCATCCCCCGCCCGCATGCCCGCAGCCCGGCTCAAAGGGAACTGCCGCTCCCGGATATATTTCCGGTACGTACTATCCGGCTCCAACGACAGCTTGGGATCCATGATCGTCCCATACTTGTGCGACCCATCGGCAAACACAAACATCCCCATATCGATATGCTGATCCGTCAACGCCAGCGCCACCGTTACCGTGTCGGCCGTATCCAACGGCCAGTAATATTGATCCTGGTGCCAATAGGTCGCGCGCCCCCCGGCTTCCTTAAGCAAAGCATGGTCATGATAGATCCGCACATTGGCAACACCCAACAGGTCAGCCGCCACCTTCCCAAGCCGCTTCGACAGCACCAATTGCCGCACCCCCTCATCAACCCGCCACAAATTCACCATCTGCCCAAAAGCCCGCCCATAAATTCCCTTCTCCGGTAACTTCTTCCTCTCCCGGCTTTGCCGCTTCACCACCTCCAACACCTGCTGCCTGTATACACCAGCCTCCGGCATACTCAGCAACCCCCGCACCAACAGATGCCCGATATCCCTGAACTCATCTCGCTGCGCGGTCGAGATCCCAAGGAAATCATCTAAGGACGGTAGTGCTTTTCCGGCATTCATCAGGGTCGCAAATTACTTCTTTCCGCCCTTATTTATAGAAATTTGCAGCACATCCATCTTAGGTCAAACTCTTATAGTCCCATTAAAGCACCGCTTACATTATAATTCCTATCCATTTACAACTATCTTTCTGCTGAATCCAAAATCAATACCCTATGAAGAAAAGCTTTACTTTTCTCCTGTCATTGACATGCCTGACCCTGACCGCATTCACCCAAAACACAGCCCTGAAGCTCATCGGCTCCAACTACGTCACCACCAACGGGCCCGACGTCATCACTGACGACGGCGACTTTACCGTCGAGTTCTGGGCCTATGTACCTGCCAGCGGTAACGACGGCAACTCCCATCAGTTCATGGCTCAGGGATATCCCGGCAGCGCCTTCTATATCGGCTACGACGGCACCGGCACCATCAACGTTGGCGACAACTGGGGCTCCACCGGTGTCCTCATGCCCTTCGGAACCTGGACACATATCGCCCTTACCTTCGATAACATGGCCTCCCTTGCTTCCCTGTATATCAATGGGACCCTGGCTGCTTCCAGCGATTTCGGCTTCAACGATTACTATCCCTTCCAGATCGGCGCACAGCTCGACGGCTCACAGTTGCTCACCGGCGAAATAGACGAAGTAAAATCCTGGAACACCGTACGCACCGCGGCCGAAGTAAGATCGGACTTGTTCGGTATCCCCAGCTTTAGCGACAATACCCTCGTCGCCTATTATCAAATGAATGACGGCAGCGGTACCAACGTTACCAACAGCGCCACCAGCACCGGCTCCAGCGAGAACGGCACCATCTCCGGCGACAACGGCTCCAATTCCTGGGCAACCTCCCCAATCGCCTATAACAGCAACGCCCTCACCTTCGACGGCGTCGACGACCAGGTCCTCATTCCCGCCAGCAGCGCCTACGATCTTAATACCGGCACCGTGGAATTCTGGGCCAACGCCACAAGCCTTAACGCGAATTTCGCCACCCTCCTGGGCAACAGGGGATCCGGCGTCGTCCGTTATAGCTTTCATATGTCCGCTACCCAGATCGGCATAGACAACGGCTCCGGAACCGTCAACGCCCTCAACCTGCCGGACACTTTCACTACCACCAATATGTGGCACCAACTGGCCTTCGCCAACGACGGGTCCAATACTTACGTCTATATCAATGGCAACCTGTTAGGTACTATCCCCGGCGCCTTCGGCACCGCCACCGGTCAGCCCCTTATCCTCGGAAATATCAACAGCCCTACCGTCGGGGCCAACGAAACCATTTTCGCCGGTAGCCTCGACGAAGTTCGTCTCTGGAATACTACCCGCAGCGCGGCGGACATCCTCGCCAACATGAACAGCACCGTCAGCGGCGCCGGACCAAGCCTCGTGGGACAGTTCACCTTCGACGAAGGCGTCCCGGGCAGCGACAACACCGGCCTGACCACCACCCTCGATAATACCGCCGCAGCCAACAACGGGACCCTCCAGAATTTCGCCCTTACAGGGACCACGTCCAATTTCAGCAGCCACGCCCTCACTCCCATTTCCCTCCCACTATCCCTGACCATATTCACGGCCAGCCGCAACGGCGACCAGGTCCTTCTGCAGTGGGAAACGGCCCAGGAAGAGAATACCCGCGATTTCTCCGTCGAACGCAGCACCAACGGCAACACCTACACCGCCATCGGCACCGTAGACGCCGCCGGCAACAGCAACACCCCCCGCGATTATTCCTACACCGATCTCCAGCCCGCGGCCACGAACTACTATCGCCTCAAAGCATCCGACGTGAACGGGCAGTTTACCTACAGCACCATCCGCGTCGTCAATTTCCCGGCCACAAACGGCCTCATCTGGTATAGTACCGGCCCCCATGCCGCCGAAGTCCTCTTCCAGCAGGGCAACAATGAGCCCTATAGCCTGACCGATGCCACCGGACGCTTGCTCCGCTCAGGACAGTTGGTCGCTGGAAAGACCGAAGTGTCCGGCTTGCCCGACGGTATCTATTTCGTAAGGGTTGGCGCCCTTTGCGTGCGCATCCTACTGTAAAAAAGGGCGACCACGGGTAAAACCCGTGGTCGCTTTATCCTTGGATAAAATCAAGCCCTTACTGTTTGACGATCTTTTTTACATATCGTTGGGTAGGCGTTACGATCGCCACGAAATAGACGCCTGGAGCCAGGTTGCCGCAGGGGACTACCAGTGGGGACGAAGCCGACCCATTGAGCAGCCGCTTGAGCACCCTGCCCGACACGTCGTACAGGTCGATCTCGTTTATAGCCTCCTGTCCTGCAATAATGTTGATCACCGCGTCGACGGGATTGGGATAGACCAGGGGGGCGGAAGCCTTTGTACCAAATTTCAGCACAACTTCCGGCGAATACGTATAATCGCCGTTAATATCTATCTCCTTCAGCCGGTAAGCATTCGATCCCGGGGCCGGCGAATGGTCCAACGCTTCATAGTTCTGCGGCGTCTGGCTGTTGCCAATGCCTTTCACCGTCTGTAAGGTCCGGAAATGGACGCCGTCCGTAGACCTTTGCACCGCGAAACTGTCGGTATTATCTCCCGCGGCCGTTGTCCATTTCAAATCGGCGTACTCATTGTTGATCGCCTGGCCCGTAAAGCTGAGCAGGGTCACCGCCAAAGGATTAGTAGTGGGCACAGACTGGGTGAACGCATCCGAGAGCATCGTAGACAATACCGTATTGTTGTGGCTGGTGACGGCAAAGCCGGCGAAAGTACCAGTCCCATTGGTGCCAAAACCCGGGACAACGGGGGAGCCGATCTCCGTCCAGTTGATGCCGTCCGGAGACAAGTATGCCGCGTATGTGGAACCGATCTTTATCAGTTCGACCCAATAAGGAGCCGCAATACCAGGTACAGTAACTGCTGTAGTGTTGCCGCCGGTAGAAGTCCGGTATTGAAATACCGCCCCCTGGCCAGACGTGGTCCCTACAAATACATTACGGGCATCGTCATCCGTACTCTCCCGGATCATAATGCCGGCTTTATTATCAGGATCCGTGGCATCCTGCGCGGCAATATGGGCAACGATCTGGTCATCGCCTACTACGGTCACATAAGCAAACCGGAACGCATCCGCGGTTCCTCCGATATCGGCGCCCGAGCCGTTGACGGTATATACAAAGTATTCGGTATTATAGCAGGCGGACCCAGCGACTCCTACGTCACCGACGTCGTCGGTACTCCAACGGGTCGGGAGCGGACCGCAATTAGTAGGACAGGCGGGAGTGGAAAAACCGGCCTGTGGGGAAAAAGTGCTTTGCTTTCCTGCAGCACAGGTTGATCCGACCTGGTAGATATAGTCGTACCCGCAGGAAAGGGCCGGCAGGACGGCGGAATCCAAAGTAGAAGTGATCGTGGTCCAGTCGCTGACACTGACATTCCTGTATTGTACGGTATACCCGGTAGCATTCGACACCGCCGGCCATTTTACCACCGTGTTGCCGTTGGCTTCATTGGTCGAGGTAATCCCGGTGGGCGGAGCGCAGGTAACGACCGGTTGGCCATATACATCCATCTCAGCGATCGAATAATTGCCGCCAACCGTCCCCGGAGTAACCCCCTGCATGCGCACATATCGACCCTGTCCCTGCAAGTTTATCGTAGTGGTCAGAACGGCGGGGTTGGCGCCCGTGACGGCGGAGATCGTCGTCCAGGTGCTGGCGTCATTAGATACTTGAATATTATAAGCGACGGCAGCAATCCCATTCCAGTTCAGCACGACACTACATAAATTGTATGCCGAATCCAGATCAGTATAGATCCATTCCGTATTTGTCGAATTGCTGGACCACCATGTAGACAGGTTGCCATCAAACGCGGCGGAGGCCGGGGTGCCGGCGGATTGCACCGAAGAGGCGGTTGCGGTAGTATTCAAGGCTATATTCGCGGAATTGCAGGTATCCGGGGAAAGGCCCGTTAGCCCATATACGAGGAGGCTGTCAGAATGGTTGGGCAGGTATACTTTGCCGTTGGCAACCGTGGGGCAGACATTTTTCGCATAAATCCCGATATTGTCGGTCGCTACCATGTTGGAATTCCAAAGCTCCTGGGCCACATTGTTCGCATTTACCGCCCTGAGGATGCCCGGGCAAGAAGCCTGGTTCGCATCGCAATTGTTGGCGTGGGTCGCCCATAGGATGGCCGTTGAGTCCACGGCCCCGTTGGAAGATACGGACAGCACCGACCCGCTGTTTCCTATCGGTCCCTGGAGACCACTGATCACGATCCCGGCAGAATCCAGGTCGTTTGCCACTCTGTCCACGGGGATTGCCCTCAGCAGGGAGTTCTCCGGCCAAGTGTAGACGAACTCATTGGTGGTTCCTTTGTAATACGAGAGCGCTGTATGCATATGGGCGGCTGCGCCAATATTGATGGCCTGCAGGGTATTATTGGATGTAGCCGAGTAGCCGCCCATATTGTTACGATCCATCACGTAAATAACACCTTCCTTAGAGCCGGTCACAGCCAATTGGGTATTGGGGATCAGCATGACCTGGGCGGGGCCGAAATCCAGGTCTGCGTTGTCCAGGTCGGAATAGTTATAGGGGGTAAAGTAACTGCTTACCGACAGTGTGCTGCCGGACGGAGTCAGCTTAATGACACTTTCCCCCATATTGGTGGCAGGATTAGGAATACTGTCAGCCGATCCATTTCCCGTACCCACGTAGATATTGCCCAATGCATCTGCAGACGGGCCTCCTCCGCTCATCCATATCCCGCCCCGTCCTGCTCCGGGCGTAGTATTGTACACGACCTTTTGTTGCAGTGTGGTTGCATCATAACCCAACAGCCAACCGTGATAGGCATCCCAGTCGCAGTGGGACGCATACCCGATATACACGATACCATTCAGCAGGAGCAGGCCGGGTCGCTGGTTTTGCTTCATAGGATCGAAGGGGACCATTCCACCGACACTGGTATTATCATAACCAACGCCCGCTACCTGGGCGGTAATGACCACGGGACTGCCGGCCTTGTCAGCCCCCGTAGTGATATCGAGAGCATGCAAATATTGCACGAAGGTATTATTGCCGTCTAACGACACACTCCGCGACACCAGGTAAATGGTCCCTGCCGTCTTGTCGATCACAGGCGTTCCAACGATACCAAATTTCCCCTGGAAATCATTGTAGGTAAAGCCACAAAGCGGAGGACTATAGTCGGAATTCTGCGGTGGCCTCGTCCCCGCGGGTGTAAAGTTGACATGCCAGTATGCGCCGCCCGACCTCGCACTGTCTGCATCGAATGCATAGACGGTGTTGTTGACGGTGGCAACAATCACCAGATCCCTGCTGCCGACAACTGGCAGATTAATGGCCGTGGCCACCAATGGCTGGGCATAGACCTGGTCATCCAGCGCACAGGCAAACAATTTTGCAAAACTGCCTACCTGTACATTTTTAGTATTCAATAGGGTCTCCTGGCTGTTAAACCCCGTACGGTTCAGATCATTGTGTTGGGTGAGCACATCTACCTGAGCATTCACGGTTAGCGTCCAGATCACCAGGACATTTGACAATGCCAATGCGAATTTTTTCATGAAGCCTTTTAAAAATGACGAATTAAGAGAAAGAAAGTGATCAACTCATTGGATCTTGGACGGATGAGTGGATTCGATGTGGAGTGTCAAGAATATCGAAATTGCAAAGCGCGCCTCAAAAATAATATTTTACTTTAATATATGCAATAGCTTATTTGATTTGCCTGATCTCGCCGGTTCGATCCCATCAAGCATAACCATCATTTTAAGCGCTTTATGCCGCTGCCACCTCTTTTTTTTTATGACACGGCCTCTTTTTTTTATCTCTTTTGCAGCACCTGGTCCCAATCCTTCCAAACAGCATCATATCCCTGCCGCAAGATCATGGCCGCCACTTCCGCCGGAGACCGATCGTCATCGATCTCAAACTGCTCCAGCGATTGCAGATCGACCGCATACCCCCCCGGATTGGTACGCGACCCGGCACTCATAGCGGTAATACCAAGCCGCACAGCATGATCCCGGAAGACAGGACTCTCCCGCGTCGACATCGATAGCTCCACTTCCTCATCCAACAATCGGTAAGCACAGATCAGCTGGATCAACTCCCGGTCCGTTTGCTCCACCTTCGGCGCGATCCCCACAGCCTCCGCAGACTCGCCGGCATGCGGCCTCAACCTCGGAAAAGAAAGCGAATACCGGGTCTTCCAATATCTTCTCTCCAAATATTGCAGGTGCAACGCCGTAAACCAACTGTCCGTCCGCCAGTCCTCCAACCCGATCAATACCCCTAACCCAATCTTGTGGATACCGGCCTTGCCCAACCGGTCCGGCGTATCCAACCGGTACCCAAAATTGGCCTTTTTCCCCTTTAAATGATGCAACTTGTAGTCCTCCCGGTGATACGTTTCCTGGTAGACCAGCACCGTATGCAGCCCATGGTCCATCAGCAGCGAATAATCGGCCTGGTCCAATGGCTGCACTTCCATCGACAGATGCGCAAAATGGGGCCGGACAAGGTCCAGCGCCCGTACAAAATAATCCACACCCACCGTAACATTGGCCTCGCCGCTCACCAGCAGCACATGATCATACCCCATCTGCTTGATCGCGGCCACTTCCGTCAGTAGTTCCCCCCCGCTCAGGGTCCGACGCCGGATCTTGTTGTCATAACTGAAACCGCAATAAGTACAAATATTTTGACATTCATTCGACAGATACAACGGAACATATAACTGGATCACCTTCCCAAAACGCTTTTGCGTTAGTCGATGGCTCAGCTGCGCCATCTCCTCCAGGTACGGCGCGGCCGCCGGCGAGATCAACGCCTTGAAGTCCTCCAGGTCCCGCTGCGTCTTGCCCAGGGCCCGCTCCACATCGGCCCCCCGCTTGCCATAGATACTACTCTTTACCTCCGCCCATTGATATCCGTCGAACACTTCCGCAAACATGGTTGTCATTTTTAATCTAAAAAAGCCGTCAAAGGACTGCTCGCCACCGCATAGGACGCCGCCGAAACACCCCCGGCCACGGGTAACCGCGCTTCAAAAGCCAGCCGGCCGCTTTCGACTGCCCATTTGAATGCCCTCGCCATTCGCACCGGGTCCCCACCGGCGGCAATAGCCGTATTCACCAGCACCGCATCCGCCCCCATCTCCATCGCCCACGCCGCGTCACTGGGCGCCCCGATACCCGCATCCACCACCACCGGCACCCTGCTCTGCGCAATGATGATCTCCAAAAAGTCCGCCGTCTTCAAACCCTTATTGCTACCGATCGGCGAGCCCAGTGGCATCACCGCCGCAACACCAACCTCCTCCAAGCGCTTGCAAAGCACAGGGTCCGCATGCACATATGGCAACACAACAAAACCCCGCTTCACCAACTCCTCCGCCGCCGTAAGCGTCTCCACCGGATCAGGCAAAAGCCAACGGGGATCAGGATGGATCTCCAGCTTCAGCCAATTCGTGCCCAGGGCCTCCCGCGCCAGCTCGGCGGCAAACACCGCCTCCCGCGCATCCCGCACCCCCGAAGTATTGGGCAGCAAATGCAAATGCGGATGACGCAGATGATCCAGCAACCCGCCACCGCTTTCTGTTCCACCCACCTCGACCCGGCGCAACGCCACCGTCACCAGCTCACTCCCGCTCGCCAGTAACGCCTCCTCCATCACCTGGAGGGAACCAAATTTTCCCGTCCCCGTGAACAGCCGGGAATGAAAGGTCTTATCAGCAATTTTCAGCATGTTCATACATTTTTATTTCGTTTCGCAGTGACCGCACAAGCGCCGCCGGCTCTCCCGCATGCACCAGCATCCCCGAAAAAGCAACACCATGCAGACCGGCGGCTAACAATGCTGCGATATCTTCCTTCCCGATACCCCCAATCGCGACTACAGGAATACGTACCCCTTCCGCCTTTACCCCGGCCATGATAGCCCGGTAGCCTTCCAGCCCCAGCACAGGGCTCAGGTTCTTCTTGGTAGTAGTATACCGGTATGGCCCAAGCCCAATATAGTCCGCCCCCCCTCGCCAATGTTCCCGTAGCTGAGCCAGCGTATTGGCGGTACCGCCGATGATCTTGTCCGCACCCAACATCCGCCTCGCTTTGTCCACCGCCATGTCGAACTGGCCCAGATGCACCCCATCCACCCCCGCTGCCACAGCGACCTCAACCCGGTCATTGATAAGCAGCATGCAGCCATGGCTCTCGCAGACCGGCTTGGCCGCCACCGCAGCCGCCAACACTTCCGCATCCGAAGCCTCCTTCATCCGCAGCTGTATCCAGCGGACACCCGCAGCACAGGCCATAACGACCTGCTCCACAGGCCCCATGGACACCCCATCCATTGTCACAAAATATAACCTGTTCAATGCCATCCCAACAATGTTTTATTACTCGCTAAAAATCCAGCCGTATAACGCTTCGCCAGCACCGCCGCCGTTTCCAACGGGTGCCCCAGCGCCAGTTGGGCCGCCAAAGAAGAAGATAGCACACACCCCGAACCATGCTTCGGATAGACTCCCGCGGCATCCCCCTCCAACACCCGCACTTCACCCCCGGTCCACAAAAAATCCCTCCCGGGGAACATCGGATGATGCCCACCCTTCAAATAAATATGCGGCCCCCTCCCGCTTAACACCCGGCAACTTTCCATCTCTTCTCCAATCACATACAACTCCCCCATCTCCTCCCAATTCGGCGTCACCAAAAAACACGCCCCCGCCAATTCCTCCCAGCCTTCATTCCCCCGCCCCCAGAAATCCCTTCCACTACTTGCCCTGATCACGGGGTCTAACACCACCTTCACATCCGGCCGGTGTCGTTTCAAATGCCCGACAATCGCCGCCGCCGAACCCATCGATTCCGTAATACCCATCTTCACCCACTCAAAATTTCCGCTCTCAAAACAAAGGTCGATCTGATCGAAAATATCCGCCTCCGACAGCCATTCCAACCTGCTGATCCTTCGCTCGTTCTGAAATGTAAGCGCCGTACACACCGCAAATCCATATACGCCATTCGCCTCCAGGGTTTTGACATCGGAAAGCACACCCGCACCCCCGCTCTGATCATAACCCGCAATGACAAGGACCAACGGCCGCTCTCTATCCATCGACTACCTTTTTTAATTCCTCAAAACGCCGCACCGCTAACCCCGGCTCCTCCCAGATCCATCCCAACACCGCCGCCCCCTTCCATCCCAATCGCACCATTTCGCCAAGCGTCTCCGCATTCACACCTCCCAACCCGACCGGCAAACAGGGCCCCGGATTCGGCCGCCTCAACAGCTCCGCATTGGCCAGATACCCCACCTTGGAAATACTGTCAAACAACGGGCTGATGAATGCATAAGCCAATCCCTCCGGCAACAACCCAAATTCCTCCCAACTATGCACAGACGTTGAAATGACCAGTCCCTCACCACCACCTACATATGGCCCTCCTCCACTACGACCACGACCATCACAAAGATCCACCGACCCATGCACATTCGGTATCCCATGACGCAAGGCCAGTTCCCGACCCCCATGCAGCACCAGCCGCTCCGACCACCGCGGCGCAAGCCGCCGCACCAGCCCCTCCAGCTCCGCCGGCTCTGCCACCGGCTTACGCAGATGCAGCCGGCCCAACCCCGCTTCCAACAGGCCCTCCAATTGTTCGGCCTCGCCTGCAAACACATCCGGCAGGGTTAGCACCGCCAATACAAAATTTGCCATCACTTATAGATATATCTCCGATCCCGCTTGCTTGAATGCCTCCGCCTTCTCCTGCATACCCGCTTCCACCGCATCGGCTTCCCCTATCCCCTTTTCCCCCGCAAATTGCCGGATCTCCTGCGTGATCTTCATCGAACAGAAATGCGGCCCGCACATGGAACAGAAATGCGCGATCTTGGCGCCCTCCGCCGGCAAGGTCTCATCATGAAAAGACCGCGCCGTGTCCGGGTCCAGCGACAGATTGAACTGATCCTGCCACCGGAATTCAAACCGTGCCTTGCTCAACGCATCGTCCCGCTCCTGCGCACCAGGATGCCCCTTCGCAAGATCCGCCGCATGCGCCGCGATCTTATAGGCTATCACCCCATCCTTTACATCCTTCTTATTGGGAAGCCCCAAATGCTCCTTCGGGGTCACATAACAAAGCATGGCCGTCCCATACCAACCGATCATCGCCGCACCGATAGCCGAGGTAATATGATCATACCCCGGCGCAATATCCGTGGTCAAAGGTCCAAGCGTATAAAAAGGAGCCTCATCACAAAGCGCCATCTGCTTGTCCACATTCTCCTTGATCATATGCATGGGTATATGCCCCGGACCCTCGATGATGACCTGGCAGTCATGCTTCCTCGCGATCTTCGTCAACTCACCCAGCGTCTCCAATTCAGCAAACTGCGCCGCATCGTTGGCGTCGGCAATAGAGCCCGGACGAAGCCCGTCCCCAAGCGAGAACGACACATCATAGGCTTTCATGATGGCACAGATGTCTTCGAAATGCGTATACAAAAAACTTTCCCTGTGATGCGCCAGACACCACTTGGCCATGATAGAGCCGCCACGCGAAACGATACCGGTCATCCGGCCCGCCGTCAACGGAATATACCGCAGCAACACCCCGGCATGGATCGTAAAGTAATCCACCCCCTGCTCCGCCTGCTCGATCAGCGTATCCCGATACACTTCCCAGCTCAACTCCTCGGCCTTGCCTCCAACCTTCTCCAAAGCCTGGTAGATAGGCACCGTCCCCACCGGAACAGGCGTATTACGCAGTATCCATTCCCGCGTCTCGTAAATATTCCGGCCCGTACTAAGATCCATTATCGTATCGGCACCCCAGCGGCAGGCCCAGACGGCCTTCTCCACTTCTTCCCCAATACCCGAACTGACCGCGGAGTTGCCGATATTGGCATTGATCTTCACCAGGAAATTCCGCCCGATGATCATCGGCTCCGCCTCCGGATGATAGATATTCGACGGTATCACCGCCCGCCCCGCCGCCACCTCATCCCGCACAAACTCCGGCGTCATCCTTCCCTTATTCGTCCTTTGATTCTCCCGAATAGCAATATATTCCATCTCCGCCGTCACGATCCCCTTCCGCGCATAGTATAGCTGCGTCACCGCCTGCCCCGCCTTCGACCGTTCCCAGTCCCCCCTCGCTTCAACCCAACTTTCCCGCAGCCGCGGCAGCCCCCTATGGATGTCAATCTCCACCACCGGATCAGTATACGGACCACTCGTGTCGTATACCGGGACCGGAGCATTGTGCGTCACCATGTTCGAATACCCATCCACGGTATCACCCACCCGGATCTCCCGCATCGCCACCCGGATCGGATGCAGCTTGCCCTCCACATAGACTTTCCGCGAAGCAGGGAACGGTTCCCGGCTGATCAGCTCATTCTCCGGCATAATTTCTTTCTTCATATGTTTGAATTTAGTTTGCTAACCCCCTTGCGTCGCCCTGATAACGAATACCCTGTCCCGCTCCCGCAGCACGTACCCTCCCCATTCCCCACGGGGAATGACGGCCTCATTCACGGCAATGGCTATCCCATCCGCCTGCTCGATGCGCAAAAGCGACAGGACCTCGGCCAGCCCGCGTTCCTCCGATAATTGAAATGTCTGTTGATTAATGGTCACCTCCACCATAAAAAGATGTTTAACCAGGAGGTGCTGCCCACGCAGAAAAAGAGAAAGTCCGTCTTTTCCCTTCGCCGGTATTAACCGGATCAGGTTCTGAGGGTGTCATCTCAGCCCGCATACACGAGCACCCCTAAAGTACAGTACAAAGTTAGTGGGGAACTTCCCAACCCACCAAATATTAATTTTTCAGCGCCAAAACGACTACCGACATCGGCGGCAGATCGGCCACGAGATCGGCCCCGTCCTTCTTCGCCCCATTATACGCCGCCGGCACCACCCGCCCCGGCTGCTCGAACGAATTGTAATCGTTGAACTTGGACGCCGTCAACACCTGCCCCTGCACCCCGCTGAAAGCGACGCCGCCCAGGTTCATCCGCACCGTATTCCGCTTGACAGGGTCGAGGTTCACCAGCGCAATATGCACAACCCCATCGCTGTCGCGCGCCGCACTGGCGTTCACCGCCGCGATCTTGCCGCCCCCATAGCTATAGTCCGGGGCAACCAATTGTATCGCCAGCGAATGCGCATTCTGGAACACCTTGTACAGATCAAAAACATGATAGGTAGGCGTCAGCAATAACTTATCCTTATCCGTTAGTATCAAGGCTTGCAGCACATTTACCGTCTGCGCCAAAGCGGCCATCTTTATCCGGTCCGCATGGTTGTTGAAGATATTGAGCGTGGTTGCCGCAATCAACGCATCCCGCAGACTGTTCTGCTGATACAGGAAAGCAGGATTGGTCCCGGGTTCCGCATCCGTCCAAATCCCCCACTCATCGACGACAAGCGAGATCCGTTTCCCCGGGTCATACTTGTCCATGATCGCCGAGTGCTTGTCCACGATCTCCTCCATCTTCAGACAGCGGCTCATCGCCTTGAAATACTCATCCTCCCCAAACGCCGTCGCCGAGCCCTTGTGACTCCACGAACCCGCCAGGGTATAATAATGCATCGATATACCCCAGGTTCGGTCCAGGTCGATGTTCTTCATCAATGTCTCCGTCCAGTTATAGTCGTCGCTATTGGCGCCGCTCGCGACCAGTTTTAATGGCGCTCCCGGATAGTTCTTGCAGAATTCCGAATACCGGTTATATTGCCCCGAATATAGCTCAGGCGTCATCGATCCCCCGCAGCCCCAGCTCTCATTACCCACACCCCAGAACGAAACCCCGTACGGCTGCGGATGACCGTTCTGGCGCCGCAGATCCGCCAGCGTGCTGCCGCCATTATAATTCAAATACTCGATCCAATTCTCCATCTCCTCCGGCGTGCCCGTACCCACATTACCCGCTATATAAGGCTGACAGCCCAACAACTCACAAAGCCGCAGGAACTCATGCGTCCCAAAGCTATTGTCTTCCGTAACCATCCCCCAACTGGTGTTCACGGTCTTCTTACGCTGCTCCTTCGGACCGATCGCATCCCGCCAGTGATACTGGTCAGCATAACAGCCACCCGGCCAGCGCAGCACCGGGACCTTGATCTTCTTCAACGCTTCCACCACGTCCATCCGGATATGATCCCCCGTCCAGAAACCGTCGTAGATACAACGCCCCAGATCCTCGGAGAAATGTCCATAAATATACTTGCTGATGGTCGGCCCGCTGGTATCACGTACATTCAGCAAAACCGTGCTTTGCGAAAAAACACCAATGGGCAGGAAACAAAACAGAAGATAAAAAAAACGCCGGCGGAGACTCATATGCTTAGATCGTTTAAGAACCTAAGATAAGCGTTTTTTTGACAATTAATAAATTTTTTGGCCGGCCCGCAGATCGCGGCTTCATCACCTTACTCCCTGATCTGCCCCGTCCCACGGATGATCCATTTTTCAGTGACCAGCTTCTCCAACGCAAAAGGCCCCCGCGCATGCAGCTTCTGCGTCGAGATCCCGATTTCCGCACCCAACCCCAATTGCTCCCCATCAGTAAACCGCGTGCTGGCATTCGCATAGACCGCCGCCGCATCCACCTCCTGTAAAAACCGCTCGCATTGCCGCTTATTACGCGAGACAATAGCCTCTGAATGCCGCGTCCCAAAAGTCTCGATGTGCGCCAGGGCCTCATCAATACCCCCCACTACCTTCACCCCGCATTGCAGACTCAGGAACTCCCTCGCAAAATCCTCGCTCCGCGCCAGCCCCAACAAAGGATATCCCTTCAGCAGTCTCCACGCCTCCCGGTCCGCCAGGACCGCAACGCCATATGCTTCAAACGGACCGCGCAACCGCTGCAGCAGCGGCCCTGCAACCGACCGGTCAACCAACAACGTGTCCATCGCATTGCACACCGACGGCCTCGAAACCTTGGCATTCACGACGATAGCCGCCGCCTTGTCGAGGTCGGCCTCCTTTTCTACATAGACATGACAAACCCCCGCGCCCGTCTCGATGACCGGGACCCGGCTGTTGGCACGCACATATTGGATCAGCGCATCCGATCCCCTCGGTATCAATACATCCACCCATCGCGTGGCGGTAAACAACTCCTGCACAGTCTCCCTTTCCGAAGGCAGCAGCGTTACACAGTCGCCATCCACCTCCGCGGCCTTTAAGGCCTTCCTGATCATCGCCATCGCCGCCCGGTTCGTCTCTTCCGCCTCCTGGCTGCCCTTCAGCACACAGGCATTCCGGCTGCGCAGGCAAAGCGCCGCAATATCGAACGTAACATTTGGCCTCGATTCATAGATCACCCCAACAACCCCCAACGGCACCGTCCGCTTCTCCACCTTCAACCCATTCTCCAGGGTCTTCCGCTCCAACAGCTTCCCCCCGGGATCAGGGAGCCGGCTTATTGCCCTGATGCTCCGGGCAATGTCCCTTATCCGCTGCTCATTCAACAACAGCCGGTCATTCCGCGGATTCCCCGGATCCTGACGACCCATATCCCGCGCATTGGCGCGCAGCAGCGCCCCACTGTCAGTCTCCAAAGCAGTCGCAAGCAGCAACAGCGCCTTCTTCACTTGCCCCTGCCCGGCAGTCCGCAGCCCCGACGCCGCCCGATGCGTCTTTCGCAGCAATCCTTGTATCTTTTGCTCGTTCATATCAGAATAGTACGATGTCGTCCGCATGCGCGGCGACAACATTTTTGTGCTTCAATCCCGCTACCACTTCCCCTGCGCCTATTTTCACCTTCGCCACGCCAATGATCTGCTCCTCCTCATCCTTGAGTTGGACCACTTCCCCCACCCCAAATTTCCCCTGTACCCGCCGGATACCTACACTCAACAGACTCCTCCGCTGCTCCAAAGCCTTCACCGCCCCCTTGTCGACAAAAATACTCCCCAGCGTAATGCTACCGCTGGCCAGCCATTTCTGCCGGGCCCGAAGGTTCGACACCCTGGGAACAAAATTCGTCCCCGCCCTGCCCGCTAACGCATCGCTGAACGGCGACTTTCCCTTCACCCCGCAGATCACTACCCTGATCCCCAGCGAACTGGCGAGCCGCGTAAACGTTAGTTTCGACAACATCCCGCCCAACCCCAGACTGCTCTTTCCCGCTTCCACAAAACCCAGGATCCTGCTGTCCACCTTTTCCACAAGCGGAATGATCCGCTTCTCCGCATCCATAAACCCACCCACACTCGTACACAGCAAAAGAGCCTCGGCATCAAACCCAATGGCCGTCAGCGTAGCCAATTCGTCATTGTCGGAAAACTTCAGCTCCACATTGCTCACCAGGTCATTCTCGTTCATGACCGGCAGAATGCCGTTCTTCCAGAACTCGGCGAACGTCTCCTTCAATTGCAGGAAACGCGCCCGGCTGGAAAAATGATGCCGCTCGCAAAGCGCTTGCGCCACAGGTATACCGTAACTGGAAAAATGTTTCTGATAATGCCGGATCAGAATGGGATTACCAACAGCGGCCGCAGCCTTGCGCTCGGACAGCGTACCCTTGTATCCGGAAAAAAAAGACCGGCCGCTGCCAACCGCCCCACTCGAGACCAGGATGATCCGATAGTCAGCCGCCAACGCAGCGATCCCAGCCGCCACCTTCTTTATCGTAGCCTGCACGATCTCCCCCCGTTCATCCGTAAGGACAGCCGTGCCCAATTTTATTACCAATACCGGCTTTTGCATCCCCAAATGTATCCCATTCCCCGGAAATCGGCTTGCACATGCCCGCGCTTTGCCTTATCTTATACCAAACCCCAAACATGGAACAACCACCCCCATCGACGGCCGTCGCTCCATCGGCGGATTGGTCCCTCGCAAAGACCCTTGGCTTCCGCTTCAAATTTCTTTTCTTTCTGCTCTATATATTCCTTAACCCCAATGGGGTCCTTCCATTTACCGACGAAGATGGCGATGTTTGGTACCTCCAGCCGCAAAAGTGATCAAATTACAGTTCCCCTTCCCCTATCTGGGCAGGCTGCTGCAGCCCTATGGCAATTCCTCACCGATGGGCCTCGCCCGTACCTTTATGGGCTACTCGCATGGATATAATTATTTCGCCGGCGTCGCGGAGGTGACTGCCGGCCTCCTGCTGTTCTTCCGCAAAACAACTACGATCGGCGCCCTCCTGGCCTTCGTCGTCGGCGCCCACGTCGTGGCCATGAATTATTGCTTCGACATCCCTGTAAAACTGTACTCCACTGTCATCGTCCTCATGGCCGCCTGGCTCTTGTCAGACAACGCCCAACAACTCGTCAACCTTTTCCTCCGCGGCGGTGAGGGCCGCCTCAACAGGATCAAAGCCCCCACCCTGAAAAACCGCGCCTGGTTCCTCACCGGCCGCATCGTTAAGACCCTGCTCATTTGTTAGCGCAAAAGGCTACTTCTACTTTAAACCGGACACCGTCCGGCACACGATAACCCTCACATCCTACGCCGATTCCACCAACAAATACGCTTTCCACTACCGTCTCCCGAAAAGGACAGCATGGTCCTCCGGAGCGCCTGGAAAAAAGACTCCCTCGAGATCCACCTCAAATTGGTTGATTGGAAAAATCTACCGCTCGTCCGCCGGGGCTTCCACTGGATAAACGAGTCCCCGTTTAATCGTTAAGCGGCTTCTGCAAAACCACCACCCCATTCATCAAAAACGTGCTCCCGCTACCGGCAACAATATTGTAAACCGGCTGCATGCCACCCGCAGCCTCCGTCTTATCCCATACCGTAAATTCGGCATACCCGCCCTTCCCGTCCGGACACAAAACCTTATCGCCCGCCACGAGCTCACCCGCCTTCCTTGCCCCGCCCGCCGTCATCATCGGATGATTCGGCGTAGCCTCCAGCAACCTGGAGGACAACACCAGGTCATGGCTCCCACTCCCCAAAGCCGACAATAACACCAGCCGCGTGATCGCATAGTTCTTCACCGCATGTACCGTCAGTTCGCGAACAGTCACCGCCTGCTCCCGGTGCGTAACCGGATCAACCGTAACTACCTCATCCCCGGGCTTCACCTCTCGCACCAGCTTCTTCGTACCATCGGCCATGCTCACCCGCATATCTCCCGGGAAACAAATATCATTCCCATACGTGCCCGCCTCCCGGCTCACGACCGTACTCTGCCCGCCCGACGCCGCCCTGTATAGTTGAAAACCCAACTCTTCACTCAGCACATACGACAGTTTCAACACATAGAACGGCTCCTCCTTATCGATCGCATGGATATCCTCGAAATACTTCCTCCAGACCTTCGCATCAGCCTTATACCCCGGCATACAGGCCGTATACCGCTTTCCATTCTCCGTGGTGTAGTAGATGACGGTTCCCAATTCCACCCGGCCATCCTTCAGGATCAATTTGTACAGATCGATCCGCTTCTTCTTCCCGTCATCCCCGGTGATAAAGTAAGGCTTGCCAAAACCACTGTGATCCAGGATATACGTGTTCTCGAATTTGACATAAGTATCCTTGTCCAGGTCGCCCACGCTAAAGCCCTTGGCCTTTTCGTATTCATCAAGCGTCAGGGCACGGACGGCCGCCGTATCCTGCGCCCGCACGGCGATCGTGCTGGCCAGCAGGAAGCCAACCGCAAAAACAATATTTGTCATGCGAAAAATGATTTGCCCCGGACAGGAAAGCCCGGGGCGTTTTTTAATTTTTTAAGAAATTTCTTTGAACGCCGCGGCAAAAGCCTCCATTTCATCCATCCGCCCAATGCTGATCCGGCAATAATCCTGCGTGCCGACCTTCCAGAAACGCACCCCCACACTCCGCTTCATCATCTCGTCGGCAAATTGCTTGCCGTCCATCTTGATGGGGAACAGCACAAAGTTCGTGCTCGATGGCACATAAGCATACCCCTCCTTTTTCAACACGGAATACAGGTATTCCTTGCTGGCCACCGTCTTCTTCAACGCTGCATCCAGGAACTCCCTGTCCTGATAGCTGGCTATCGCAGCCTGCAAAGTAGTCGTAGAAATAGACATGGAGGCTTCCGTATACAATCCCAATTTCTTAATGATCTCGGGCTGCGTCACAACATAGCCCAGCCGCAAACCCGCGAAGCCGTACAGCTTGCTGAACGTCCTGGCTACAATGATATTCGTCCCGCTGTTGACCATCGGGATCAGCGTCGTACCCTGCGGATCAGGCAGATAATCGATATAGGCCTCGTCCACGAACACCACAACTTTCTGGGACACCCTTCCCACGAACGCCCGCAGCTTATCCGCATCGACCACCGTTGCCGTCGGATTATTCGGATTGCAGACGTACACCAACACCGTATTCTCATCCACTGCCTTTTCCATCGCATCCAGGTCTAATTTATATTCTGACGTCAATGGCACCTTCACCCATTTAGCCCCGACCCGCTGCGCCTTGCTGGGAAGATCCGCATAGCTGGGATCACCCGTCACGACATTACAGCCCGGTTTGTAATAGGCCAACGCCGCCGCCATCAGCAGGGGCGAAGAACCCGAAGCCATCATGATATTCTCCTGCTTCACTTTCTCAAAATCGGCGATCTTACTCACCAGATCACCCATCGACCGCATCGGGTATTGATAGCCCAGCGGCAAAATATCCACGATCGCCTTCTTGGCCTTGTCCGAAGGACCAAAAGGATTTTCATTGGCATACAACCGCGCCTTCAGCGGCTCCACTGCCGCCAGGCCGATCTCCCGTTCCGTCCAGCCTTCCGTGCTGAACGCGGATGCAGCATGCCCGGTAAGTGCAGGTGCCGCCTGAACTTTATTCAACAGGCTGCCGGCAAAAGGAATTGCCCCGGCTAAAAAAGCGCCATTCCTAAGTAAGGTGCGACGACTGATGTTGTTGCCCATAAGAGTATATTTTATTTGGTGGTTAAATAATGCATTTTCAACTTCCCAGGACAGGGTACGAGAACCGCTGCCCCGTCATCCGGCTATGCAGCGAAGCAACCACACTGCGGGCCGACTCAAACGCTCCCGCCATCCACGCATTCAGATAGGTCATGTGCTCACCGGCAAAATACACCCGGCCCTCCGGCTGCAATAACGGCTTGTATAAGGTCTGCCGCTCCTCGGCTGAATACAGCGCCCATCCGCCAAGATTGTACTTCGTCTTATGCCAGCTCACAGAAAAAGAGTGCTCGAATTCCTGCCTGTATTGAGGGTGGATCAGGCTGCCTTTATCCAATGCCAGTTGCTCTCTTTGTTGATAGGAAAGATTGCCAGTCGCGACAGCCTTCTCATTAAAGTTATAATATCCTATTAATATTCCCTTACCGCCCAAATAATCATAGGAAGGATAAAAGATCTGCGTCAACTGATTGTTCGTATGAGTGATGCCCCCGTATATAGCCTCGTCCTCCTCCCAAAACCTGCGCTTGAACTGCAGCCCGATCTTCCCTGTTTGCATATACACTATCGAATCTATCGCCCTGCTGGCATCCGAAGAGAAATTGTGATCGATATTGCTCAACACCGGCAACGGGATCGTACAGATACAAAGCTCAGCCACAACTTCTTTCTCAACTCCCTTCTCCTTGTACACCACTTTCACCCCCTGCTCCTGGTTATGGATCGAACTCACTTCAGCCTGATACCTGATCAGCGCGCCAACTTGCTGCTCGAATGCCGCAGCGATCCTGTCCATGCCACCAACCGCCTGGAACAGCGTTCCCTGCAATTCATAAGTATATTCCGCTACATTATAAAAATCCGGATCAAGCAAACCCGATTGCAACATCGCCAGCAAAGAAAGCGGCTCCCCGATCTTCCCTGCCGCGTCACCCGGACCCGGAGAGTCAATATACCCCCGCCGCGCCGACGCTTTATACAATTTGTCGATGTCCAGCCCCCCCTCGGCCCGCAAATATTCGATCAGCTTCAACCCATCTTCCTTGCTCATGCCCGCATCGATCTTGCCCCCATCCATGCCCTTCGCCAGCAACTCCGCCGTCCAGCCCCTCATGTCATTATGCACCTCCCGCACCCTTATCTTCTTGTTCGACAATGGCCCCTTCCCCTCGCTGAAATAATACGTGTTCTCATTGACATTGTTATAAACTTGTATCGGCACCTTCAACTCCTTGCAATAGTGCAGTGTCAAGCCATGATGATGCGGTATCCGCGATGGTCCCGCATTAAAATACTGGCCCTCATCAAAACCTGCCGTATGCACCCCCTGACTCACTTCCTCATTCACCGACCCCTTCCGGATACTCCAGCATCGGCCGCCGGCCCGCTCCCTCGCCTCAAGGATCGTACAGCGATAACCAAGCTTCTGTAGTTCATACGCAGCCGACATCCCAGCCAGACCAGCCCCAAGTATCAGCACCGATGCACCATTCCCACTCCCCTCTAACCTGAACGGATGCGCAGGCACACCAGGCAAAAGCCCCATGGCCATCATCGCCGGATAGGCGCCTCCCGCCCATACCCCTGTTCTCCTGATAAAATCCCTGCGTGTAATAGAATTCAAATACTAAAAAATAAAATATAGTAATGGTTGCTTAAAATTAGCCAAAAATTAGACCGAAAACGCTAAAGCATAAATATATAAAAATATACAATATCACTTGCCCGTCCGCTTCTCTCCCGCGCCCGCCGCTGTCCACTCAATCTACCGCCTTTCATGAAAAAACCCCGGCGCCGGGGTTTTTTCTATTATTTTTTTAGTCCGCTGGCTAGCACATCGCCGATCGGCACCCCCCACCCGGTCACCGCATCATAACCCGGCCCCGCCGAATAACCGCCTATCGACGCAGTATCATTATTTCCCGACGTGATGTCCCGGCAACCCGTCTGCCCCAACGTCTGGCCATTGGCGCCCACCGCATACAACAGAGGGCTCAGAAAACCTACCGGCGCCCCCAACGAGGCGTTCAACCGCGCGATCAGCGAAGCCCACAATGGCGCCGCCGCACTGGTCCCGCCACTCGGCGCCCCCTGTCCATCCACCACCGTCCAATAGCCCGTATTGGCACTCGCATCCGCCGCCACATCTGGCACAACCCTGCCTTCTATAGAACCCGGATTCACCGACTCGATCGTCACCGTCTGCCACGAAGGTCGGGGAAAGATCGTACTAACCCCCCCGCCCGTACTCCCGCCATTGTCCTTCCGCAAACCATCTCCATCCTTCCAGGCCGTCTCCGTTATCACCCCCGACGACGACTTCTTCAGCGTCGTACCACCCACCCCAAGGACAAACGGACTGCTCGACGGAAAATCGACATGCGCATGCCCATCCCCCACCTCATCGTCGGACCCGTCGTCACCCGCCGCCACACACACGGTCATACCCAGCAAACTCGCCGCCTGCAACGAATCGTTGATGGCATCCAACGCACCGCTCGTCCAGGCCCCCGGCGCATCTTCGGCATACCCCCAGCTGCAGGAGATGACCGTCAATGGATTCGCCTGATCATGTATCGCCGTATCAATGATATTCACCCAGCCGCTTTCGTCAAAAGAAGAAAAATAAACGACGATCGTCGCCGCAGGACAAACCCCGGCTACCACTTCCACATCCAACATCACTTCCCCCTCCGCTCCATCCTTCGAGTCGGTTGGCGTATTGTTCACAGAGACCGTTTTCACCGTCGGAACAGCCACGCCGGCGTTCTGGCAAAACGTCGCGAGATCATCCGGAAAATACCCGCCCCCAAATTCTAACAGCCCCACCGTCTGCCCTTGCCCATCTCCATCCGGAAAGGAATAGATCGCCGCCAGCTCCGCCGGATAAAACCAACTACGCGCCGCCGCCGCCCGCTGCGCCAGTTCCAAAGACGTCATCCGCCTCCGCAACGGCCGCCTTTTGACCATCTTACGATTGTCCAGCCCAAACACCGCCACGACGATGCCACCCAGTTCCGCCGGTATCCGCACATCGCCCTTTCTGCCCCGATAGTTCCCGTCCACATGGGTGTAATGAAAAAGCCTTACCTGGAAGATCGATTCTATGACCGATGCCCTTCCTCCAGCCCGGATGCTGCAGCTCAACGCATCTTCCTTGAAGATCTTCAATCCCAGGCCCGAAAGTACGTCCGTCACCTTTTTCAAGTCCGCCGCCGCCGCCCCATACTGCGCCTCCAGTTCGCTCAAACTAAGCACCTTCCCTCCCGGCTGTGGCAAGGCCTTTTTCCTCCGCACCTTGATCGTGATCTCAATCCATTCGTCAGGATCGGCCACACCCAAAACCTTGGCTCCCGGCCGCATAGCACGCGTACTGCCGGATAAAAGAACATGCGACCCCGAATTGCCGGCCGCTCCGCCCGCCGGTTGTTGACCTTTTGCATTCATATGATATGTTTTTGTCCCTGTAACTTCCCAAATTTCATGCTGGTTTTTCTTTACGCGCCAACTCTATCTCCAATTCTTCCACCGAAGGCAAATCACCCTTCAAATCATCCGGCACCGCGCTCATAATCTGATACTCCGCAATACCCAATGGGCCCTTGATATTTTCCAGGGCGTATTCTACAATCACTTTGTTCGGCGTTTTGCACAACAGCATGCCAATGCTGGGTTGGTCCTGAGCATGTTTAAGCTGCCTGTTGATCCGTCAGCGCATGCTCCAAATCCCGCTCCTGCGCATCTTTCCCCAGCATAAGAAAATCGAAGTTATATGGATTCTTCAGCGTCTCCCTGGCAAGATCAGCCTGCGGCTTGCTCAGCGTCACATCAAAATTATTGATCGTCTTGCCACGACGCGCATAAAGATTGGATTCCATCTGCGCAACCAACACCTCCCGCGACCAATTGTTGTCGATCGTAGCCTTTTTCCGAGTGTCGATAAAACAAGTGCCATTTCCTGATAAAATATAAATTCGCCCTTGAAAAACCCTTTACACCAGGAAACGCCTATTTCTTCTTCCTAAAAACAATCATCTCCCCCTGCTTCTTCACCACCATCGCAAAAAAATCCCGCAACGTCTGATACTCCTCAGGCTCAAAATAAGCCCGACTCAACACCAGCCTGCTCCGGAACTGCACAAAGTCGCTTCCGACGAGAAACCCATACTCATACACCCCATCCGTTTCAAATAACTTGATCTTCACAGGCTTCGGCAACTCCTCTATCTCATAACCCTTCGGAATATCCATCCGAAGGCCGTACAATTCATTAAAGGTATATGACATCTCAACCGGATACCGCCGGACCATAGCCGAAAATGGATTCTCCTTCATCGCCTCACCCAGCATAGGATTGAAATAGATCCGGTCCTCACCCGTCGCAAAACTTAGCGTATAATTAACCGTCACCGGCTGATCTGGCGAGTGCAACGAATCTATATGTCCATCCGTCATCCGCACTTCGAAAGGATAAGCTCGCCGCAAGCCTTCAAAATAGGCCGCCTCCCCCTTGTCAGCCACCGAATCCCTGATAGCCATACTGGCATAATACCCCTTGGTTTCCTTATACATGCCCACTACACTATCCCCCGCATCATTGTCGGATAACAGCACCGAAGCAAACTTGAATTCAACCAGCGAGTCCGAACTGAAAATGGTGGAATCCGCCTTTTCCGAAACCACGCGCGCATATCCATTGTAACAGTCCAGCGGCAATTTGCCAAACCCCAGCTGCGGTTTCGTGGCATCGAGAAAATATTCCTTCCCGCCTAAACGTAACCGCACGACCACATAATTAAAATTCACCGTCAAAGGATACATAGGGTTGATCAGGCCATTGTCCCTCGTGCTCAGCATTACCGCGTCCGCGGTAAGTCCCTCGTCTCGAAGCATAGCCGTCAACAACAGGTTGATCTCTTCCTCTGTTCCCTTCCCTGCCTTAAAGATCTCTTTGATCGTCAGGTCGTCCGATAACATAGAGCGACCCTTGGTGGTAAAATGATCCCTCACATAAGTATAAAGCGCCCTGGCCTTATCCATATCACTTACTGTGTCCTCCACGATCGTCCTCAACTCCTTCCGCAAAAAATGGGTCGAGGCCGTCATCACACCCCCGAAAGCCTTGTCCTTTAAAAGCTTCTCATTAAAATCCTTCCACGAATCCAAAAACATCACCCGCCGCCCCGTATTCAACGCCGTGTATTCCGACAATTGGAACCTGATCCCCGATACATGATTGTCCATGGAAGCAACAAAAGGTTCATCCACCACTGCCGGCACATCTTTCATCGACCAATAGAGCGTATGTACCATCGTTCTCACCGAAAAGGAACCGACTTCCATATCCTGCTTGACAGAATCATGCGTGAAGACCATCGGAAAAGGACCCTGCCGCGATACGACATAATTGAATGTAGCCGGAAAAGTAACCGAATATTCACTCTTTATCCTTGGATAGTCACCTTGAAAATCCCAGGAATGAAAAGAGTAGATAGACCCGGAATGGATGTTGTAAGTGTACTCGATGATCGACCCTTCTCTAACACCGGGAAAGGTAAACCGCTCTGTTAAATCACCGTCTTCTCGCTTATCCAAAAACATGTCTGCGGCATCGACACTGGTCTGCACGACCTTGCCGCCTTCAAGATTGTAAATATTGGCCCGCAGGCTCGCAAGTTTTCCATTTCCATCCAGATCAGGATTGAAAGACACGGCTATCTTCGCCGCATCATATCCCTTCTTATTCCGGATCAACAGCCTCCTGTAACGGTTAAACAAAACATGCCACCCAGTGGACGAACCCGCCATCTCTGCATGACCTACATCAGCCAGCACAACAACATTCGCACTGGAATCGACAACTGCAGAATTGGGATGAAAATCTTCCGGCAGGATCTGCCCCCAACCGGAACGTAAACTGTCCTGGCCGAATAAACCAATTGGACCAATGACGATCATTAACAAGATAAGGCCACGCCTCCATTTATTCATCAGGCACTTGTTTAAAATGCTATCAGCCGCTCTATTCCTCCCCCGGATGATACCTCCGCTCTAAATTCTTCTCCACATCCTCCCGATAGAACAACACCTCCTTGAACTGCCCCGTCAGGTACATCGCCGCCTGATCGGAGAAATGCAGCGACAAAGGATCACTGCTCTCCCCGCCGGTGACGATCGTCCTCGCCTTCACCCGCTTCCCAAACTCCACCGCCGCAACAAAACTATTCCCGCTATAACCATAACGCTTAACTGTATTCGGCATCTCCTTACTCACGAATGAAGGCAGCTCTCCAAACGCCGAAGATACCAGCCCCACCGCAATGCTGGGCTTGCGATCGTCATAGCTCTCGGTAATTTTACCCGTCAGCCGCTGATAACGGCATCGCTCCCCCCACTCGATCTTCCAGGTCCCGTACCGCTGTTTCAGCTCATTCACGACGGCCATTAACTCCTCCGTCTTCTGCTCAGCCGTCGTCCGCTCCAGTTCCGCCTTCACGTTGCCTACCGCATTCGAAGCCTCCACCGAGGTCATGGACCGCGGAGCAAAACCTGCCATCCGCGTCCCCCATTCCACCGCAAGATTGGTGGCAACACTGTGCACCGCCGAACGTCGGTCCCACTTCTGCAACACGGCAATGGGATCCTGCAACACCTTTCGGACACTGTCCGGGGCAACCGCATAGGCATCGAAAAGCGCCGGCAATAAAACATCAAAAGCCGCGAGGTAATGATCATACCCCTTGGCAATAAGGCTGTCCAAAGTGAAATTATTGGCACCACTCAACAGCCGGACCGCATTCACCGCCCGAAAGTTTTCTCCATCGGGCGCCATATACGCCGGGTATCGGCCCCGCTCGGGACTACTGTTGCCGGACAACGAATAAGGCGTCGAGTTACAGTTCTGCATCCACCCCGTAGCCGGATTATACACGTGCACGATCTCATCCAAATTATGCACACCCTTCCATTCCGTAGCCGCAACCGATCCATCCACCGGCTTCGACCAGTCATAGGAACTGTCCCTCCGGGGAACAAAATTGCCATGCCAGTAAGCGATATTGCCCTGGTCATCCGCATACACCGTGTTATTGGTCGTATTGGCGCGAATATCCATCGCTTTCTTATACTCCTCGAATGTATTGGCCTTCGTAATCGACCAGGCTTCCACGAGCGCATTCAGCGACCGGTTATACTCCTTCAGACTAAGCCACTTGCCTTCCCTGCTGGCCATCACCGGCCCATGTTGCGTATAAAAGCCGCTCACCGGCAAGGCCTGCAACCCATTGTCCTTCCTATAATAAACAGTAAACGGTTTCTCTGTCACCGGCTTTTGCTGACCCTCATATTCATACACCCACCCACTGCCTTGCTGACTGACCTTTTCCGCATACAGATCAGCAACATCCACATAACTGCTGGTATGCATCCAGCCGCAATGCGCGTTGAAGCCCTGATAGACAAAAAACTGCCCCCAGGTGACAGCACCGTAGGCATTCAGGCCTTCCTCGCTTACCAGCTGCACTTCCATCCGAAAATAAAAAGGAACATGCGGATTGATATAGAGCTCCGGGGCCTCCGATGCCGTCCGGAACCCCGCTAAAGCAAATCCATTGGAGCCCCGCTCTCCCTCATCCGGCAATATCCCGTCCAGCGGCGCCCCTGGCTCCGCCGGTTCCGGCTCAACTACCTTGGCAGGCGCCGCCTCCGCAGCAGGCCCCTCGGCCACCTTCATCCCCCGATCCTCCAACACCATCCTTTCCACATCCGAAAGCACCGGCGGCCGTCGCACCGCCGGCGCACCAGCGACCACCGCATGACCACCATAAAAATTCTTGATCTCTTCCTGCCGTACCCCTCCCGTACTCGTCGCAGATACGCTCCCATCCGTGAACAACAACGCATACCACGGCTCAAAACGCTTCAACACCAAGGGCTTGGTGCCGGGATGCTTGTACAAATAGTAGTTGACCCCATCCGCAAACGCATCCAACAACTGATGCATCCAGCCCGGACTGCGCTGGTAATCCGCTACCGCTTGCGCACTGTCATAGATCAGCCGCATCATCACATCCGTATAAAGATAGGATTCGCCATAGGCCTCCGCCTGCCGGCCCAGCATTTCAAGGTAATTTTTTTCGACCCGCCCAAAATCCTCCTGGCACTCGGCATACAACAACCCAAATACCGCCACCGCATCCGTCTTGCCATATATATGCGGGATGCCCCATTTGTCACGAAGAATGCTCACCTGCTTCGCCTCCGCCTCCCACCGATGCTCCTCCTGCGCGGAAAAACCCTGCGCAGTCACCAGCAGCGGGAAACAGAATCCCACAATCAAAAACAGTTTATCCATCCCCCTAATTTAGGGCCCCCGCCCCGCTCCACCAAAACTTCATCATCTCGCCCCCGGCCTTCCCCCAAAAAATGGCCGCGTTTTTGTGCAATTCCCCTCGGGATACCGACCTTTCTGCGGCAAAAAGCCACCCGGCGAAGCCCTGTGACAGCAGGCTTGTGGATTTTTCTCTACAAGGCCGGGTAAGACTTATACACCGCGCCTGTGAATGTCAAAAAAACGACTATGCTGAAGTATAAAAAAATATTGCTGGTTGACGATGACGAAGATGACTGCCAGATCTTCCAGGATATCGTTCGGGAAGTTGACCCCTGCGCCGCGCTGGATTTCGCGGAGAACGGCCTGGACATGATCGCCATGCTCGAGAAGATGCCAGATACAGACCTGCCAGGCATGATCATCCTCGACCAGAACATGCCCCGCATGACCGGTAAAGAAAGCCTCATCTACCTAAAGGAGAACCCTCGTTATCAGCATATCCCCACTATCGTATATTCCACCTACCAGGTAAAAGATTTTTACCAGGAATGCCTGGAGCTCGGCGCCGAGGACGTCGTCGTCAAACCCGACACCATGCAGGCCTACCGCGAAATGATCGAACAATTCTTCGTCTCGCAGTAACACCTACTCAACACCCCTGACCCGCATCCGCAAAACATAGACGGCCGCCGATGCCGTGATAAATAGCGTCTTCCTGTCCTTCCCCCCAAAACAAAGATTAGCCGTCCATTGCTCCGGCACCGGGATATGCGCGATCTTCCTGCCACTGCTGTCGTATACCGTCACCCCATCCCCTGTTAAATACACATTCCCCTTTACATCCAATGTCATCCCATCCGACCCCTGCGCGCAAAAAAACTGCCGCCCGGACAACAACCCATGCAGGCCAATCGCATATCGATACGTCTTCCCATCCCCGATATCGGCTACATACAAAGTCCGGCCATCCAGCGTGCCCACGATCCCATTTGGCTTTCGGAGGCTCGCATCCACCACCACCGGCTGGGCCTTCCCCCGGGGCAAATAATACACCTTCTCCCCATCCAGCTCAGAATGCGTCCTCGTCCAATAAGGACGCTGATAATAGGGATCGGTAAAATAGATTCCGCCATGCGCATCGATCCACAGATCGTTTGGCCCATTCAAACGCCGCCCGCCGACATCCCGCAACAATACTTGCACACTCCTGTCAGGACCGATCGACCACAATTGCTCCCGCTCATCAGCACAGGTCACCAGCCGCCCCGCAGCATCGAAATACATCCCGTTGGACCTGCCCGCACTATCCATAAAAAGTACAAGCTCCCCATCCACTGTATACTCCCAGATCTTGTTGTTTGGCTGATCCGTAAAAAAAATATTCCCCTGCCGGTCCACCGCAGCCCCCTCTGTAAATGCGAATTGGCGACTCACCAGCTGCGGCTGGATAGCCCCTTCAGCTACCACACCCCCGGAATCAAATGCCGGCCCCTGCGCCATTGCCCCATCCGCCATCAGGCAAAGCCCCACTCCAAGGAATAAATAATTCATAGATGGAATTTTCAGCAAGATAACCCTGTTATCTTAATTTTATTAATTCCCCCCTCCCACAGGTTGTGACAGCTTCCACTTATATTTGATCAAGCAAAACCCCAATATGGTCTGGTACGAAAATGAGGTCCAACGACTCGAAAAGGAAAGAGCAGCATTGACGTACGATCCGAAATTGCTCTTCTACGGCAGTTCCTCCATCAGGCTCTGGGAAAGCCTCGACGCAGACTTCGCCGGCTACCAACCCGTCAACCTCGGCTTCGGCGGCTCTACACTCGCCGCCTGCGACTGGTTCTTCGACCGCCTGATAGCTCCATTCCACCCCGACTCCATCATCGTCTACGCAGGAGACAACGACCTCGGCGACGGCCGTCATCCGGAAGAAGTATTCATTTTCTTCCAGCAGTTGGTCAGCCGCACCCGCCAGCAATTCGGCAACATCCCCCTTGCATTCATTTCCATAAAACCCAGCATCACCCGCTGGAACATCGTCGACAGCATCCGCTATACCAATAAAATAATCGAAGCAGAGATAAACAGGCTGGCTGACAACCTCCAATTTATTAATATCTATACCCGGATGACCGACAACGCCGGTTATCCAAAACGAGAATTCCTGGAACCCGATGGACTCCACATTAATGCAAAAGGCTATGCTTTATGGAAAGAGATCATCCTGCAATACCTAGCCGCGAGGAAGCTATGAGAAGAGAATATCATAAGTGGTTCAGCTCCCATCTCTCCCGGGATATGGAGTTGCTGGTCTTCGGCCATGCCGGCGACCCAGTCCTCTTCTTCCCCACCCGTACCGCCCGCTTTTATGACTATGAAGACTGGCAGGTCATCGACGCCCTTCGCAAAAAAATAGAGACCGGCGCCATCCAGATCTACTGCCTCGATAGCGTCGACAAAGAAAGTTTCTATGCCCGCGACGTCCATCCCGCGGAACGCATCTTCCGTTATTTTCAATATGAAAAGTATGTACTCGAAGAGGTCATCCCCTTCGTACAACAAAAAAATCCTCACTCCACCCTGATCGCCGCCGGCTGCAGCCTCGGCGCCTACCACGCCGCCAACCTCGCCTTCAAACACCCCCACCTCTTCCACAAAATGGTAGGCCTCAGCGGCCGCTACGACCTCACCACCCCACTCGAACACTTCGAGGACCTCTTCGACGGCTACCGCGACCAGAACATCTATTTCAACATGCCGGGCCTCTTCATCCCTAACCTCGCCGACCCTGCCATCATCGCCGAGCTCAAACGCATGGAGATCATCTTCGTCATCGGCGAAAAAGACGTCTTCCTCGAAAACAACCGTATCATCAGCAACGCCCTCTGGGAAAAAGGTATCTGGAACGCCCTACATCTCTGGGACGGCGAGTCCCACAAAGCCCGCTACTGGCGTCACATGGTCCAGCTCTATCTTTAACGGGCTTTCCCGACTTCCACCGTCCAATCCCCACCACTCGCCACCTTGTTCGCCGCCGCGAAATTTCCCTGATTCAACGCGAACGAAAGTTGCAAAAGACTATTCAGGTACGCCAGCGGCTGACCCACGGCCACCGCACCAAACGTTGCCGCATAGGGCATGCTCCCCGTATAGACCACCTGCCCATTGTGCATGATCTTGACCTCCAATGACGCCCCAAAAGGCACCCCGAGCCGATCAAACAGCTCCCCCGGAATATTCGTCCAGACATTCCCATATTGTACATCGAGCACCGGTATCGTACCCCTGATCGTCGCCCCATCCATCGCTGCTCTCTGATAAGGAATAGAAACGACTTCCTGCTTCGCCAGCAACGGCCCCACCTGCTCATAAGTGATCACGCCCGCCGCCAGCTTCGCCGCGGTAAAAGCATACACATCCCTTCCATGAAAAGTATAGGATTTCTTCGAGTCCTGCCTCCGGTTCACCGACTCATCGATCTCCCGGATCTGGTCGATGCCCAACGACTCCGCCAACAAGGTAAGCGTACCATTGTCCGGCGTAACAATGAACTGCCCCGTCTTCGTCTTCAACACCACCGACTTCCGCGAGGTGCCTACGCCCGGGTCCACCACCGACACAAACACCGTTCCCGCGGGCCAATACGGCACCGATTGCTGCAACCGGTAGGCCGCATCCCAGATATTATAAGCGGGTATCTCATGCGTCAGGTCAAATAGCTTCAGCTCCGGTGAAACCCCCATCGCCACCCCCTTCATCTCCGATACCGCCCCATCCTTCAACCCAAAATCACTTTGGAAAACAACGATCTTATTCTGCGCGACACCCCATAGTGTCGCAAAAACCAACATAATCGATAGAAAACTCCTGAGCATAGTCAATGATTTATTCGTCAAATTAACGAAAAAATCAACCTCACTCACTTCTCAAACTCCTGACGGGATTCGCCAATGCCGCCCTCACGGCCTGAAAACTCACCGTCAACAGCGCGATCCCAATGGCCAGCACAGCCGCCACGACAAAGATCTCCCAGCCAATACTGATCCTGTAAGCAAAATCCTGCAGCCATCTGCCCATCACAAACCAGCTAAGCGGAAAAGCAATGAGCATCGCTACCACCACCAGTCGCAAAAAATCCCGCGACAACAGCCGGATGATCCCTCCCACCGAAGCCCCCAATACCTTCCGGATACCGATCTCCCTGGTCCGCTGCTCCGCCGCATAAGCAGTCAGCCCAAACAAACCCAGACAGGCGATAAAGATCGCCAGCAGCGAAAACGACAGGGAAATGCCGCCCATCCGCTGCTCGTTCAAATAAATATTATTGAACTCATCGTCCATGAAATCATAACTGAAAGGCTGCGAAGGCGCCATCTTCCGCCACTCGGTCTCGATCTGCCCGGCAAGCCGGTGCAAGTCACCATTGCCGCTCACCCGCAAAGCAAGACTGCCCTGGTCTGGCCTGAGGAACAACACCATTGGCGTAACCACCTCCCGCAGGGAATTGAAATTGAAATCCTTAACCACCCCGATGATATGGTACTCCTTCGTCTTCTTGGCCTTGATATCGTCGATCACATATAGCTTCGACTCCAGCGGATTCCTTCCCTGCATGAACCGCAGCGTAGCCTCATTCACGATCACCCCGGTGGAATCCGTCAAAAACTCCTTGCTGAAGTTCCGGCCCGACACCATTTTCATCCCCAACACCGGAATATACTGTTCGTCCACCGGCCAGGTCTGCATACTGATCGATTTCTTGATGTCGAGATCAGGCGATAGAAAAATAGCATCGTCATTCCTGTTGTCAGCCGTCGGAAGATACCCGGACATCGTGGCGCCCTCCACTCCGGGCAAATGCAACAGTTTCTCCTCGAAGCTGCGGGCCTGGTTACCCATCACATAAGGGTTGTGGATGATCATAACCTGACTACGGTTGAAACCAAGCTCCCGATTATGGATATAATTCAGCTGCCGGTAGATCACCGCCGTCCCCACCAGCAGAAAAATAGAGATAAAGAATTGAAAAACGACCAGAGAATTCCGCAGCCAGCTCGTCTTGAACCCTGACGCCACACTGCCCTTCAACACGACTATCGGCCGGAATGCGGAGAGATAGAAGGCAGGATAGCTGCCCGCCAGCAAACCGACCAATAACACAAGCCCCAGCATCGAAGGCCATAACCATGCCCGCGAAAAAAGCCCCAATTCCATATGCTTGGCCGAGAGCTGGTTGAACACCGGCAAGAGCAGCCAGGCAAAAACTATCGCCAGCAACATGGCAATAAAACTGATCAACACTGATTCTAACATGAATTGCGAAATAAGACTCCCCCTTAACGACCCCAGCACCTTTCGGATACCCACTTCCTTGGCCCGATTGGCAGACCGCGCCGTCGACAGGTTCATGAAATTCACACAGGCGATCAAGAGAATAAAAGCGGCTATCGCCCCAAAAATATACACATACTGGATATTCCCATTGGCATCGAGTTCGGCAGTCTTATTGCTGTGCAAATGGATCGCAGTCAACGGCGTCAGCGAGAACTTCACGGTATTGCCTGCCTTATAGAAATCGTCAAGGGAAATATTGACGGCCGCATACAAGAGCGGCGCGACATATTTGGTGATCAAACCGCCGAGCTTGGCCTCGAATTTCTTAGCATCCGTCCCCTTCCGCAAAAGGATATAGGTGTTGAAATTGTTGCTAAGCCACGCATCGTCACCTCGCTTGGCCTCCTCCGACTCGGAGAGCGACAAAAAAAAGTCAAAATGAAAATGCGATTGCACCGGCACGTCTTTGATAACGCCTGTCACCTTATACGGGATGGAATCGTTGATCATCAGGGTTCGGCCGACCACATTGGTCGCATCAAAATACTTCTTTGCTATCTTCTCCGTGATCACCACCGAATGCGGATCGATCAGCGCCGTATGCGGGTTACCCTCGATCATCGGCAAAGTGAAGACATCGAACAAGGTCGAATCCGCCATGATAACCGACTCTTCCTTGATATTCTGATTGCCCTTCTTTACAAGCCTCCCCCCATTCGCCCTGAAACGGACTTCTTTCTCTACTTCGGGATAATCCCTCAAAATAGCCGGCCCCGTAGGCGCAGGCGCCACCGCCAGAACAAAATGGTTGCCCCCGAATTTGATCTCCCCATCCACCCGATAGATCCGGTCGGCCTTGTCATTGTACCGGTCATAATTCAGCTCATCCATCACAAAGATCAGGATCAGCAGACAGGTGGCCAGCCCAATCACCAAACCCAAAATATTGATGCCGGAAAAGCCCTTGCTCTTCCAAAGGTTACGAAACGCCGTTTTCAGGTAATTACGAAGCATGGAGAGGTTTTGCTCCTATGACGGCCACAACCCCCCGGAAGTTACACCCTGCCGCTTATTTTGGCATTGGCACGACCGGCAAACTCTCGTTTCCTCCCGCCGAGACACTCTGCACCCCGAAAAAGTAGTTGTCCTTGGAGTACGGCAGACTGACCTCCGTCCCGCCGACGAAGATCTTCTTCTCCCAAACCGCACTCGTCGTCTCCCTCATCAGAATGTAATACCCCGAGGGCGACCCCGCCGCCGGCGCCTTCCATGAAAGCTGCGTCCCATTGGTGAGATTCCGCACCTCGACCTTTACCTCCTGCGGCATCCCCGGCGACTTGGCCAGATTGGCCAGGTTAGCCAGGTTCATCGCCGTATTCTTACGCAGGTATTCAAAATCCATAAACTCCGCCAAATCTCCATATTGCACCCCCTTCTCCATCCGCACATCCTGATGCTGATGATTGAAGTTCTCATTCATCTCCGTGATGCGCACCGCCGTAAATCCATTTTCCACGTATGGCGTGTGATCTCCGCCCCGCAGGAACCGGTCATTCCGATAGACCATGACCACCTGTAGATTGTCCACATACCGCTCCCCGATCTCCTTCACATAACGAGCCAGTTGTCTCGACTTTCCGTCATTCTCCAGCCCTAGTGCCCGTACCTTCCCCGCCAAACTGTCCAATCTGTAAAAAGGCAACCCCTCACTAAAAACCCGCACCCGCGTATTATCGATGATATTCGTCTCATTGCTTTTATTACTCCCCATGATATCATTGTTCAACACAGCCTCGATATTCCAACCCGCCGCCTTCGCCTTCTTTGCCATATAAGTGGAACCAAGTAGCCCCTGCTCTTCGCCGCTTACCGTCACAAACACGATCGTCGCCGGAAAAGGATGCTTGCTCATCACCCGCACACACTCCATCACCGCAGCACTCCCACTCCCATCATCATTGGCCCCGGGCGCATCATTCACCCCATCCATGACGTCCGTACGCCGGCTGTCTAAATGCCCGCTGATGATAAAGATCCGGTTGTCATTGGGGTCCGTCCCCTTCAGGGTCGCTACCGTATTCCCCAGATTGATATCCGTCTTCACCCGCTTCCCATCGGCCGGATAAGTGGAAGTATCTATAAAAGCCGTCAGCCGTCCACCACTCGCCGACCCCCATTGCATAAACTTCGACAACACCCATTCCCTCGCAGCGCCGATCCCCTTCTTCTTGTCCGTTACGGAACTCACCGTGCTCCTCGTCCCAAACGCCACCATCGTCCTGATATACGATTGCAGGGAATCCGCATTCACTTCCTTCACCATTACCTCGATCTCCGGGTCCCGGACTATCGTAGTTTGTGCAACCAGGCCCACCGCCCCCAACAAAAACAAAGAGAGAATGATGCAATTTTTCATGTGCAGTAGTTTCCGACAAATTTCTATTTTTTTTTCGACTACGGTAATTGTTAGTATGTACATGCGGATTTTATTAGTCCGCAGTGCAACAACAATTCACGGAACACTGTCTACCTTACCAGTTGGGGTAATCCCATTTTTTCAACCAAAACAACTTTATGAGAAGACTGCAAGTACTAGTCGCGGTCATCCTATTGGCATGCACCCAAGGGATGGCCCAAACGGTCGTCACTGTCACCGGAAAAGTCACCGACGAAAAAGGAGCCGCAATAGCCGGCGCCACCATCACAGAAAAAGGAACCCGCAACGCCTCCACCACGGCAGACGACGGGTCCTGGTCCATCAGGGTCAAACCAAAAACCCTGTTGGTCATCAGTTATGTAGGTTATGTTTCCGCCGAAACATCGGCAAAAGAAGGCCTCGTCATCAGCCTCAATCCCGACACCAGATCCTTGTCCGATGTTGTCGTCACGGGCGTCGGTGTGGCCACCAGCAAAAAAAAGGTCCCCATTGACGTCGCCACCGTGTCAGCCAGGGATTTCGCCCCAAGCGCCACTACCTCCATCGAACAAGCACTGGACGGACAGATCGCAGGCGCTCACATCCAGCAGACCAGCGGCACGCCCGGCGCCCCCTTCAACATCACCCTCCGGGGCATCAACAGCCTCGACGGCACCAACCCCCTGATCATGGTCGATGGCGTTCAAATGAATGACCTCACCGCCCTCGACCCCGCTAACGTAGACCATATTGAAGTGGTCAAAGGCGCCGCCGGCGGCATGCTCTACGGCGCCCAGGGCGCCAACGGCGTCATCCAGGTCTTCACAAAAAAAGGTTCCCTTAACACCCGGCCCGCCGTGACGTTCAATTCCAAGGTCAGCGTGGACAATATCCTCAAGGGGAAACATCCGCTCATGACGACGCATCATTATTTTATCACCGATGCCAGCAACAACATCACCGACCAGAACGGCAACCCCATCGCCATGGACGCCACCGGCCAATGGTCCAATCCGCAGACGCCAAACCTGGCCGCCAACCCCGATCTCGAAACAAGCAAAACCTATAACATCCCGATCTATGACCACATCAAACAGTCCTACCAACAGGCCCTGACCTTTAATAATTCCGTTTCCGTAACCGGCGGCGGCAATAGCACCGACTACGCCCTTACCGCCACCCAACTCAACCAACAGGACGTATTCGGCAATAGCTTCAGCCGCTCCAATATCAGCCTCAACCTCGGCATCCAGCCCTTTAAAGGCTTTACCGTACGCAGCATCTCTCAGGCGATCATCGGTTACGACGATTTACTCAACAACGACCGCTTCAGCGTCTTGCTAAGCTATCCCTTCGTCAATTTCAAATGGAAGGACTCCACCGGCCACTTCCCCTTCAAGACGAACGCCGCCTCCAATGCCCTGAACCCTCTCTCCGAGAACCAATGGCATAGCCAGGACAATCAACGACTCGAACTCTTCCAGGATTTCGATTTCAATTATAAATTCCCACACTTCGTAGAACTGGATATCAAGTACGGATTAGATTACACCAATATCA
>Ga0302325_10001510_pt1 | contig 59263 bp, 51 predicted proteins | sample Palsa_T0_2_FD_201948 | JGI IMG/M metagenome (GOLD analysis project Ga0302325, IMG submission 201948) | Peat permafrost microbial communities from Stordalen Mire near Abisko, Sweden - Palsa_T0_2 | ecosystem: Environmental > Terrestrial > Soil > Palsa > Peat permafrost | place: Sweden: Abisko... | reverse complement strand
GGCAGACACACGCTGGAGCGGGTGGTGGGAATCGAACCCACACCATCAGCTTGGAAGGCTGAGGTTCTACCATTGAACTACACCCGCTAACTCCAGGACCCCTGAAGAATCAAGGAGTTATGAACGGCAGAACCACTCCCAAGAACGAGCCCAACCTGCCCCACAAATAGCCGACGCAAGCCGATCCCTACCCCCCGGCGGCAGTCAGCTTGTGAACTTCGTAATGTTACGTATTTTTCGCCGCCGTGCAAGAGCAGTGCCACATGGGGCAAGAGGGCCGCGGAGTGTAATCCGAATTGGGAAAAGAGAGAACTATCTTCGAAGCCTGAGGAATACTGGCTCCCGGCGCCGCGCAGACCTTAAGCTTAAGCATCGCTACGCGCCCGCTCTGGCGCTTGCCAGTCGGGGGTGCAATTGCCGGGCGCGCGCTTAGGCGCTCCAGAGAAGCGGAAACAATGGATGCTCCATGGGCAAGCCCGGCGCCAGAGTCTCGGTGAGCCCGGGAAAATCCGGCGAAGTCTCCCAGGCACGCGGTGCGTGCACGATGTCATCGCCGAGGAAGCGCACCGAAAAAACCCGGCGGCGGCGTGTCCCATCGACTCCTGCCGCGGCGTGCAGCGTCAGCATGTGAAAGCAGACGACATCCCCGGGTTCGATCGGCCAGCCAAGGATGCGATGCCGGTCCCGCTCAGCGTCAATATCCGGCAGGTCCGCAAGGTGGCCTTCCGGGAACCATTTGGCCTGCGCATCCATGAAGCTGCGCGGCATGAGCCAGGGACCCAGGTGCGAGCCTGCCACGAGTTCGAGAGTTGCGCCGCGGCTGACCGGATCGACGGGAATCCAGAAGCTCGCGTTCTGCCGCCCTTCGATGTTGTAGTAGGGCTGATCCTGATGCCAGGGTGTGCGCGCTCGGGTGCCGGGCTCCTTGGTCAGCATGTGATCGTGGTAAAGCCGCACGCTGCGGCTTTGCATGAGCTCGCCTGCAATCTCGGCGAGGGGTGACTCAAATATGAAGCGGCGGTAATGCTCGTTCTCCTGCCAGCAGCAGAAGTCCTCGATGAAGCGCCCCGGATCGTCGGGGCGACTGGCGATTTTGGCGCGGGCGCTGGGATGCGCCAGATTGGCCTCGATACCTGCACTAAGCAACGCGACATCGCGTGAACTCAACACCTGCCGCAGACACACTGCACCGTCGCGTCCAAAAGCCTCGATGTCGCGCGGCGCAACCGTCACACGGTGCCTGCCTTCACCAGCACCATCTTCCCCGGATCGATGTGCTTTTTGATCGCGCGGTTCACCTCCTCGAGCGTCAGCGCGTCTATGGCACGCGGATAGTCGTCGAGCCACGAGACGGGATAGCCCCGCACGATTGCCTGCTGCAGCGCGGCTGCGAGGCCACCGGTCGTCGCGAGGCTCACCTGATAGGAGCCGACGAGATCGGTCTTGCGCGCCGCAAGCTCCTCGGCCGTCACGCCCTCGCGCGACCATCTGGCGAGCTCGCGCCGTGTCGACGCGATTCCCTTCTCGAGCAGCGACGGCGCAAAGCTCGCGTTGATCCTCCAGTAGCCATCGGTGACAGCATCCTCGCCCATGCCGGCGCCGATGTCGTAGGTAAGGCCTTCCTTGTCGCGCACGGATCCCATCAGGCGGCTCGTAAAGCCGCTGCCAAAGATGGCCGTGCCGACGCGCAGCGCGAGGGAATCCGGATCGCGGTACCGAAGTCCCGTCGCCTCCCCGAGCACGAGCGATACGCTCGCCTTGCCGGGCACGGGGACCGATTCTTCGCGCGCGGCCGTCGCGACGGCCGGCGCGGCGGCGCGCAGAAAGTCGCTGCCGCCGCTCCAGCCGCCGAAGCCCTTGGCGACATCCGCCTGCAGAGCGCGCACATCAAGGTCTCCCACCGCGATGAGGGTGAGGTGCGCGGGGCCGTAGTGCTCCTGGTGAAAGCGCTTCAGATCCTCGATCTTGGCGCTTTGCACCGCGGCAATCATTTCCTGCGTCGAGGCCGGGTGATTCGGGTGGCCCTTGGGAAAAATCGCGCGGTCAAATGCTTCGCTGGCGCGGTTGTTGGTGCTCTCGAGGGCGTGCTGCAGACTGCCGACGGCCGCCTGCTGCGCCTTGGCGAATTCGGCAGGCGCAAAGGCCGGGTTGCGCAGCTGCTCGGCGATGAGGCGGATGACGAGCGGCAGATCCTTCTTCAGGCACTTGGCGTGGATTTCCACCAGCTGGACGCCCACCTCGAAGTTGATCTCCGCGCCGACGCTTTCGAGCTCCTCCGCGATCTTGAATTGATCTTCGCTCTTCGTGCCCCGGTCGAGCATCATGCCCACGAGCGTCGGCACCGCCGCGTTGCCCGAGCCTGCAAAGGCATCTCCCGCGGGCAAAGAGCCGACGATCGTCACGACATCCTTGACGGCGGTCGGATAGGCAATGAGGTCGACGCCGGCGGCCTTCGCGCGCACGATGTGTTGCGCGATCTGCGCGGCGAGAATGGGCGCAGCCAAGCTCGCGCCCGTCAACAGCAGAAGCCCCGTCGAGAGCATTTTCAAGGAATTCATTTCGTCTCCACGGGTACAAACCAGCCGGTGGTGCTCTGGTCGTGCCCCAGATAGGTCTTCGCCACGCGCTGCACGTCGGCGGGAGTCACTTTGGCCATCAGGTCGGCGTAGCGCGCGTACAGCGTCCAGTCCCCGACCGCGATCCATTCATTCAACGAGCTCGCAATATTCGTGGTGCCGTCGCGCGCGTAGGCCTCCGCGGCCTGGTACTGGCGCACGATCCTGCCAACTTCGGCAGCAGTCACGCCGCTCGTCTTCAGCTTTTCGATCTCGGCAAGCGCGATCTTCTCGACCTGATCGTGGGTCGCGCCCGGCGCAAGCGTGGCGCTCACGATGAACATGCCCGGGTCGCGCAGCCGATAGGCGCCCGCTTCGGTTCCGAGCGCGAGACTCTTGTCGACCAGCGCCGGATAGAGCCGGCTGCTCTTGCCGTCCGACAGGATTGATCCTAGGACCTCGAGCGCCGGCAGGTCCGCATCCCGCGCGGCTGGAATCTTATAGGCGATCAGGATGTTGCCGAGCTGTCCGGGACGCTCGAGCGTGACACGCCGCGGCCCCGACTGCGGCGGCTCTTCGGTGTACACCACGGGGATCGGCTGCGGTGCGCGCGGGATCTTGCCGTAGTACTTGCTGACGAGCTTGAGCGCCTGCGCCGGATCGACATCGCCCACGATGGTCACTGTCGCATTGTCCGGCCAGTAGAACGTGTCATAGAAGGCGCGCAGTTTCTCGATCGGCACATGCTCGATGTCGCTGCGCCAGCCGATCGTGGGGTGATGATAGGGATGGGCCATGAAGACCAGTGCCTGCACCTCCTTCGTAAGCGCCGACTCGGGGTTATTCTCGCCGCGCTCGAATTCGTTGCGTACCACCGTCATCTCGGCCTGGCGATCCGCCTCATGCAGCCACAGCCTGCGCATGCGATCCGCCTCGATCGCGATATAGCCCTCCAGATGATCGCGCCCCAAGGTTGCAAAATAGTTGGTGCGGTCGAAGGAGGTCGTCGCGTTGAAGCCGGCACCCACAGCCTCGAGGTACTGCTTGATGCTGTTGCCCGCCGGATCGTTGAAGCCCTCGCTGCCTTTGAACATCAGGTGCTCAAGAAGATGCGTCGCGCCGGTCGTGCCGGTCACCTCGTTCCTCGAGCCCACGTGATAGGTCACCTGGAAAGTCACGACCGGGGCGGAATGGTCCGGCTTCACCAGGACCTGCAGGCCGTTGACATCCTGGGTGTATTCGTCAATGCCGGCGAGCGACTTTACGTAGCTGAAGCCTGCGACGTTTACCGGAAGCGCGCGCGCGCCGGAGCTGCCGATGACGCACCCCAGTGTCGCGGCATAGGCCATCAGCGAACCGGACACGGCCGGCCATCGGAAATGCTGCATCGGTGTTCCTCTATATAAGATGAGGATGAGAGAGCTGCCGACCGTTGCGGGTCAGGCGCCAAGGCACCCAAAGCTATGACTGTGGTGCAACGCATAAGTTTATCCGCCTCTGGTCCCGCGCGGCGCTGAACGCTCGCACGCGGGATCGCGTGCGCTGTGGTGGAAGGGGTAGGATTCGAACCTACGAAGGCGTAAGCCGGCAGATTTACAGTCTGCTCCCGTTGGCCGCTTGGGTACCCTTCCGCGAAATGAGCCGGGCATTCTCATTTTTGTCCCCGCGGCTGTCAATTTGACACCTGGCCCGCTGCTGCGGCCGATCGACTAGGATTTCATCCACCAGCGCCGCAATGCCACGAGCGCCCAGATCGCCTCGACCACGCCGAATGGCCACGCGCCTTGGAGAAATCCATACACCGAGCCCAATGCGCACGCGAGCGCAAAGGCGAGGATGAGCCACGGGCTGCGCTCCTCAAGCGCATAGCACACGAGCATCGCGGTGACGGCAAAAAGGCCAAAGGCGGTGAGCGCATCCATGGCGATTCAGCGCACGATTTACCTAGGCCAAGCGCGACTGGCGCGATCAGCGCCGCGGCAAGGCGCCGCACGCGAGCACGCCTGCCCGCACCACCGCGCGGCACGGATTGAAGCCCGACCAGTAGCCGAGCTCCTCGATCGACTCGACGTCCCAGAGCGCAAAATCGGCGGCCAGCCCGGGGGCGAGCATGCCGCGCTCGCCCGCAAGGCCCAGAGCCCGCGCCGCGTGCCGCGTCACGCCGGCGAGCGCCTCCTCCTGCGTCAGCGCAAAGAGTCGCGTCGCCATGGACATCGCAAGCAGCAGCGATGCACCCGGCGCGGAGCCGGGATTGCAATCCGTCGCCACCGCGATGGCGGCGCCGGCGGAACGCAGCGCCGCCACCGGCGGCTGATGAGTGTCGGCAAGACCGTAGAAAGCGACCGGCAGCAACACGGCAACCGTGCCCGCGGCGGCAAGCGCCTGTGCCTCGGCGGCCTCGGCATATTCCAGATGATCGCAGGAAAGCGCCCCGCGGTGCGCTGCGAGGCGCGTGCCGCCTATATTGCTCAACTGTTCGGCGTGCATCTTGATTGGAATGCGCAGGGCGAGCGCGGCATCAAAGAGGCGCTCCGCCTGGCGGGTGTCGAAGGCGATCTTCTCGCAGAAGATATCGACCGCATCAACGAGCCCTTCGGCATGCAGCGCCGGCAGCCACTCGCGTGCGACGGTGTCGATGTACTCATCGGGGCGCGCTGCGTATTCCGGCGGCAGGGTGTGCGCTGCGAGTAGCGTCGTCTTTACCGTCACGGGGAAGCGCTCGCCCAGCGCGCGCGCTGCCCGCAGCATCTTCGCCTCATCTGCCAGCGTGAGTCCGTAACCGGATTTGATTTCAATCGTCGTCACGCCTTCGGCCAGCAGCGCTGCCAGGCGGGGAGATGCGCTGTCGATCAGCTCTTCGAGACTCGCCTGCCGCGTTGCCCGCATGGTGGTAAGGATCCCGCCACCGCGCGCCGCAATCTGCGCGTAGCTCGCCCCGCGCAACCGTTCGGCATATTCGCGCGCACGCGTGCCGGCAAATACCAGGTGCGTGTGGCAATCAATGAGTCCCGGGGTGAGCCAAGCGCCCCCGAGATCGTGGCGCTCAAGGGCGACGCGGCGCAGCTCAGCAGGCTCCTCCCCCGCCGCTCCGAGCCAGGCGATGCAACCGTTGCGCACCGCGAGCGCGCCTTTATCGAGCACGCGCATGCGCTCATCGCAGGTGGCGATGCGCGCGTTGTGCCAGATGCTCACGGCGTCGGAATTCAGGGGTCGCGGCACGATGCGCCGATGTTAGCAGTGCTGTTGGCGATTCATCGCCTCTGCCGCATACTCTCGCGTGCGCGGCGCCACGGCGCAGGATAAGAAGACAGGCCATGATCTACGACAGCATTCTCGGCACCATCGGCCGAACGCCGATCGTGCGCATTCAACGGCTCGCGCCGAAGAACGTGACGATCTACGTCAAGTGCGAATTCTTCAACCCGGCAAGCTCGGTCAAGGATCGTCTGGCGATCGCAATCATCGAGGACGGGGAGAAAAGCGGAAAGCTCAAGCCCGGCCAGACGGTGGTCGAGGCCACCTCCGGCAACACCGGCATCGCCCTTGCCATGGTGTGCGCGGCCAAGGGCTATCCCTTCGTCGCGACCATGGTCGAGACCTTCTCGATCGAGCGCCGCAAGCTCATGCGCCTGCTGGGCGCGAAGGTTGTTCTGACGCCGGCCGCCGAGCGCGGCACCGGCATGGTGAAGAAGGCGGAGGAGCTGGCGAAGAAGCACGGCTGGTTCCTCGCGCGCCAGTTCGAAAATCCGGCGAATCCCGCCTATCACAGAAACACCACCGCACCTGAGATTCTCAGCGACTTTGCCGCTCGCCGCCTCGACTTCTTCGTCACCGGGTGGGGCACGGGCGGCACGCTGACCGGCGTCGGCGAGATGCTGAAGGTTGCGCGGCCCGAGGTGAAGATTGTGGTGGTCGAACCGCAGGCCGCGGCGCTGCTCTCGGGTAAGCCCTTCGCGCCCCACAAGATCCAGGGCTGGACGCCGGACTTCATACCGGCGGTGCTGAACCGAAACGTTGCGGATCGCATCCTCACCGTGACGGATGCGGAAGCCATTGAAGCCGCACGTGCGCTCGCCCAGAGCGAGGGCATCTTGTGCGGCATTTCCTCCGGAGGAACCTTCGCCGCGGCCAAGAAAGTCGCCGCCGAGGCTGCCGATGGAGCCGTCATTCTCGCCATGCTGCCCGATACCGCCGAACGCTATCTGTCGACGGCCCTGTTCGAGGGAATCGCCGAGGGCAGCGATCCGGAGCCCTGAGTCATCGCAGCCCGGGGCCAGGCGGCGGAGAAACGTATGGACGCACGGCGATTCGCTGCGCTCCCCGATCCTTTCCCCATGTGGCGCGGCGGAGCACTGCACGGTGCGCGCATCGCCTATGAGACCTGGGGCGAGCTGAACGCGGCGCGCGACAATGCGGTGCTGCTCTTCACGGGCCTCTCCCCACCGGCGCACGCGGCCTCATCCGCGCAAGACACCACGGAGGGGTGGTGGGAGGGCATGGTGGGTCCCGGACTTGCCATCGACTCGAACAGATTCTTTGTCCTGTGCGTGAATTCCCTCGGCAGTTGCTTCGGTTCGACGGGACCTGCCTCGCAGAATCCCGCGACGCAGGCGCCCTACCGGCTCGAATTTCCGGATCTGTCGATCGAAGACATCGCGCGGGCGGGCTTCGAGGCGCTGCGCTCGATTGGCATCGAGCGCGCCTGCGCGATCATCGGGCCGTCCCTGGGCGGCATGGTCGTGCTCGCCTATGCGGCACAGTTTCCGCATTCGGCGCAGCGCGTCATCAGCATCTCCGGAACCGCCGGCGCCTCGCCGTTCGCGATCGCACTGCGCTCCATCCAGCGCGAAGCCATCCTGCGCGACCCTGACTGGCGCGGCGGCGCGTATACGGACGAAAGACCGCCGGCCACCGGGATGCGTATCGCCCGCAAGCTCGGGATGATGACATATCGTTCCGCTGCCGAATGGCGTCAGCGCTTCGGACGTGCGCCGGTACCCGAGGAGCTGCGTGAGACCGCGCCATTCGCATCGGAATTCGCAATCCAGGGCTATCTGGAGACGCACGCCCGCAGATTCGTGCGTGCTTTTGATCCGAACTGTTATTTGTACATCTCCCGTGCCATGGATCGCTTCGACCTTGCCGCGCACGGCGGCTCAAACCGTGCCGCACTTGCAGGCTCGGGCGTGGAACAGGCGCTTGTCATCGGGGTCGAGTCGGACATGCTGTTCGCCATCGACGAGCAGCGCTCCCTCGCGGCGAACTTTTCCGATGCGGGGATAGAGACGCGCTTTGCACCCCTGGCGTGCATCGAGGGCCATGACTCCTTTCTCATCGACATCGCAAGCTTCGGGAGGGAAATCCGCAGCTTTCTCACGCTGTCATAACCGACGATGCGTGCTGCGCCGGCCGGCTCCGGAATCCGTGCCGGACGTCACATACAGAAAATTAAGTCGAGTAGGCTCCCGCCGGAGGGTCATCTCGCGGCATACTATGGGCGTTCCGGGTAGTACAACTAAATAGAACCTACATGGGTAAGGGGTCGACTGTGGAACGCCGCCTGCATACGAGGCACCGTGCACGTACAACTGTCTACATCACCGTGCCCCAAGGCCGCAGAAGGCTTTGCAAGGCGGTGAATCTGAGCGCCACCGGTGTCTTTATTGAGACCACCAATCTGGGTCTGCGCAAGGGCGAGCAAGTCGTGCTCTCCTTCGCCATCGATCTGGGCACGATCACGAAGGTGCATCGGCGCACCGCCGTTGTCGCGCACGTCTCGCGGGGCGGCACGGGCCTTTTGATGGAAGCTTACAGCGCCCGCTCCGGCTGACGGGCATCCGGCCGCGCGGGTGTCGTCCGTGCATGAGGACTCTGGACTAGTCGTCTATACCGGCGGCTGCCACTGCGGGCAGATCAAATTCGAAGTTACGGCACCAGCGCAGTTGCGCGTCTCGGACTGCAACTGCTCCATCTGCGCAAAGTCAGGCTACCTGCACCTCATCGTGCCGAAGTCGCGCTTCAGGCTACTGTCGGGCGATGGCCGTCTAACGAATTACCAGTTCAACACCCGCGTGGCGCAGCATCTTTTCTGCTCCGCGTGCGGCATCAAATCCTTCTACATCCCCCGCTCTCATCCGCATGGCTACAGCGTGAACGCGCGTTGCCTGGATAACGTCAAGATTGAAGATCTCACGATCGTGCCTTTCGAGGGCAGGGATTGGGAGGCGCAATTCCACGACGGCCGTAGCGAGGTGCTCGGCGATTGCTAGAATGGATGCATGGACATCCGTGCGTGCACTGTCGACGATATCGCTGACGTGCGGGCGATCTACGCCCATCATGTGCGCACGGGATTCGGCACATTCGAGGAAGAGCCCCCGTCGTTAGCAGAAATGCGGCAGCGCTTCGACGCGCTCGTCGCGCAGGATTGCCCGTTTCGCGTCGCTGTCATCGATGGGCGGCTCGCGGGGTACGCTTATGCGGGGCCGTTCCGGCCGCGCGCCGCCTATCGACATACTTGTGAGACGTCGGTGTACGTCGCCGCGGATGCACAACGCCGCGGCGTCGGGCGCGAGCTCATGCTGCGGGTGATCGACGAGTGCCAGCGGCTCGGCAAACGCCAGATGCTGGCAGTGATCGGGGACTCCGCGAACGTCGCGTCGATCGGCCTGCACAGTGCGCTTGGATTTGCGAGCGTCGGAACATTCAAGAACATAGGCTACAAGTTCGGCCGCTGGGTGGACGTTGTGCTCATGCAGCGCGCGCTTTGAGCGCACACGCGGTGGCTGCAAACGGCGATGAGGCCCGCGCAACGGTTCCGATCGTGGACGTCAGCGCGCTGTTTCGCCCGCAGTGCGCCGCGCGGGATGCAACCGATGCCGCAATCCTCGCAGCAGCCGGTGACATCGGATTTGCAACTATCGTAGGCCTGCCGGCGAGCGTGCCGTTGGGGCGCGCGGCGCGCGCGGATTTGCTGCGTATTTTCGCCCTACCGCAACCCGTGCTGCAGAGTCTTTGGCGGCGAAAATTCGCGCCGCGGAATCCGAATGTCTACCGCGGCTGGTTTCCCGTTCAGCTTGGCAACCTGACGAGCAAGGAGGGCATCGATTTGGGCGCGGATGTCGCGTACGGCGCGGCCATCACGGATCCAAACGACCCGCTGCGCGAGCCGACGCCGCTACCCGCCGAATCCCTGTTGCCGCAATGGCGCGGCGCGATCGCGGCGTACTACACAGCCATGGACGGCGTATGCGTCGCACTCATGCGCTCGATCGCGCGCGGCCTGGGACTTCAGCAGCGATTTTTCGACAATGCGTTTGATCGCGGACTTTCCACTTTGCGGTTGCTGCGCTATCCGGTGCGCAGTGCCGAGGACCTCGCCAGCTGCGCGGATCCGGGCGTCCGGGTGTCGCATGGCGGGGCACGGCACTACGTGATCGGCGCTGCCCACACGGATTCAGGTTTCATGACCTTGTTGGCACAGGATGGCGTGCCGGGCCTGCAGGCGCGCGCCCGCGACGCTTCCTGGATCGACGTCCCGCCGGAGGATAGCGCGCTCGCGGTCAATTTCGGTCAAGTGCTCGAACGCTGGAGCGGCGGCCGCATCAAGGCGACCGAGCACCGCGTCCTCGGCACGGGGCAAGAGCGCTACTCCATTCCGTTCTTCTACGAAGCCCGTGCAGACGCCGAAATCAGCCCGCTTCCCGGCGACGACCCAAAAAGCTTTGAGCCTTTCCTCTACGGCGACTACTTGTGGGCGCGCATCGTCAACTTCGTCGAGTTTCGTGGAATGGAGGCGCTGCGCACGCCGATGCGGACCGCGCGTGCGGCGGCTCCGTAAGATTCAACGTGCCCGCAAGCCCTGACCACTGCGCGCCGCGCACCGGATCGCGCGACCTCCTGAGACTCAGCTCCACGGGGCGCCGCCGTCTCAATCGATGAAGAAGTCGGGAATCAGATCCTGTGTGCCCGAAATCACGGCATAACGATCGAGATCCGTCACGCCGTGCTGCGCCAGCAAAGTATCGTCAATGAAGAAGTTTCCCGTCGTCGTGCTCGCATCGCTGGTCAGGATCAACCAGGCGGCGTCGGATAGGATCTCGGGCTTGCGGCATTTCTCGGGATTGATGCCGGGGATGAGCTGCAGCGCTGCGGTCGCGATGGCGGTGCGCGGCCAAAGGCTGTTCACGCCGATGCCGTACTTTTTGAACTCGGCGGAGTGTCCCAGCGTGCACATGCTCATACCGTACTTCGCCATTGTGTAGGCCACGTGGTGCTCGAACCAGTGCGCTCTGAGAGATAGCGGCGGCGACATGGTCAGAATGTGCGGGTTGCGCGCGGCCTCACCGCTCTTCACCAGTTCGCCAAGACATGCCTGGGTGCACGCATACGTGCCGCGCACGTTGACACCGAACATCAGATCGAAGCGCTTCATCGGAGTGGCCGCAGTCGGTGTAAGACTGATCGCGCTCGCGTTGTTGACCAGGATATCGATGCCGCCGAAGCGATTGACAGCAGTCTCGACCGCAGCGGCGACTGCCGCGTCGTCGCGGATGTCGCACGGCACGGCGAGCGCCTGCCCGCCGGCAGCCTTGATCGCGGCCGCCGCGCTGTAGAGCGTTCCCGGCAGCTTGGGATTAGGCACCGTGGTCTTGGCTACCAGTACGATGTTGGCGCCATCGGCGGCGGCGCGCAGCGCTATCGCAAGCCCGATGCCACGCGACGCCCCGGTAACAAACAGGGTCTTCTCCTGGAGCGTTCTAGCGGCCGTGCTCGTCATACGCCATTCTCCGTCTCACCGTAGCCAGTCTCCGAATCGCGTGCCCGCGGTTGCGCCTCGTCAATGCGCCGCGATTCAGTGTTTGGATCCACCGCTTAGAATTTACTGAAATCCGGCTTGCGTCGTGCGAAGAATGCTTCGAAGGCCTCCGTGGCTTCCGGGCTGCGCAGCCGCTCGGCAAAAACTTCAGACTCGGCCCGAATCGCTCGGAGAATCGCGTCCTTGGAGCCGCGCCGCATCAAGCGCTTGGTGTCGCGCACCGCGACGGGAGGAAGAGAGTTGAAGCGCTCGGCCATCCGGCGCGCATGCGCCAGCACTTCAGCCGCCGGCAATACGGCGCTGGCGATACCGAATTCTGCCGCTTCCGAAGCGGTCAACGGCTCGCCCAGCAGCAGCTTTTCGGCCGCCTTCGCATGGCCCAAAAGGTGCGGCAGGAGCAGGCTCGAGGCAAATTCGGGCACGAGCCCCAGGGTGACGAACGGCATCGTCAGCTGCGCATCCTCGCTGACATAGACGAGATCGCAATGCAGCAGCATTGTCGTCCCGATGCCAACTGCCGCACCGGTCACGGCCGCCACCACCGGTTTGTCGCACGCAGCGAGCGCGAGCATGAAGCGAAACTGCGCCGACTCCTCACCGGTTGGTGGCCGCTGCATGAAATCCTCCAAGTCATTGCCGGCGGTGAAAATGCCCGGCTGGCCGGCGATCAAGAGCGCGCGCACTGCATCGTCAGCCGCCGCAGCCGCGATGGCGGCACTCATCGCTTCGTACATCGCAAGGGTAAGCGCATTCTTCTTTTGCGGCCGCGCGATCTGGATGGTCGCGACACCGCCGGCGGTGGTGGTATTAATAGTCATAGCAATCCGGGGGCCATCCAGGTGTTTGATACGGCGATTGCTGTCGCTTCCATAAAGTCCCTGTACGCTGCCATCTGCGCGGTTCTTGGCACCATCAATCGCAATTTTAGCGAAAGCAGCGGCACCCGCTGCCGATCATTATCGCGAGTTTCCCGGGTTTGCGTCATGACTTCGGCATTAATCTGTGCCCATGCTCCACGCTCCATCGTAAGAGCCCGGCTGTAGGGAATTAGTGATCTTGAGCGCACATTATTGGGGGCGCAGCCCAGCCAGACGCATTGGCCTGGGAAGCGTATTTCTGTGGTTTCTGATCGGCGGCATTGCACACTTCACGGCGACAAACCTGGAAATGAGCATCGTGCCTCCCTACATCCCATGGCCGCGCGCCGCTGTGTTGGTCAGCGGCGGTTTCGAGCTGCTGGGTGCGGTCGGCCTGCTCTACCAGCGGACGCGGCGAGCTGCCGGTATGGGCCTCTTTGCCCTCACCATTGCCGTGACTCCGGCGCACGTCTACATGCTGCAAAGGCCCGAGCTGTTTGGCGTGCCCTACTGGGCTCTTATCCTGCGCCTGCCTCTGCAGGCGCTGCTGCTCGCACTCATTGCCTGGAGCGCGATCGTCCGCTCGGCGCGCGCGTCGACGGCGTAGTTGTTGCCACGCACGCTCAAGCCAGTGACGCAATCTCGCTTTCCGGATCAAGGTGTGTCGGCGCCCAGCCGAGACTCGAGCGCGCCTCCTCACCGCTCAACTGCTGATCAAGCGCGTAGCCGCGCGCCCAGTCGCCGAGCTCGGCGGCAATGTGGTCCGGGGAGACGACCTCAAAATTGCGATCGCCAGCGCCGTACCTGCTGGCAAACGCTCGCGCAATGCGCCCGACGGGCAAGCCATCAATCGCCGATCCGATGTAGCTCGCGCCCGCAACACCTCGCTCGAGGACCAAGGCGTACAGATCGGCGAGGTCATCGCTATGCACCAGAGGCCAGCGCACGTTCGTATCGCCCACCATGCGAATGGGCTTGCCTGCCAGCGCGTCGCGGGCAAAGCTACTGAAGACACCTCCGTTGCCCTCGTACACCATGGCGGGATGAATGATGAGAGGCTCGAGACCCGGAGTCTCCAGAATCCGCCCCATGTGCTGCAGTGCCCATGCGAAGGCCGGCAATGGAGATAACGGGGTCGCTTCCGTTGCCACCTGATCACCGGTTGCGCCAAATAGCCAGCAACCTCCGGTGTAGATGAATCTGCGCGCACACCCTGCGAGGCATGGCAAAAGGCTGTCGAGCAAATGGGACTCGACTTCCTGCATGCCGCCCTCGAAGTCGCAGGCGGCGTGGATGACGGCATCGCACGGCACCAGGGCTCCCAGCCATTCTTCCGGCCTGCGGATATCTCCGGGTATGGGGAGCGCGCCGCAGGCGGCGAGTTTCTTTGCCGATGACGCAGAACGCGCCAGGCCGACAACCTCATGCCCGCGTTTGATGAGCGCGCGCACCATGGGGCCACCGATCGAGCCTGTACCGCCAAGAACGAAAACACGCACGCCCGGCCTCTGGATGAACCACGGCGAGAGCTATGGAACACGAGCAGCTGCCAGGAATTCAAGCGGCATGCCAACGACGACACGCGCCCGCAGGATCTCACGGCGCTGCCCATGAGATCCCGCGCAGCTTCGCCGCCGCCGAACGCGTCGCTGCCGGATGCAGGCGCGCGCTATCTTAAGACCAGTCCCTGGTCTTGTCGGGTGACCTCAGTGAGTTACCACCACAGTGCTGTTGCCGGTCTTTCCCTGCGCGCCGGTGCTGCCAGTATCGCCCGTAGCGCCAGTGCTGCCGGTATTGCCGGTGTCGCCCGTGGCGCCGGTGCTGCCAGTGGCACCCGTGTCGCCTGTGGCTCCCGTACTGCCGGTGTTGCCAGTGTTGCCGGTGTTACCGGTGCTACCCGTCGCACCGGCACTGCCCGTGTCGCCGGTACTGCCGGTGTTGCCTGTGGCCCCGGTATCGCCGGTGCTGCCCATGTGTCCGGCGTTACCCGTATTGCCGGTGTTTCCCGTGTTTCCCGTCGCCCCTGGGGGCCCAGCGGGACCCGCGCAACCGGCCACGGCGAGCATCACGAATGATGCGAGGATAAGATTTGAACGTTTCATAACATTACCTTCCATTTAATATGGAAGAACTGCTTCCTGCAGTTCTTCGGAGTCGATCAGCTTCACGTGAATTCACAGGAGTCCCGAAAGCAAAGGGTTGCCAGCGCGGAAACGAACGAGCAGCCGCCGTGCAGGTGTTGGACCTCGGACGGGCACATGATTTCAGCGCAATACCTCTCGCACGAAGCTACGCGAATGCTGCCGACGCCTCTGTACGCTGGCGCGCATAGCCCGGGCGTCGCCGAGCATATGCGTCACGTTATTGCACATAATCCCGTGGCTCGAAGGCTCCCATGACAACGACCGTCGAGAGCAGCCCCGTAGCGTCTCAGACCATCGCATCCATTCATGCCGACAAAGCGCGCCCGTCCCGGAAGAGGACGGTAAAGGAGCGCGTGGTGCTGTCATGGAGCGGCGGCAAGGACAGCACGATGGCGGCGTACCACCTGCTCGCGTCGTGCAAATATGAAATCACCGGGCTCCTGACGACGGTTACCGAGGAATTCGACCGAATCAGCATGCATGGAGTGCGGCGCGAATTGCTGGAGCGGCAAGCTGAATCTCTGGGCATTCCGCTGCGAGTGCTGATGATTCCGAAGGAGTGCACGAATGAGATCTACGAAGCGCGCATGCGCGAGATCCTCGGCCAATTCAAAGCGCAGGGAATCACAAAGATTGCCTTCGGCGATCTATTTCTCGAAGACGTGAAGCAGTATCGGGACGAGCGTCTGGCTCAGGTCGGAATGACCGGTCTGTATCCGTTATGGATGCGCGACACCGATGAGCTCGTGCGCACCTTCATTGGTCTCGGATTCAAGGCGATCCTGGCGTGCGTCGATACGCAGGCCATCGACGCATCATTCGCTGGCCGAGAAATTGATCACGCTCTGCTTGCGGACCTTCCGGAAAGCGCCGACCCTTGCGGCGAATACGGGGAATATCACTCTTTCGTCTACGCGGGCCCCATTTTCAGAACTGCGATTGCTTGCAAAGCAGGCGAGCTGGTTAGGCGCACGCCGCGATTCAATTACTGCGACATTATGCCCGCATAAGGTGTGCTGAAGTTACGGGGCGCGTGAGTGGACATTGCCGTGTGCTGTTCGCTGGGCAGTTCCCGTATACCGCTTGCAGATATTTGCGGCTTCTCAGGCGCTCGGTTTTTTGTCAAACAGGGCGAGCTGAATTTAGCTGCCGTCAATTGAATCCGCACGATCGCATTTGGTAAAAGCGCTGTCTGCACGCACAGACATTTGCAATTCAATTCTCATCGCGCTTTACTCGTCCCAAGTCAAGGGCAAACCCGCCGTGAGGCGGGGACGCAAAGCTTCCGGTCTTGAGAGCCTAATCGGCTTGCGAAGACAGCGGGGTTGCCGGCAGGCGCTACAGCACTGAATAGCGCTCGTCGTCAGTTCTTCGTGTTATTCGTGAATCTCAATGATCGCGCTCTGCAGCCCGGTTTGCGGCTGTTTTCAGGGTGGGTCACAGATGGACAATAAGCTCTCGGTCTCTGCCTCCAAGTTCCATCGGCTCGCCTTCTGCGCGATTTTGGCTCTCATGCTCTGCGCCTGCGGCGCTGACGACGCCGACAGCACAGCTGCCGCCGCCACAAGCGTAACTCCGGCAACCACACCGACACCCGCCCCCGCGCCCGCAGGCGTCACTGCGAAACCCACCCCCGCGCCCACACGCGCCACATCCACGCCTGCGCCGACGGGCGCCAAGCCGACGCCCGCTGCGGCGCCCGTCGAGGCTGCCGACGCGGCGCGACTACTCGAACAGGCGACCTTCGGAGTCACGGCCAGCGATGTCGCCCATGTTCAGAGCATCGGCATCGATGCATACATCAATGAACAATTGGCGTATGCCCCGACCCAGTACACCGGATACAGCTACACCCCGGCAACCGCGCCGGCGGGCTGCATGAACGATGGATCGAATCCCCCCGACGCATCCAGCCTGTGCGCGCGCGATCAGTACTCGCCGTTTCAAGTGCAGCGCGATTTTTTCACGCATGCGCTCAATAACCCCGATCAATTGCGCCAGCGGGTTGCGTTCGCGCTATCGCAGATCATGGTGGTTTCGAGCGTCCAGATCTTCCAGGCCTATGGGCTCGCCGCCTATGAGAACGTGCTGTTGAAGGATGCGCTCGGTAATTATCGCACCCTGCTGCAGGACGTGACTTTGAGTCCTGCTATGGGAAACTACCTCGACATGGTGAACAGCGGCGCCACCAATCCTAAAAATGGCACAGTCCCCAATCAGAATTACGCGCGCGAAGTGTTGCAGCTGTTCTCGATCGGTCTCGTCGAATTGAATCCGGACGGCACTGTGCAGCTGGACGCCAGCGGTGCGCCGATTCCCACTTTCGATGGAGCCACCGTCGATGGCTTCGCGTCGGTGTTCACCGGTTGGACCTATCCGCCGCTGCCGGGCGCGACATCGCGCTGGACCAACCCAGCCAATTTCGACGGCACGATGGTGGCGTTCCCCGAGCACCACCAGCCGGGCACAAAGGCGCTGCTGAACGGCTATACGGTACCGGCAAATCAGACACCGGCGCAGGATCTCGCCAATGCGCTCGACAGCATATTCAATCATCCGAACGTCGGCCCGTTCATAGGTAAGCAACTGATTCAGCATCTGGTGACGAGCAACCCGAGCCCGGCCTATGTCGCGCGCGTCGCCGCGGTTTTCGCCAACAACGGCCAGGGCGTGCGCGGCGATCTCAGTGCAGTCGTGCGCGCGATCCTGACGGACGCGGAAGCGCGCGGCGCGGCGCCGACCACGAACGTCTTCGGCCATCTGCGCGAACCGGCGCTCTTCATCACGAGCACCCTGCGCAGTCTCGGGGGTCAATCCGACGGTGTGTTCCTGAGCAAAGAGAGTTCCGCGATGGGTCAGCCCATATTCGCGCCGCAGACGGTATTTAGTTTCTATCCGCCGAGCTACCAGATTGCGGCCACGCAGACTGTGGCGCCGGAATTCGACATCGACGACGCCGTGACTGCGCTCGCGCGAGCCAATTTCATCAATACCGTGATCATGCAGAGCGGCGCCACACCCGATCCCACGGTCGCTCACAGCACCGGTACGACGATCAATCTGACGTCGCTCTCGGGTGCCACTGACAATACGGCGCTGATCGCACAATTGAATCAGACGCTGATGCACGGCAGCCTGCCGAGCAATGCAAGCAACATCATTCTAGCCGCAGCCAACTCGGTTGCGGCGAGTTCGACCGACCCGCTCGCGGCGGCGCGTGCGGCCGCTTATTTGATCTTGAGTTCCGCGCAATACCAAGTGGAGCGCTGATATGAAACGAAGAGGTTTTCTGCAGCATGCCGGCGCGCTCGCGGGTACCGCAGCCCTGGGTCAACTCGGCGTCCTCGCGGCGCATGCCGCGCCGGCGAGCGATTATAAGGCCCTCGTTTGTATATTCCTGTACGGCGGAAACGACGCCAACAACATGATCGTACCGCTCGACACCGCGGGCTACGAAAATTACGCGCAGACCCGCAGTTATCTCGCGCTGCCGCAATCGCAGCTGCTGCCGTTGGACGTCGCGGCCGGTGCGCCTCAGTACGGGCTGCATCCGGCGCTGCCGGGTCTGCAGTCACTCTGGGCATCGCGTAATCTCGCCGTAGTGGCAAACGTCGGACCGCTCGTGCAACCGTTGACCAAGGCACAATATTTATCGACGGCGACGGTAAAGCCGGTAAATCTTTTCTCGCACATCGATCAGCAGCACCAGTGGCAAGCGTCGATCTCGGATACGTCGTCGAATAGCGGCTGGGGCGGGCGGCTGGCGGAGCAGCTTGCCGAGCTGAACGTCAACTCGAGCGTGCCGCCGATGATTTCGGCCGGCGGCAACAATCTGTTCGTAACCGGCGCGGCGTCGCAAGCCCTGGTGATCCCCACCAGCGGTTCGTTCGGCTTGAGCGGTTTTTCGAACGCCAGCGCCGATGCGGCGCGACGCTCGGCGCTGCAGGAGCTGTTAAATGTCGATCAGGGCATCAATCTGACGCAAGCGGGGCAGACTGTGATGAACGGCGCGCTTACCAGCAGCGCCATCCTGAAACCCATATTGATGACCACCGATGCGACGCTGTCCGCCCGCTTCACGGGGCTTACGAACAACTTCTCACAACAGCTGCTGGCGATCGCCAAGGTGATCGAGGCCCACAGCTCGCTCGGGGCAAGTCGCCAGGTGTTTCTCGCAACCCTCGGCTCGTTCGACACGCACACCGACCAGCTCAACCAGCAACAAGCCTTGTTCAGCCAATTGGACGCGGGGCTCACGGCCTTTCACGGCGCAATGGGCGACATCGGCGTAGGCAAGAACGTCACCTCGTTCACGCTGTCGGACTTTTCGCGCAATTTCCTGCCGAACACGGGCGGCGGATCGGACCATGCGTGGGGGAGCCATCCTCTGGTCATCGGTGACGCCGTCAACGGCGGCAAGATCTACGGGTCGATGCCCACACTGCAACTGTCCGGTCCGGACGATGCGAGTAACTTGGGCCGGTGGATTCCGACGATCGCCGTCGATCAATTCGCCGCGACACTGGCGACATGGTTCGGGGCCGATGCGGCGGCACTCGCCGCCGTGTTACCCAATCTGTCGGCATTCAGTCCGCGTACGCTCGGATTCATCTAGCTAGTCGAGTCCGGAAGATGTCGAGAGTTTGGCTCTGCTCCGCGGAACCCTGGAATCCAGCTTAAGGCCCATTTTTCGGTTTGCGGGCTGTTGAATTCGAGGCACCGGTCACCGGTGGGTATGAGCCGTCCTTTCGCATTGCATGATCGTATTGAATTAGATTTGCATCAGCGATTGGCGATGACTTCGTTCCTGATCTGCAGCTTATCCAGGGCTGCGTGCACGTCCGCAAGCTCCCTCTGCATAACGAACGCCCACAGATTCGTGACACTTTTAGCACATAGCGCCTTAAGGCGCGTTTTTTCGTCCGCGCGTTCAGTTCTTTCCGATTTCGAGGGCGGCGTCGACAAAGTCCGTTGAGCGTGGCGCGTAGAAGCGCTTAACTTCCTTGTCGCCTCGGGCGCCCGACCCTGTTCTGGCTCAGCAACAAGCGGTGGCCTCAGTAAGCTCTGCCCAGAGGCAACCTTTGCCCTATGACAGCGCGGCGGGATAGCTTCCCGCCTACACCGCTTCGCAAACGTATTACTGGAACCGACCACACCAGAGCGTAGAGTTCTTCCCTAGAGGAACAGGAATCCGCAACCTTTGATAAACAGCATTAGGGTTTTGCCGGCTGTTGGACTCGAACCAACGACCTACGGTTTACAAAACCGTTGCACTACCACTGTGCTAAGCCGGCATATCAATAACTTACACGAATCACTCATTTTCGGTGTCAGCACGTGCGTCAGCAAGTTCGCCGAAATCAGAAGAGGCGCTTCGCTAGGGAGCGCAATATTCTGGGCATCAGCATTCGAGCCTGCAACCGCTTTGGCGCGTGGCCTAACTGATGCTATGCCTCCTCTTCTGGCGGCTCTGGAGCGGCCGGCGGCGAGGCAGAGCGAGCGCCTAGCGCCAACCGCGCTACGCGCGATGACAACAAGCCGATGAAGCGCGCCTGATGCGCGCTCGATGTTCGGTCCTGCCGCTCACCAAAAACCTAACCTTTTATAGCTCAGCTTTAGCTTTCACAAGCTCGGTCGTTCAAGCCCTCCGTGGCCGGAGTGTTTCCACATAGTCTTGCGGCCTGAAATGTTCTTGAAGGACCTGGGTATCAAGTAACTTGAGCACGTAAATCCTTACGACGATCGGCCGATAGCGATCCGTGTATAGGCGGATCAACGGCGCATTAGTGCCCGCAACAGTGGCGTACTGACGTAGGCACCGCACTAGATTCTGCAGTTCGATCGCAACCAAGGCCGTGTCGGTCACGAGAGCCGGCGTCAGCTCGCGAGTCAGTGCCTCGTTATAAGCCTGCACCGCGGAATCGGCTGATGGAGGCGTCAAGGCTTGTGAACTCAGCGCGGCTATGAGCATTTGCACCGAAAACCCACGCATCCCAACACTCTCGGCGCGCGCTCGAGCGGCTGGCGGTAACACCACCGGCTCGCGCGCGAGAATTGCGTCTATCGAGTCAGCGTTCCGCGCCAGCATGCCAGCCAATTGATCGAGCGTTGTTTGTTCGCGCTGAACTGCGATTGTAATCAGGACGCCGCCAATGGCCAGGAGCGCGTATATCGGTCCCAGCATGCCTCCGACGTAAGTCCCAAAGCGTTCCCAGTCCCCCGGGTTGCGTGACAGTTCTAACCAGTGCCCCGGTGCGAAAACATAAAAGTACATGCCAAGAACGATCACCAACGCCACGAACGCGACGGTGGTAAGGGACCAAAAGATCGCCCGCAGCCCCACAGCCGGTTAGCCGCCTGCCGTCGAACAAATGTGATACGCGCGCAAAGTTTTCAATTGCCTCTCAATACTGGAGCCGGTACAGCGCGCCCTTTGACGTTCGCATGAGCGCGCCATACTAGCGGTGTGCCAGACGTGTGCAACGCTGCACGGCAGCGAGCAACCCGTCCACAAGTTCGGATTCGTTCTGATCGCCGCGCATCGCCCGTACGTTAAGCAGAATCTCGCCTAGTCGGTTCTTCGACGTCATCTATCGGCCCGGCTAGGTAGCTGTGCGCGCAATTAACCTGCTGCCAATAGGTGGGCGTCGAGATCCCCACCGCGTCGGCCTTCGCTCGAGCCTTGTCCGGGTAGATATAGTGCACGTGGATCACGAGCCATGGGCGAGCGACTATCGGCAACTTCGTCAGGGTTTCAGCTGTGGTGCCTGTTGCTTGCGTCGCCGCTTTTAGTCCGCAAGTTGCTTGCGCAAGACATCGAAGCCCGTGTTTTCTAACTCCGAAAGAAATGTCTCGATGATCATATCCCGCGCGATCCGGTGCCATTACATGTTTAATTTCTAAGCTGAAAATTGACCGCCATATTGATACATGCGGTCACCGGCTTAGAGTCTTCAGTGCCCGGATTGTAGTGCCCCGACTTCGCAAGCTGGAGCGCCCCTTTATCGAGCCGGGCGCTGCCTGAGCTTGTAATGATCGTAGGCTCGTCATTAGCGTTGCCGTCTGGTCCCACACACACACGAACTATCGGGCGCCCCTTTTCACGTAGCCGTACCGATTCGGCCGGATAGTAATCCAAAGCATTCGGGAAATCGCGCGCCGGACTGGGCTTAACGATTTCGGAGCTCGGTAAGTTAGATATCGAAGTGTTGTCCGAGCTAGGTGAGGATTGTGCAGCTGTCTGTACGAAGGCTTTCTCTCCTATTTGGCCTTGGGGTGAGTTGGGAATGTTCTGAGCGTCCGTTGACGGCGTTGCAGAGGTGGCGATTCCTGCGGAGCGACCGACGGCCGCTGATTTGTCAGAGCCGCTTAATACAAAAACCGGACCTAAAGCACCCGCGGAAGTTTCGTAGTAAATATATCTGTTGTCATAGTGGCAAGTCACAATAGGTGGCGTTTCCTCTACTACGTATTCACATCTAAAGCCTTGCCCCCGAATGGCGCTCGCCAAATAGAGCTTGTGATCTATCGCGGATTGATTCGCCGCGGATTGACTCGCCGAGTCGCGCGAGACTTCAGGCTCAGCAGAACTGCTAGAGTTGTTGGACCCGGTGGTGTTCGAGGAAGTAGAAGCGCGTTCTTGAATCGTGGGGATCAGAATATTCGTGAGCTTCCACGAAAGGCCGTCTCGGCTGAATACAAAGCGTATTTCTTGACCCTCGTCGTTCTGTACCCATGCCGAGAACTTACTAAGACCATCGTAGCTGTATTTGTAGTTCTTGAAGGGTTGCCGCTTTGGTCCATTCGTTTCGCGTAGCCCTTCTCCGGCTTCGGATTGCTGCGACAGGCCGCCTCCTGCTTGCGGGCCGTTCTCGCCTTCATTGCCACTGTCGGGCTGCTGCGGCCTATGGCCTTCCATTATATTTGCGAGCCCAGCCGGCGTGATGAAGGCATTAACCACGTTGTCCAAGACCGTCGACGCCAGCGCCATTCCCAAAGCGCCGAAGGGATTGTCTTTAAGATCGCGTCCAGATCTCTGAAGCATCATTGCATTGAACTGATCCTTTAGGTTCATGCGCAGCACAGGAAAATCGACGCACGACGAGAGTGCCTCCGAGTCGTGCTGTTTCACAGCTACCTTCATTTGATGAATCGTTATGAAAGGCCCGACAGCGACGTAGCCGAGCAGAACTATCGCGAGGACAACGATCCATTTCATGGGTCTCCTTCCCGTTCGCGTGAGCCGCCGATTGGCGAGCTGTGCTTGGTAAGCGTACTCGTGTGCGGCGCAACAATGCCTGGCGATCGAATGTCGGTAGTGGCCGTGGTTTGGCCAAGCAGCTTATCGTCTCACGCGCTTGACATGTTATGACATGTCACGAACACTCACGACGTGACTCCCAGAAAGCTTACCGCCCAATCGATTTATCTCGAGCCAGAGCGCGCCGAGCTCCTGGACTTGCTCGCGTCCGAAACGCGCATTCTGAAGGCTGTACTGCTTCGCGAAGCGGTGGACGACCTCTTAATTAAATACGGAAAGCTGAAGAGGCTACTAAAGCCCAAGAAGTAATCAAACGGCCCCCGACAGTGCTGATAACACTGACGAGGGCCTAACCACAACTGAACGAACGAGGTTCAATCATGGCTACGTTGCAGTTTACAGGGCCGCCCATCCGGCGGCTTTCTCACGTTCGCTCCGCTCAACCCGCGCCGTGCTCGTTCTGCGGCACATCCTGTCTCGTGAAAATCTGGGCCGATGACCCAGACGGTGACGGCGAAGGGCAGGACGCCCGCGTGCACTGCGGGAATTGCCAGGCCGAAGGGCCGGTGACCGATTCCATTCGAAGCGCTGTCGGCGCCTGGAACACGCGCCGAGAGGTGTGTCGTGAATAAGCCGAAGTCTACCAGCGCCACACGGCGCAAATCGTCAACAAGGAGATGCAAGATGACTATCCGAAATCGCGTCAAGTATCGCCGCCGAGCGCCAAAGCAAAAGCCCATCGAGATCAAGGAGGTCGATGGCCACCAGCTGACGCCAGAACTCTACGGACGCTACAAGCAAGCCCTGGTGTTGGGCACGAGCTCGACTGCAGCTCACGCGTTAGACCATGTGATCAGTCCTTATCGGCCCTCAATGAGAGCCAAGAGCATTTTGAACGACGCATTCCGGGATGTTAGCGATGCCGGCCTCGCGCTCGGCCATATGGCGGACTACTTGTTTTGCTCTACCGGAGGCGGCGTGCGGCTTGCTGGTTGTGGGTTGTTGGAAAAGCTCGAGTACGAGATTTTTCGTGCGTCGGTGAAGGTGATGAGATTGCGCCGGTTCATTGAAGCCGAAGCGGCGACTAAGGTGCAAGACTGGCTCGATCTCGATCGAGCCTTGGACCCGACTGGCATCTTGCGGCCAGAGCAGATGCAATCATGAGTAAAGCCAAATCCAAACCCCCCGCAAAGAATTCACTCCGACTGCCGCCGGTCGGGTATTCCGAAAAGACGAGCGCGCGCATTTATGCTTATTTGGCAAGCGTGCGACCGCTCAGCGGCTGCGCGGACATCGGTGAGGGCCAGGACTTCCAACGCGGCCGCGCGTTAATCGAGCGCATGGCGATGAGCGCCAGAGGCATGAGCTCGCCGACATTGGTGTTATCCGCGCCGCACTGTGCAGATGTGCTTCGATTCATCTCACAGACGGAACCGCTCGAGCCGCAGGACTGGCGGGAAGACCCAGAGGATGCTCCGTGCCACGTCGTCGGTCTGCATTTTGTACTGGAGACCTTAGCGCGTAGTCTCGAGAAAGCGCAGTCATGATCGAGCCAGCGCAAACGGCTCAGCCGGACGTCCTAATGGAGCAACTATTGGCCGTGCTCAATCGCGTGGTGGGCTTCGCCGGAAAGGACTACCTTACTGTGCGCGAAGCAGCAGCTTACGCTGGGATTTCCTTTAGTCACTGGCGCGCGCGCGTGCAGCGCGAGTTCCCAGCAGGGGAGTTTTGCGCGAAATTGCTCTACCGACGAGCGGATGTACAGCGGTACATCGAACAGAACACGCGATGGCCTCGCGCGTCCGATGATCGCTTCCTACCGCGTACCAGCATGATAGCGCGCGCTAAAGCAGTACCCGCGCCCAATCCTCTCCGGGCACCGGGTTCGCGCCGTCTAGGGCGTCGGCCGAAGCCTGAGCCCATGACACCGAAAGAGATCGATAATGCAGCCCTGCGCAACGCGTACACGGTTCGGCGATGAGGCAGGAGTACTGATGGACGAGCAAAAACAACCGAGACCGCTGGACAATTCCGAGCACGATAAGCTGACGGTAACGTGGGGCGTCGAAGAGGCAGCAGCCTATCTGCGAGCCCACCCTGATACGGTGCGGAAACTTGCGCAAGATCGCCGAATTCCCGGAGCGAAGATCGGCAAGTCATGGGTGTTCATGCCGCACCTGCTCGCCGAATATTTGGAACAGCAATGCCGATCGCAGGTGCGGCGAGGAGACCCCATGCTATCGCCAGGGCAGCAGCTCGCGGCGGAATTGCGTGCCGCGAGGGAAGAGAGAATTGCGAATAGAACTCCCGAGGAGCAGGCGCGGATCGACCGGCGGATCTTCAACAGAGAGGCTAGAGATCAGGAGTTGCGACGCAGAGGTCGCTAGAATTAAGCGATGCAACTACAGCAGAGAAGCTTGAATATACGGCCCGAGAGGCGCTCGAGGAGCGCAATCAGGCCGGGATACCGGTCCATTAAATGGTGGCAGGTAAATGGCACTCTCATATTTGGACCTACTGCGCGTCTTTGACACAAAACAGTGCAGTACCCTTACGCGCCTCTTGAGGGCCCAAGGGGTGAAGTTCATGCGGGATCGGCGCGGGCGGCCGATCACTACAGATGGCGAGTTGGAGCGGGCAATGCACGGCAGGGATGCGCCGCGCAGAATGGAATTCACAAAGCCGCCGACTCGGGCGCGCCGAGCGGCAGTATCCTATCATAAGCCGCGTCGCGACCTAGCGAACGGGCCACCGCGCGAGCGGGCGGCCTCTCACCAGTGGGATAATGTTGAATGAAGATCCCGCGAGCTGTATCTCGCCACGTCGATTCGACGCTACGACCTCGTTTGATCGAGCACGTGAACGCCCGAGAGTGGGGGCGTGCTTTTCTACTGCCGGCGTCCACGCGACGGGTCAGTTTCTTCATCGATCTTGCGGTCGCGGGGATTATCCCCCGCGATGAGTGGGCTCGACTGCTTCCGGATGCCATATCAACCGGCGACCTTCTGCGCTATGACCGTGATCGCCTTCTTGTAATTCTCACGGCGTTGCGCGCGAGTGACGAGACCGTATTCGATGGTGACGCTGCGCGGGCGGCATACGTGATGCTGCCGAATCCTGTGACTATCTACCGAGGCACGGTAGTGGCAGAAGCTGCTTGTAGCGAGTACGGCGTGAGCTGGACGCTGGATCCAGAGCAGGCGCGTTGGTTTGCGACCGCGCCTCACAGGTGCCGCAATTGGGAGTCGCCGCCCTTGCTGCTATCCGCCACGGTCGCGCGTGAAAATATTTGCGGGCTACTGTTTGGCCGGCAGGAGCGCGAGGTGCTGGTCTGTCCGCATGCGCTGCAGAACATTAGGTTGGAAATGGTGCTTGATCCGATCTGCGGGTGCGGATAGCGTGGAGGCGCGTTTCAACCTTCGTATCAGCTTTTATTGCATTTCAACCGGGTGAGTTTTCATAAATTCCTCAAGTTTTGCGGTCAACATACCAGTGCGAGCGCGACTGACTCAGCGGAGCCGTGTTCAACTACCTGTTCGAGGATCTGAAGCACGTAAATCGCGCTGAAGTGAAAAGCGATGTCCGCTTCGGCATGAGTATCGCCGCCAATAGCGGGCAGAACGGTCGCGGCGAAGTCTGCCCAGCCGTCCGCAATGGCGCGGCTGATCGGCGGATTCAGCACGTAGCGAGGAATTCATGAACGCACACGCGGTCGCAGCGCAATAGGAACCAAAGGACGGTTGACTGGCGCTCGCAAAGGCGTACAAAACTGAATAAATAGGGCGCGATCCCTGCCGCATCGGCTATGGGCCAGTGACAACGTCAGGGAATTTGCTGCGAGAAGACTTCTATACCGAGTTAAGTTAAAACGAACAAATGAGGGCAGCCGCCATGAAAACTCTCTACCAGATCTTAATCATTTCAGTCGGCGCGCTCGCGCTGGCAGGCGCGGTTTTCGCTCAAGTGCCCGCGGGCACCTGGTCAGGCAACGACATAAGCGACGGAAACGCCAACACAGGAATGGGAACCGGCGCGCTCGGCGGGCCAGCCGCCACGAGCGGCGGCGAGTCCAATACCGCCTCCGGTTTCCAGGCGCTCGGCTCCAACACGTCGGGCAGCGAAAACATGGCTTCAGGCTCCTCGGCGCTCAACTCGAACACGACCGGCAGCGAGAACACGGCCTCTGGAGTCAGTGCTCTCCAGTACAACACGACGGGCGGCAACAACACGGCCGCAGGGACTTACGCACTTCAGGGCAATACTACGGGTTCCAACAATACGGCCGCAGGCTATGACGCACTCAACCTCAACGCGGGGGGCTCCTACAATGTAGCCGCCGGGGCTTACGCGCTCCAGTCCAATACGGCTAGCCAAAATACGGCGGTCGGTAGCTACGCGCTTAACGCGAACACATCGGGGAGTAGCAACACGGCTTCAGGCTACGAGGCGCTCTACTCCAACACGACAGGCTTTGGCAATACGGCCGCCGGGAACAACGCGCTTCAGTACAACACGACAGGTACTGCCAACACGGCCACGGGTGTGAACGCGCTCGCGTTGAACATGACGGGCACCGAGAACACCGCCGACGGGATAGGCGCGCTCACCAGCTCGACAGGCTCTTACGACACGGCCGTGGGAGCCTATGCGCTCAACGGCAACACGACGGGCAACTACAATACGGCCTCCGGCTATGAGGCGCTGGGCTTCAACTCGGACGGTCAGGAAAATACCGCGGTTGGGGTGCAGGCGCTCTTAGGCAACAAGAGCGGCGACTACAACACCGCCTCTGGGTACGGCGCGCTTTATTCCAATACCACTGCCGACTACAACACCGCCTCGGGGTACGAAGCGCTCTATAGCAACGACGGCAACAGCAATACCGGCTCCGGGTACGAGGCGTTGTACGGCAACACGAGCGGCACTCAAAACACGGCGACCGGGGTGCACGCGCTCGCTTCCAACACGACCGGCAGTAACAACATTGCGGAGGGCTATCACGCCGGTTACAACCTCACGACGGGTAGCTACAACATCGATATTGGCAGTCCCGGCGTGAAGGCAGAAAACGGGGTGATCCGCATCGGCACGATCACGGGCACTACTTCTACCCAGTCAGCCGCCTACATCGCGGGCATCTACGGCGTCAAAACCGCAACCGCGGGCACGGCGGTCGTCATCGATTCGGAGGGACAACTGGGTACGGTGTCATCCTCAATACGGTTCAAGGAAGACGTCGAACCGATTGCCGACGCGAGCGAGGGACTATTGAAGCTGCGGCCGGTCAAGTTCCGTTACAAGAAGGCGGACGCTTCGGGCGAGAAGCCGATCCAGTACGGACTCATCGCCGAGGAAGTGGCCGAGGTGTACCCGGAGCTGGTCGTCCGTGATGCAACGACCGGTCGAATCGACGGGGTGCGCTACGATGAGCTTGCGCCCATGCTGCTAAACGAAATGAAGCAGCAGAATCAGAGACTGCGGGATGAGATCGAGCAGAATCGACAGCTCGCGTCGCAAGTCCACGATTTGCAGGCTGCGGTGCTCGCGCTGCAGGATTCTCAGCGGCCTGACTAACGCTCGCTGAGTGCGGCTCCCAGTTGCTGGCGGACACTCCCAGCGTAGCGACACATTGGCCTCGCGGGTGCCGCATTCGCTGCACCGCAACGCGCGGAAGAGGCGCGGACCCCGCAAGCCCTTGAGTACCCCTGGGTCGACGTCGACCGCGTGGCGGCAGCGCTTGCACGTTATGCGCGCGACTTGGTGACCCTCGGGCATGGCGGCGAAGGGTAGGCGCGACGTCGTCTACAATCCATGCAGTAGTGTGCCCCTGAGGTACTGTATAAGCACAATCGGGGGGCGACCAATGGCGGCCATGGCCCACCCACCCGTGCTTAGAAGTCTCAGAAGCGGCGCACCATTCGCGGCATCGGCGGTGTATGCTACAACCCGCGCGCGGGCCACGCGGACGAACCATTGCTTCCATCTCGAAATCCGACATTCGGTCGGGCACCAATCTCGGAAATTGGGGTTGGAATCCATTTCCATCGCCCCAATTTCCTGACTACGGCTCTGCTCGGACGATTCTGGGAGCGCATTGCAGACGATTTCCCTCGATCTGAGGATCACTCTCCGTCAGGTATACCGCAAGGCCCGAGCGCAGCAGCAGCGCATCCTTTCCGGCGCCGGTCTGAATATCCTGATACCAGGACTTGATTGCGAACCCCTCGCGCGCTCCGAAGGTTTCAATGTCATAGCGCTGCGCAGCCAGCCCTAAGCCGCTGCGACCCTGTTCTCGAGTGCTGACCTTCCCGCATGGCGACTCGAACAGGCAGCGCGGATCTGCCGCTGCACAGCGGTCATGTACCCCATTGGCTGACCACCCGCATGGCCTCTTTGGGCCGCGTGATCGTGGAGGCTGTCGTGCATCACTACGGACGCGACGAAGTTCTGCGCCGTCTCGCTCATCCCTTTTGGTTCCAGTCTTTCGGCGCGGTCATGGGAATGGATTGGCATTCCTCAGGAATTACAACGAGCGTAATGGGTGCCCTGAAACGCGGTCTGCAGCCAGTGCAATCCGAGCTCGGCCTATATGTCTGCGGAGGGCGCGGACGGCATTCCCGTCGCACGCCAATGGAGCTTGCGCAGGTGGGCGAAAGGACCGGCCTTGATGCCGCGCCCCTGACGCGCGCAAGCCGCCTGGTGGCGAAGGTTGACAGCGCCGCTGTGCAGGACGGATTCGATCTGTATCTGCACGCATTTGTCGTAAGCAGCGAAGGCCGCTGGTGCGTGGTGCAACAGGGCATGAGCGCATCGCGCCGCGAGGCGCGCCGCTACCACTGGCTGTCGGAAAATCTCAAGTGCTTTCTGGACTCTCCGCATGCGGCCATTGAAGGGCGCAATCAGGGGAAAATCATCAATCTGGCCGATGCGCGCGCTGCGCGCAGCCGCCAAACAGGGCTTGCACTGGTGCACAAGGGGCCGGACGTGGCAGTCGCACATCTGCGGCGCCTGCGCGAATCACGCAATACAAACCTGAGCTTGTTTGCAGAAGCTCTACCGGCGACACAGGACCAGGAGCCCATCGCTCAAGCTGCCGTTTGCCCACACCTACATATGCCTGCTCACCATGACGTGCGCTATTCGGATGTCATGCTCAAACGCCTGCATGCGACTCTGGCGGCGGCGGCTGAGCGCGGGCCAAAGGACTTTGCAGAGCTTCTGCTCACGCCCGGCGTCGGCGCCCGCACAATCGCCTCGCTTGCACTCGTAGCGGAAGTTGTCCATGGAACGCCGACGCGCTTTTCCGACCCGGCACGCTTTTCGTTCGCACACGGCGGTAAGGACGGGCACCCATTCCCGGTTCCGCTGCGCGTCTACGACGAAACCATTCGTGTGCTCAAAGGGGCCGTGGAACGCGCCAAACTGGGCAATAGCGACCGTCTCGCGGCGATCCAGCGTCTCGACACGCAGGCGCGCGCGCTCGAACGCCTCGCAACCGGCCCGGATTTTGAATCGGTTCTCGACCAGGAGCGGGTTAGTTCGTCCGCATACGGCGGTCGTACGGTCTTCGGTGCAGGAAAGATTCGCTGGCCCTGATACCGGCTGCGCAATCCAGAGAAATCCACGTCTCACGGCCTAGGTGCAGGTAAGGCCGATCGTCACTGTGCGAGGGTTCCTACAGCCAAGCGGTTGCGGGAAATGTATAAGAAGAGCATGGCTGCACGCAGCCCAACGCAAGCACCACCCCCGGCGAAGGGCGAAACTCCGCAGACCTGCCGGCGCTGTGAGCTGTGGGAGCGCGCCACTCAAGCGGTGCTGGGCGAGGGCCCGGGCACAGCTCACATCTTGCTGGTGGGCGAGCAACCCGGCGATGCCGAGGACCGCGCGGGGCATCCGTTTGTTGGCCCGGCGGGTCGCCTGTTGGATGAATTGCTCTCGCAGGCGCAAATCCCTCGGGCGCAAGTATTCATCACCAATGCGGTGAAGCATTTCAGTTGGGAGGCGCGCGGCAAACGCCGGCTGCACAAACGACCGGAGCTGCGGCATATAAAGGCCTGCAGTGTCTGGCTCACTGCCGAGATCAACGCGGTCACGCCGCGGGTCATCGTCGCGCTCGGCGCCACGGCGCTGCGGGCTGTGAGTGGCGCCTCGACGCCGATCGTGCAGCTGCGCGGCAAACCGTTGGCGCACGCGAGCGGCGCACGCATAGTGCCCACCTACCATCCTTCCGCCATTTTACGTGCCGATGAGGAAGGTGCTCTGCAGTTGCGGCGCGCTTTGCTCGAGGATCTGCAACGCGCCCGCAAGCTTGCGGAGTCGACCGGGTAACAAGCCAAGAGTCCACGCCGCCAGCCGACCGGTCACTGAAGTGCAATACACGACCAGCGAGCGAAAACGCGGTGATAAAGCGGTGACATAAGCGCTCCGCAGTCTCTAAGAACTCCAAGTTGGAACGATGGTTGAGGCGTAGGCGTAGGATCGCTTTATGCACCATGGCTCATTCGAGGCTCGCGTGATGGCACATTACGATCTACGCATCCCGATCATCGATCTGTCGCTGTTCGAATGCGGAGATCCATGGCGCGACCATGTCGCCGCGCAAATCGACTGGGCAGCGAGCGAGTTCGGATTCTTCTACATCGTTGGACATGGTGTCGACCCGGCACACGCCGACGGCCTTTTGGAGTCGAGCCGTCGATTCTTTGCGCAGGAGGACAAAGTCAAACGGCGCGTCGAAATGTCTTTCGGAGGACGCGCGTGGCGCGGATATTTTTCTGTCGGGTCGGAGCTCACCTCCGGAGCCCCCGACCTCAAAGAGGGCATCTACTTCGGGGCTGAACTTGCGCCAGATAACCCGCGCGTATTATCCGGAACGCCGCTGCACGGCCAAAACATATTCCCGCAGATTCCGGGAATGCGTGACGCCGTGCTTGAGTACATGACGACTATGACTGGCCTCGGCCATACGCTCATGGCGATGATCGCGCGTGGACTGCGCCTGCCAGACAGCTATTTCGTTGATCGCTACACCGGCGAACCGACGACTTTATTTAGAATATTCAACTATCCACGACGCACGGGCGCATCCATCGAGCCTGATCGATGGGGTGTCGGCGCTCACACGGATTACGGCCTGCTCACCATGCTGAAGCAGGATGAAATTGGAGGCCTGGAGGTCAAGTATCGCGACCGTTGGCTGGATGTGCCCTATGTTCCCGACTCATTTGTCTGCAACATCGGCGACATGCTCGAGCGGCTGACCAACGGACGTTACGTATCGGCCCTGCATCGCGTTCGCAGCAACCTCGAGAACGCGCGCTTGTCCATGCCGTTCTTCTTCGATCCAAATTTCGACGCCATGCTCGAACCGATACCCGGGATAGGGCCGGTCGTAAGCCGCCCTGAGCTCATCGAGCGCTGGGACGGCATCGACCTGCGAGCTCTTCACGGAACCTACGGGGACTACCTGCTGGATAAAGTATCGAAAGTGTTCCCGGAGCTGGGCCAGCGCCACCTCTCATAAGATCATCATCCACGCACTTTACTCGTGGCGAAATTGGTGTCCGGCAGCGGCGGCGATCCGTTAGGGCGAGAATGTGGTGATCGAATTGGCCACCTGCTTACCGCGGTGCCAAACCGAAGCGATGCGGTCGATGTCGGCGATATGTTTCGAAGGGTCGCCGTCAACGATCAGCAGATCGGCAAGCTTTCCCGGCTCGATAACTCCGCGGTCTTCGAGAGCGAGCAGCGCGGCGGCGTTCTTGGTCGCGGTGCCGATAGCCTGTAGCGGCGTCAAACCCGCATCAGTGAGCAGTTGCAGTTCTCTATGTTCAGCGAAACCCGCAATGCGCAGCGGCGTTGCCCCGGAATCCGTGCCAAATCCGATCTTTACGCCCGCGGCATACATCGTTTTGATGTTTCGCATATTCATTGCGAAGGCGGCTTTTTCCTCGGAGATCGTCTTGGTGTCGGCCAGTTTTTTCGCCCGCCATGTCGGATCATCGAACTGTGCCGCCAATGCCGGCTGTAGCGCGTGACGAAAAAAGGGCTGCTGCATCCATGGCGGATATTCGGCAAAAACGAAGAAGGTCTCGTCAAGACCCAGGGTCGGAATGTACCAGACACCGCGCGCCTTCATCGCCTGAATCAGATTGGTATCGACAGGTTTATCGCGGACGCCGTGCGCCAGAATATCAATCCCATCGTTGACCAATCGCTCGGCGTCGTCGAGATAATAGATGTGCGCAGCGACGCGCACATGGTGCGCATGCGCTTCGTCGATGACAGCCTTGTAAATGACCGGATTCATCTTGTTTGGCACCGTGCCATGCATATCGTCAACCCATATCTTTAGGAGGTCCGGGTGGCGTGGCACAGTCTCACGAACCATTAACCGAGCCTCGTCGGCCGTGGACGGCCGGTAGACCTGTTTGTTCAGAATACCCATGGATGCGGGCGGTGCGCCCATGTCGACGCCGAAGCCGCGATCGGCGCCGAAAATGTCGGCGCCCGGCAATTCACCACGATGCAATTTTGGCTGCAGATCATAAAAGGGCTGCAGATTCAGCCCAAGCGATGTCACGGTCGTCACGCCAAAGGCTTGGTACTGTCTCAATTGACGCAGGATATTTGCAGGCGTGACGTTGTGACCATTGGCGCTGGCGCCGTCGACAAGGCCAAGATGCGAGTGATCCGATATCAAACCAGGTAACGCCGTCTTGCCGCTCAGGTTAACGACGGTCGCGCCGCTTGGTACGGCAACTCGTCCGGAGACATTGACGGCCGTGATCCTGTCGCCGTTGATGACAATATCGGCATGCTCGATGGGCGCACCGCCGTTGCCATCGATGACGCGCACGTTCTGTAGCACGATCGACTCTGCATGGGCCAGCGGCCCACAGGCCATTCCGATTGCCACAAAGCAAGCAGCAACGCTATGCGTGTTCATGAGGCGCCTCCAGGCTGTCCATGGACTCATCGGTACGCTCCGCTTCTGGCGCAGATCCGCCTTGCCGTGACTGGGGCAGTGCACGCGGGATTGTGTACCGGTTCGAGGACTGCTGGTTCGCGGACTCATTAGCAGTAGGGAGGGCATAAAGCCTAACGTAACTCGTTTCCCTACACTTACGGTTGGGCACGAGCATTGTTCCCGACAGATCACCGAGATTCTGCGAACGAGTCGCCGCCGATCGGCGGCGCTCCTCATGCGCTACGGCATGACTACTTTTTCGAGCGCGTCTCGATCGCCGTCGATGTCGGTGACCAGGCCCCGATCGTCGAACGAAACGCGAAACTCGGCATAGCTCGACACCCAATAATGCCAGACCTTCGCATCAAGATTCGGATTTTCACTGCTCACCGGATAACCCACGGACATCAGCACCTGTTCGCGGCTCATGCCTTTGGTTAGACGCATCGAGGTGATGGCGTCCTGAATTGGCTTTGGATACTGCGCCAACTTATCGGACGGATTATCCGATACCACGTAGCGTTTTGAGAATACGTCCAGCGAAAGATCCCGGCTATAGTCGTTGCCGATCGCCTGTTTCTTACCGCTGATCTGAATGTAAACCCGTTGGCGGCCATAGCCCGTTACCGTGACAGGCGTGCCGGCGGGGATGACTGTCTTGCCATTTTCAGCATAGTTGATGTCACTGATCCAGGAGCCATCAGTGCGCATGTTGCAACACAGATACCCCTGGAATTTGTCCGCGGCGAGCGCAGGATCGGTAAAAGCTGCGAGCGCGATGACAATTGCGAATGACGCCGTGATGCGGATCGGCATTTTTATATCTCCCCCGGCAACCCGTATGACTACATTAGCAGACAATCACATCGGCGGCGTGTGCGCTTTGAGACATCGATTCAAGCGCATTCAGTGACCCGGAGTTGCGCCCGTTTCATTGAAATATTCTTTTATGCCGGTCCTCGCCACACGGCGCGGCTACAAAGGCGATGTGCAAGCCACTCGTCTGCTGCACCGCAGCTATCGCGACAAGGGCCGCGTCAAGAATGAGATCCTGGGCTCGCATCTGCTGGTCAAGAATGCAGCGTGCAAAGCACGCCACGCCGAAGCGGCTTGCGCAATACGCGGAGTTTCCCTACAACTTCCCGACGTTCCTCAGTCAAAGCGACCATGATCCAGATCACACCGCGAGCGCCGCAGGCTCACGCCTGGAATGTTCCGCATTCGCTGCCGCACGAGCAACAGCGGGCCGCTCCCGGCAGCCTCATCCACCGAACGGAGGCGCCTAGGGACAGGCTCGGACCTGGATTCGTGAGGCGCCTTGGTCGGCTGGTACGAGGCCATCGGTCGGAACCGCCGTGTCGCTCGTGCCTAGATCCAGGTCCACCCAATAGACCGTACCGGGCCGGCGACGCTCGACGATGTCGGGTGAAAATCCCAGATGCTCGACTGCGCGCGCGCGCCTCTCGGCACGCGGCCGCTCGGTGAAGAGACCGACCGACACACGTCTGCCGTCATCCGCGGATGGCACGGCATGGGCATCGCTGATGCCGGCGTCCTGCAGCGTGCGCAGCACACGCGTCTCGTCTGCAGCGCTCTTGATGCCGGCCACGAAAACCCAATAGCCGTCGCGCACATCACCGTCCTCAGTTCTCTCCCGCGGCGTGAAACCGCGCTCCTGCAGCAGCGATCCAGCGTGTGTCACCTGCGCAAGATCGTTGAAGGGGCCGACCGACACGCAGTGCCGAGTTGCCGTTGTCGCCGTGGTAGTGGATGTTTCGGCCGGCAGGGCACCGGCCTGGAGGACCGTCGCCTTGATCGCTGTCGCCGCCCCGGGGGGGACCGTGGCCTTTACGGCCGTCGCTGCACGTGCCGGCGCTTCACTTGCCAGAATCAACCGCGGCAGCCGGGGGTCGACCTGATTCGTGGGCGGCTCCACGGGCACATCGATCCAGTGTGCCCATGCCATGAACACGAGATTGACGAAGATCAGAACAAAGACCGCGGTGCGCACGCTGCGCATTCTAGATCAGGGCCACCAAACCCCTAAGCACAAGATCGGGGACGCTCGAGTGTGTGCTACGAATGAGCGGATGGATCGCAGGTGCTGCGCCGCCGGTCAAGAGTACGAGCGGGGATGCGCCGAGAGCTCGGTGCGCCTCCGTCACAGCACGATCAACGACTCCCGCGGCAGCATACAGGGCACCCTGCTCGATTCCCGCACGCGTGTCACGCGCAAAGAGACTCTTGCCCACGGCCTTGCCGCCGGAGCGATTCAGGATGCCGCTCGTACCGCGCAGCAAGCTTGCCACCATGAGGCGCGGACCCGGAATGATCGCACCGCCGACATGACCGCCACGCGCATCGACGAGATCGATCGTCATCGCCGTGCCGATGTCGACGATGCACACGGCACGTCGCGGGGCCATGCGGTGAGCGGCGATGGCGGCGACGAAACGATCGACGCCGAGCCGCCACGGCTGCGCATACGCTGTATGCACGCCGCCCAGGCGGCGCGCGGTCAACACGAACTGCGGTACGGCCCCAATCACGCGGCGCGCGGCTGCGGTCAAACTCCGGTCCAGGCGCGCGCCGCCGACGCTCGCGACAATGATGCGCTCGATGCCGCGTGCTCGCCCCACGAGCCTCTCTTCAAAATCCTCCGCCTGCCAGCCCTCATGCGCGGCCGCGCGCTGCTTCTGCAGTCGGCCGTTCGCGAAGCGCGCCCATTTCACCCGCGTGTTGCCGATATCCACCAGCAGAACGCTCACCCCAACGGCCTCACGCTGACTTCGCCCGCAATGAACTTGCGCAAGCCCTGGGGAGCCTCCACGAGCAACGCTCCCGTCACATCGACACCGCGTGCAAGGCCGCGAGTACGCTCATCGCCGTTTGACACGGTCACGCTCCTGCCGCGCAGGGCATCTGCGTGCCGCCACTCCTCCATGAAGGCGCGCAACCCTTCCCGCTCAAATTCTAGGAGGCCGCCGATGCAAGACTCAATGACCTGCGCGGCAATGGCATTGCGCGCCGGCCGTGACATGCCCACCATGGTCAGATCGGTCGCGGCCACACCGGTTGCATTGATCTGGGCGACGAGCGCCGCGCCGAGCGCAACGTTGAGTCCAATGCCAATGACGGCGCACGCCGGCCCGGCAGCCTCGGCCCGCAGCTCGATGAGAATGCCGCCCAGCTTCGCATCGCCAATAAGGACGTCGTTGGGCCATTTGAGCTGCAGGCCTGAAACTCCGAGTCGGCCGAGCGCCCGTAGCACGCACACGCCGATCGCGAGGCTGAGTGATCCCACGTCGCGCGGAACCTGGGCAAAAGTCCAGCTCATCGATAGGCACACCGCACCGCCCGGAGGCGCGAACCAGGCCCGCCCCCGCCGGCCGCGACCGGCGCTCTGAAACTCCGCCAGCGCAACTTCGCACTCGCCCTGCGCCGGCGATCCGCGCTCAAGCAGCACGGTGTTTGTTGACGTCACTTTCCAGGCGACCTCGATGTGGCGCAGTCGCGGGCGCAGGCCGCGCGCTAGCGCATCGCGGATGAGCGCGGCATCCAAAGGCTCGCCCGCACCTGCCAGACAATAGCCGCGATTGCGCACGGCATGTACGGTCGAGCCCAGCTCGCGCAGTGTGTTTGCGGCCTTCCACACCGCGCTGCGGCTCACGCCGAGCAGCTGTGCCAGCTCTTCTCCGGAATGGAAGTGACCATCCGCAAGCGCACGGAACACCCGCTCAACGAGGGTACGAGCAACCTCCGGCGCCCCGCGATTCACGCGACGAACACCTCGGCGAGCATGCAGCGTACGCCGCCACCTCCCAGCAGTTCGATGGTGGGTAGCGGCACAGCCAAAGTCGTGTCCGTGCATGCATTCAAGCGGGCGAAAGTGTCGACCGACAGCGCCGCGCGTGCGCCCGCCGACATCACGAGCACGTGCGAATCGCCGAGAGCCTCATCCCACGTCGCAAGCTCCAGCATGTTGCCGGCAAAACGGCTGACTTCGGACGGCCGCAACTCAATGACCTCGCGGCCGCTTGCCTTAAGGCGCTCGAGCACCCGTGCGCGATCGCCCGGGGCAATCGACTGCGTCCCCACGACGATGAGCCGCGCGCCGATGCACAGCAGCACGTTGGTGTGATAAAGCGGCTTGCCGCTCGTGTCGCGGGTTTCAAACGTCAGCGCTTCGTACCCCATCGCGCCGGCCCACTCCTCCACCAGCGCCGGATGTGTACGCGCCGATAACGCGGCGTACGCGACCCGGTTCACGTGGTCAAGGACGAGACTGCCGGTGCCCTCGAGAAACCGGCCGGTACTTTCATGGTGTGTAAGATCAAGCGTGCGCCGCGCCCTAAAGCCGAGCCGCTCGAGCGCTATCGCGACGGCTTCGGGGCGCCGCTCGGGCCGCCGGTTCGGCGCCTGCAGCGGATACAGGACGAGCGTGCCATCCTCGTGAAAGCTCACCCAATTGTTCGGGAATACCGCGTCGGGCTTCGCAGGTGCGGGCGTATCCTCCATGACGCATACGGCGATACCTTCGCTTTCAAGTGCGCGCACCAGCGTTGCGAACTCGGCGCGCGCGTGCTCGTTGGCGAGCGGCTCCACCTCCTCGCTCAGCTTTTGCATTTGATTGGTGGCGGCCGTTTCCGGGTTATAGCCAAAAGCCGCCGGCTTCACCATTAGTACGGCGCCAGCACATTGTTGCCGCGGCATGTTCGAAGCTCCCCGTCTGCGGATTACATTCTCTCACGTCCGGCCGCGAGCAACGCGAATACGCGTTTCATCATGTTGACGCGTGCGATGTAGCCACGCACCTCGTGATCGCCGCAGCGCTGATCGGCGAGCAGCTTGAGCCCGCGCCCGGCATAGGCGTCGCCCGCACCCGCACCGCACAGGTGAATCAGGGCGGCCAGATCCTGCTTCTGCTGCAGCGTAGCGAAGTTGATGCCATGACGTTCCAGGATGCTCGCCACATTGTGGTCGAGATACGCCGCCGTGAGCTCGACGGCGTGTGCGGGCACGACGCGCGTGTAATACCGGTTGAACCAGCACGAGCGCCAATCGTCCCAGCGCCCGTCCTCGACCACGGCGTGCCCCCGGATGCAATAGTGCCGCGCTTCGGCAAACGTTCCATCCGTGATTTGATACATGCCCACGGCGCTCGAGGCGGGACGGTACACGTCAAAGGGCCACGCGTCCCACGACCATCTCCAATAGGTGCGCACCACGGGATTGCCCGAGCCCTCAACCTGCGCAAGCGCCGCAAGAAAATCGGGCGTCATGATTTTGGTGGCGTATTTTTCAAAGGCGGGCGCGTACTGACGCCACGTCTCAGACGGGGTCTTATACAGCGTTCCACTGACCGGAAAGAAAAGCTCGGATGGCTTACGGATCACCTGGTAGCCCCAGTTAAGAACCAGCCATAGGGTCACGAGTGCCGCCATGCCAAGCAGCACCTGCGCCAGGAGCGGTGCACGCGCCAACGCGAGCCAACCGCGCCGTCGCAAGGCCGCGTTCGGCCAAAACCGCAAGATGCGCGGTCGCCGCCTGAGCTTTCTCGCGGCGCGCCGAACTCCCCGGCGCACATGCCCTTGGCGCGGCACTACGACAACTCGATTGCTCGACAAAGGGCCACGGATTGACTCATTGCGCACGCCGAGAAGACGCGAAGCTGACACGATAGCAGAGGACTCGCGCACACCGACTCGCGCTCGCGACCCCGGATCTGGAACTACTTCGTGCAGGGCATACGCGGTTGCAGTTCAATACAATCTGCCTTAAGCCGACCCGAAAGCCGATCTACATCAATCTGGAAAACGAACCCTTGCGCTCGAATAGCTCTCCCACACACATTGCCTGCGCGATGTCCGCCTTCCACCCATGAGCGGCGCTGCCGAACCGCTCGTTGCGGCAACGAGTCGCGGCCTATTCTGTGCGCTCGGTGATTTTTTCATCGACCCGTGGCAGCCGGTGCAGACAGCCGTCATCACCCATGCACACGGGGATCATCTGCGCGACGGCAGCGCCCACTACATTGTTGCGAAGCCCGGTGAGTCCCTCGCCCGGCACCGTCTGGGATCCGGCCACACGATTACGAGCCTTGATTACGGCGTCTGCCGCTCATTTGGCGCGACCCGCGTTTCCCTGCATCCGGCCGGCCACGTCCTCGGCTCCGCACAAGTGCGGATCGAGCACGCCGGGCGCGTATGGGTCGTATCCGGCGACTACAAGCGCCAGCCGGATCCCACCTGCAGCGCCTTCGAGCCGCTCACATGTAATGTTTTCGTGAGCGAAGCCACCTTTGGACTGCCGGTCTATCGTTGGCCGACAACCGTCAACGTCGTCGCCGACATCATGAGATGGTGGGGCGCGAACCGGGAGCGCGGGCTCGCGTCGATTCTATTCTGTTATGCACTCGGCAAGGCGCAGCGAGTGCTCGCAGAATTAACGGCATTCACCCAAGAGCCGGTGTACGTCCATGGCGCCGTCGGTGCGCTCGTGGAGCTCTATCGCAAGTGCGGGATCGCAATGGTGCCGACCGTTTCGGCCACCACCGAACGAGCACGTGACTATCGAGGCGCACTCATCATTGCGCCACCAGGTGCCGCCGGGACGCCATGGATACGGCGCTTTGGCGAACATGCCACCGGCTTCTGCTCGGGATGGATGCGAGTGCGGGGCGACCGGCGGCGCCGCGGCTACGATCGCGGCTTTGTCCTGTCGGACCACGCGGATTGGCCGGCGCTCATTGATACCTGTCTTGCAACCCGCGCGCAGCGGGTGCTGCTCACGCACGGCCGCACGGATGCGCTGACCCGCTATCTCAATGAACAGGGTGTCGAAGCCCGCGCGCTCGAGACCGCCTACGGAGCAGATGACTAGTTCGGGCGGGCAGTCGGCGTCACATCGAAGCACATCATTCAGGCGCCGCAACTGGCCGTTGTGTTGCCAACACCCGGGGCATCCGCGAACATGCCCGGGAGTTGAGAGGAACCGCGGCATGCCCGAAGACGGCGGATCAGACAAAATCATAGGCCCGCAAGGGCAAGCACCCGGCGCCGCGCGCGCGACGGTTGCGGGCGGCGCCGTGTTTGTCAGCTATGCATCCCAAAACAGCGCCGTCGCTGAAAGCATTTGCACTGCCCTGGAGAGAGATGGGATCGCCTGCTGGATTGCGCCGCGCGACGTACGGCCGGGGGACTTCTACGCAGACGCCATCGTGCAGGCGATCAATGCCTGTCAGGTACTGGTGCTCGTGCTATCCGAGAGTTCCGTCGCCTCCGCCCACGTGTTGCGTGAAGTGGAACGTGCAAGCGCCAAACAGCGGCCGGTGATCTCGTTTCGGATTGATGCCACGCCCTTGCCAACCGGCTTGGAATACTTCCTGAGCACCTCGCAATGGCTCGATGCAAGCGGCGGGCATCTGGAGCGCTCATTCCCCAAGCTCGTTGAGGCGGTACGCAGACGCGGCACCGCACCCGTTACACCGACGCTGCGCGTCCCGACGCCTGAGCCCGGCCGCGCCGCCGCGCCGTACCGCGGGAGCCGCGTTCTCATCGCAGCCGTACTTCTGATCGGCGCCGGCATCCTCTACATTCTCACGGACAAATTCTGGCCGACGCATCGCGGCGGCGCACCCACGAGCACCAGCCAAACGGCACCACCAACGGCGGCGGCCGTGGCCCCAGCAGCGGCGATTTCAGAAAGATCAGTTGCAGTTCTGCCCTTTACCGACTTGAGCGCAGGGAAGGATCAGGAGTATTTCTCGGATGGACTTTCCGAAGAGCTGATCGATCTGCTGGGCAAAATTCCCGGTCTGCACGTTCCGGCGCGCACCTCCTCGTTCTACTTCAAGGGCAAGCAGGCGACCCTGGGCGAGATCGCGAAGGCGTTGAAAGTCTCGCACGTACTCGAAGGCAGCGTGCGCAAGGCCGGCAACGACGTGCGCATCACCGCTGACCTCGTGCGCGTCGACGACGAAGCTCATCTATGGTCGGAGACCTATGACCGTAAGCTCAACGACATCTTCAAACTCCAGGATGAGATCGCAAGCGCAGTGGTCAAGGCACTCAGGGTGTCGTTGCTGGCGGGAGATGCGCCGAAAGTCACCCACGCTGCCAACATCGACGCGTACACGCTCTTTCTTCAGGGTCGGTCGTTGGTTGAGCGCGGCAGTCTTGCTGAAAACAAAAAAGGCCGGGACTACCTGCAGCAGGCTCTCAAGCTTGATCCGACGTATGCACCCGCTTGGGCGGAGCTGTCGATAGCTCGACTCGGCGCCTTCGCAGGCCTCGCAGACGGAAGTCCTGAGGGGAGTCGCCCAGGCATACTCGATGCCGCCAACCAGGCGCTCAAACTCGACCCGCAGCTCGCAGCCGCCCACGCCGCCCTCGGCAATAGCCTGTTCACCATGGACTGGGACTGGGAAGGGGCCGATCGAGAAGTGAAGAGGGCGCTCGAGCTCGATCCGACCGATATCTACAGCTTGTACCTAGCTGGCCAGATTGCCATAAGCCAAGGCCGGATTCAGGAGGCAAGGCGTCTTTCCCAAAGCGTTATTGCCGGCGACCCGCTTCGCGCCCTCGGTTATCGGCAGCTGGGGAATGCGGATTATTTCGGCGGCCAGCTCGCCGACGCCGAGGCGGCATTTCGCAAGGCGCTCGAAGTGTCCCCGACGAGCGATTCGCTGCACTACAGGCTTGCATTGGTTCTGCTGGTGCACAAAGACGCGCAAGGAGCGCTCGCCGAGATGGAGCGGGAGCCGCACATGGGATGGCGCCAACAGGGATTGCCGCTCGCACTCGACGCGCTCGGACGTAAGGCGGATGCCGATCGTGCGCTGGCGATCGCAGAAAAAGCCGGACTGCAGGGGTGGGCGTATCAGACTGCACTCATCTATGCGTGTCGGCATGATTTTGAGTCGACATTCGCATGGCTCAACCGAGCGTACGAGCTGCGCGACCCCGGGCTTGCCGTATTCGTGAAAGCAGACCCGATGCTCGAAAGCCTGCGCGCTGACGCGCGCTACAAGGCATTACTGCGCAAGATGAAACTGCCGCTCTAGCAATGCTCGATAACTTGCCGTCTTGAGAACTGAGGCGCAAGTCGGGAGCCCTTGCACGATCGCTCGTCTCCTCGCTCTCTCTTATCTACACGAAGCATTCCGCTCAGAGTTCAGTGCGATTACCCTAGCGCGCGACACGTCTCACATTAGTTCGCAATGGTACCCCACATGAAAAGCTACACACCGGTCCTGGTTGCATTGAGTCTGCTCGCCACGGCCTCGTACGCCGACACGGTGGTCGTCACTGCGGATCATATGGTGGACGTGATCGCAGGACGCATCGTGGAGCGACCGCAGATCACGATCACAGACGGACGCATCAGCAGCGTGGCGTCGCAGGGTGCGCCCGTGGAACCGGATGCGCGCCGCATTGACCTTCCGGGAATGACCCTGCTGCCGGGCCTCATCGACATGCACGTGCATCTCACGTCCGATCCGCGCTTCAGCGGCTACCGCCGCCTGCAGTTCACCGACAATTTCTGGACCGTCGTCGGGGTTGCAAATGCGAAGCGTACGCTCGAAGCGGGCTTTACGACGGTCCGCAATGTCGGATCAAGAAACTTTGACGACGTTGCCCTGAAACAGGGCATCGAACAGGGCTTTATAACCGGACCGCGCATTGTTCCGGCGACCTACGCAATTGGGGCAACTGGCGGGCATTGCGACTCGACCGCGTTTCCGCCTTCAATCAGGACACCGACGGACTCGATCGCGGACGGCCCGGAGCAGTTGCGCACCATGGTGCGCAAACTGCGCAAGTACGGCGCCGAGGTCATCAAATTCTGCGGCACCGGAGGAGTCATGTCCAAGACGGACACGGTAGCCGGACAGCAGTATGACCTTACGGAGATGAAAACGATCGTCGACGAAGCCCACATGCTGGGGCTCAAGGTTGCCGTGCATGCGCACGGCACCAACGGCATCAAGGATGCCATTCGGGCAGGCGTCGATACGATTGAACACGCGAGCCTCGCGGACGAGGAAGCCTTTGCGCTCGCGAAGCAGCACGGCACTTACTTTTCGATGGACATTTATGATGATGATTACATTCTCGCCGAGGGCGAGAAGAACGGTATGTTCAAGGAGTCCCTCGCGAAGGAACGCATGATAGGTCTCAAGCAGCGCGAGACGTTTCGCGCCGCGCACAAGGCGGGTGTGAAAATGATCTTCGGCACCGACGGCGGCGTCTATCCGAACGGCGACAACGCCAAACAGTTCGTCACGATGGTGACCTGGGGCATGACCCCGATGCAGGCGATTCAGGCGGCAACCGTCACGGCCGCGGAGGCTCTCGGCCGATCGGCCGACGTGGGCGCCATCGCGGCCGGCCGCTATGGCGATCTCATCGCGGTAGCGGGCAATCCGCTTGCGGATGTCGGCATTCTGCAATCAGTGACATTCGTGATGAAGGGCGGCACTGTGGTGAAGCAGGGCGCGCAGAGCGCACCGCAGTAAGCATCGGCATCTCCCCACGACGAATTCGGGCGGCTCTGCGGCGCGACTCTCGCCTGCCTGCCGGCTTGCATCGGCGACGCGTGGCTGCCGGGCAATCCGGGGCACTACCCAAGTCTTGCCACCGCCCATGTAAACAGGCACTGTGACGGCAGGAATTCGGAGGTTCGCGTGTGAATGCTCTCCTGCTCTTTGTCCTCTGGTGCATCCTGTTTGTGCTGTGCTGGCCGCTTGCGCTTCTCGCGCTCGTGCTGTTCCCCTTCGTGTGGCTGCTGTCACTGCCCCTGCGTCTCGTCGGCCTTACGATGGGCGCGGTTTTCGCGCTCCTTAAGGCGGTGCTCTTTCTGCCCGCACGCATGCTCGGGCATCGCGGCTGAGGCTACGAAGCGCGCGTCAGTGCGGATGGTACTCGCGCTCGGTGTGGTCCTTAAGTTGTGACGGGTAGAAGTAGACTTCCCTTAAGTCCCCGTCCGCGTAGCGCGCCCCTTGATCGTCGAAGTGCGCCGATGCCGGATCGCCGCTCTCGCCGCCCATCGAGATAGCGCGCGCGGAAACCTTGTCGCCGAATTCAACGACCGCGACGAAGGTGTTGCCACTCGTGCCATAGTATTTCTTTGTGCCCTCGTAACGACGTGCGCCAAAGGAGGCCAATGATCCCCACCGCCCGGACGGGAATCCCACTGGGATGCTGGCCCCCGCATCGGTAAAGGCCGGGGCGATATCATCGTGCAAGCGCTGGAAGCGATTGATCTCGCCCCATGCGATGCGCCACGTGCCGAAGTCGTGCGTCAGGCGATCGGACACGGCGGCCAAAGCGGCGAGCTTCTGCTCCGCGGAGGTGCGCTCGGCAATGTAGTCGTACGGCGATAGCTTCGCGGCTTTGGCGCTCTTGTCCACCTGCTCCCACAGCGCATCGCCCCATAAGCAGGCAAGCGACGTCGCCACCGAGTTGACCGACCAGCGGTAGTCCCACGCGCGCAGGACTTCGATTTCGCCTGCGAGCTGCGCTTTGAGAGGACTCGCGGCGGCAGCAGCATCGTAGGCTGCCACGAGCGTTGGGATCAGACGCGCAAATGCCGGCAGGTAGGTATCGAATGCCGCCTGCCTCAACGTCTCGAGCGTGAAGTCTTTTTTGTCCTGCAACACCATTGTTGCGTGAATGCCGCGCGGATTCTCGCCCGCCGTATCCATGTAGCGCGGATAGCTCTCCTTGTTGGGGCTCTGCGCACCGGCGGCAGAATACGGCCAGTCGTTGGTATTCATGATCCACCCATTTGACGGGTTCAGAAGTTGCGGCGCCTCATTGAGCGCATGCGGCCCCTGCCAGTCGGTCGCAGGATCAGAGCCGTCCACCGGCTGCGTATAGTCGAAACGGTCGTTGCGGCGCGGGATGAACTGCGGGTGCAGATAGGCAATATCGCCGTCGGCGTCGGCAAAAACCGTGTTGTTCGAGGAATTGGCGCGCAGCTCCATGACATTCATGAAGGAGGCGTAGTCATGCGCCTTGGTGAGCTCGAAGGATTGTCGCAGCTGCTGCACGGGCTTCTGCATCAGGCCGATCGCGAGCCAGTGGCCGTCTCGCTCCCCGATGATCGGTCCGTGGTGCGTTCGATATACGGTGAAGACCATGCTCTTCACGCCGCCGTCGCTCGTGCGATGGCGCACGGTGATGCGCGATGTCGCGACCGGGCGCAGTTGCCTTCCATACTTATAATAGAGTCGTTCGCCTTTTTTGATGATCGTCTCCAGGAAGAAGTCCACCGCGTCCACGCCACTCGACGTGTGCATCCAGCCAACGCGCTCATTGAAGCCCTGATACACGAAGAACTGGCCCCAGGTCACGGCGCCGTAAACGTTGAGACCTTCGTCACTCGTGGCCTGCAGCTCGGAGCGAAAGTAGAACGAGGTATGGGGATTGATCAGGAGCAATGCGTGATGGCTCTGCGTGTTCGCCGGCGCGATCGCGAAGCCGTTTGAGCCTCTTGGCTCCCGCAACGGATCGCCGGTATCAGCGATGGCGTGACTGCTGGTTCCATGACCATAGAAAGCCTGCAGGGGACCCAACGGCACGCGTTCGATATCTCCCCCAATGCTTCCTTCACTGAAACTGAGCGCCATCCAGGGCTCAAAGTGCCGGATGACGCGCGGCGTAACCGCAGGATGGGTATGCAGGTAGAAATTCAATCCGTCCGCCCAGGCAATCATCAGGCCCTGCAGCCAGGGCGGACTTTCCCTGAATTGCGCCTGCAGCGCCTCGGGGCTGATGAAAAGTTTCATGCGCAGATCCTGGTAGAGCGCCTTCTCGCCTTCCGCCTCCGACAAGCGGCCCAGGGCATTGATGTAATTCGCCTCGATCCGATTGAAGTCATCCTCGGCCTGCGCGTAGATCATGCCAAAGACCGCGTCGCGATCGCTCTTGCCGTGGATGTGGGCGATTCCCCAATCGTCGCGCACGATGGTGGTGTTCTGCGCCTCAATCCGCCAGCGATCGACTTCGTTGCCGGTGCCGCCTGCCGTCCGCGCTGCAAATACACAGCCCTGGGAGGAAATTACTGCCAGGGCGAGCGCGCAAACACGCATCAGCACTGTCATCGGGTATCTAAGCCTCGAAGGCGAACACGACTGCGAGGAGAGTGCGGTCGCCATATGCCGTTCAGGTTGCGCACGGATTTACGCGCGAGAGTCGCATACTGCGCTGACTCTCAGTTGGCTTCGGACATCGTCACGACAATATTGCCGACGTGCTTCTTGGCCATGAAGACTTCCTGCGCTGCGGCGAGATTGCGTAATGCAAAGGTCTGTGCCAGTACCGGCTGCAGCGCACGCTGTTCGATCAGTCGCACGATACGTTGCATGGTGCCTGCTGGCACGATGGTGGCGCCCGTCAATTGCAGATCCTTGTAGATCATTTGGCGCAGGTCGAACTGCGCCATCGGGCCTGAGATGGCGCCCGATGCACTGTAGCGTCCGCCTTGGCGAAGTGCGTTTATGAGGTGCATGAATGTCTCACCCCCAACGACATCAAGGGCGACGTCGACTGCAGCGCCCGCCGCCTCCCGAATCGCGCCTTCGAGATTCGCAGCCGCGCGGTCGACCACGAGGTGCGCGCCGAGATTTATGAGCGCACGCGCCTTGGAGGTGGACGCAATGGCGATGACCCGCGCGCCGCGCAGCCGACACAGCTGTATCGCCGCCGTGCCCACGCCGCCCGAGGCACCCGCCACGACTACCGTCTCGCCGGGCCGCAGGCCGGTGCGGGATATGAGGTTCTCCGCCGTCGTGCACGCACACGGGAAAGTCGCCAGTTCCGCCGCGGACAACGAGGAATTGACTGCGATGGCGTTCTCGGCGCGCACGGTCGTGAAGTCGGCGAACCCACCGTCGCACTCCGAGCCGAAATAATCCGATCGGGCGGCGTCCATCCATTCGCCGCGGCCCAGGAGCCAAGGGTCCACCATGACCCGCTCACCGATGCGCCGACGTTCGACGCCCTCTCCCACAGCCACGATTATCCCCGCCACGTCGGCGCCTTGAATCCGCGGAAACTGCTGTACCCGGTCGCCCCAGGATCCGCCTACTGCCACGGCGTTCTCGAGCCCGTGTGCCGCGCTCTCCTCCGTGCTGGTCTTAACGGCTCTCGCATACCAGCCCGTGCGCGTATTGATGTCGGTGTTATTGAGACCGCACGCCTGCACCTGAATCAAAACCTCTCCCGCCCGCGGCTCTGGTCTTGGCCAGTCTTCACAGTAGCGCAGCATGTCGAGGCCACCGTGGCCCACAAGCACAACTGCCCGCATGGAACTGGACAACGACTGCATGAATCCATACTCCTGTTGCAGTGGCAAAGGTGCGTTGCATCGTGCGCTTAATTCTGCGGAGCCCGCGAGCGCAACACGCGAACTTGAAATGGCACGCAAGGCGCTGCCGTCTCGCACTATTCGATCGTATGCCAGGGCGCCGGTCCGAACCAGCGGGACAGTCCGCGTGCGGTATGCGCGCGGCTCGCCCGAGCGCGAATCTCCGTAGATCTCGAGCGTTTTGCGGCGGCCGGTAACGCCGCGCGCGAGTCGCGGCGATTTTGGCGTTGCACGGTACCGCGCCGCGGAGAGAAACTGTGGGCGCCGCGCGCTAAGATGTCGCGCTGCGCATGCGGAGGAATGGGAAATGACGAGGATAACGGGATTCGCGGCCGCGCTATTGCTGCTCAGCAGTCAGGTGGCCGATGCGGTAGACCCTCCTTTGATGAAAGAGGGGCTGTGGTCGATCCACAATCAAAGCATCAATACTCCCGGGGACAAGAAATCCGATCAGACTGTAACAATTTGCCGCAGCCATGCCTTTGATCAGCATGCATTGCAGGATGAGAAATCCGTCAAAGGCTGCAAGACCATCAGCGAGAGCCTGCAAGGCAACGAGTATTCCATCCATTCGCGTTGCGTTGCCGCGAGCACTGAGATCGACAGCAAGTCGACCGTGACTTTCAAAGGAGATACCGCCGCTCACTCCGAAAGTCATGCCACCTACAAGCCGCCCCTGTCCGGCATTAGCGAGACAACACTTATCCAGGACCAAAAATACGTCGGCAGCTGTCCGACTGGCGTGCAGCCCGGCGATATAACACAGCCCGACGGTACCGTCGTGCATACGTGGAAGCCCGCCGATTCCCGCTAGTCGGTCAGTACGTTCACATCGCCCGCGTGGACGGAGACGACACCGTCAATGCTGGATAGCTTCGCAGCCAACCTCGATACGGATCCGATTCCCTGGATTTCCAGCAGCACCCTCATGATTCCCTCCGGGGCACCCTCCGCGGGTCTATCCGCGGTATCGGGGTGCGACAGCGCTACACCGGCGTCCATCGGCTCCCCGGCCCCCGCAGCCTGCGCCGTATCGCGACCTCCGTTCGTTGCCGGCAAGCGCTCAACCTGCAAACGACTCACGGCAAAGTGCTCCTGCGTGCAGGTTATCAGGACGTCCCTCAGTATCTCCGGTGCGTCCTCATAGGAGACCTGCAGCAGTGATGGGGTCCATCGCGACTTGGGCAGCCGCGCTGCAATGTACGGAAATCCCAGCACAATGATGAAGTGACCGGCCGTCACTGCCAGCGCGAGGATTGGCAAACCCGCACCGCAGGCCATGCCAACCGCCGCCGTCAGCCAGACAACAGCGGCCGTCGTCAAGCCGCGGACACTGCCACGGCGCACGAAGATCAGGCCGCCGCCGATGAAGCCGATGCCGGTGACGATCTGCGCGGCAATACGCGAGGGGTCGAGGACCACGCGATTGAACTCGAGGACGCTCGCAAAGCCATACTTCGAAATGAGCATGATCAATGCCGCCGAGAACCCCACCAGCGTGTAGGTTCGAAAACCCGCGCTCTTCTGACGAATCTCGCGCTCAATTCCTATAAGCGCGGACAACACGAAGGCGAGTGCGAGCTCGCTAAGCTGCAGCCACCCCTGTCCCGGCGTCTCTAGAATCCACATCGACCTCTCCAAACGCCTGCTGCGTTACGCCCATGAGCATATAGCAGCGCTGAGCGGCGTTCTAATCTTGAGCTGTCGCGGCCGGCAGCCGCCACGCTCAGCACACGCCAATCACCGCGTCCCGTGCCTGCAACGCGCACACCGGGAGGACGTTCCGCTTGCTAGGGATTGCGGGGCAACTTAAGCTTTTTCCGTCGGCTTGCATCCGCCGCATAACCGCACTAAAGCCAAGCGCCGTAGTTCTGCAATGCGTCCGCCTTACATCCGCACCATCGATAAGAGCACCACGCACCAGCTGCCGCGGCCGGGGACTTGATGGTCGCCAAGACGGCAATGACTGCGCCCGCCCGCTGCGCGTTGCTCCTGATTTTCGTCGGCGCAGCGGCATTGCCGGCGATCGAAGGTCACGCTCAGAATCGCGACGCCCTGCGGCAAGTCGTCGAAGAGCAGTGCGTCCCGCACTGGTTGAAGCAGGGCAATCCAGCCCCTTGCGAGCGTGTGCATCTTGATGGGTATGCGGTTCTCGCGGACGCCAAGGGCGGCGCACATTTCCTGCTGATCCCCACCACGACGATCGCCGGAATCGAAAGCCCTGATGTGCTTAATCCGCAGGCGCCAAATTACTTTGCAGCTGCCTGGCAGGCGCGCGATCGCATAGCGGCGGTGCTCGCGCACGAGGTACCCAGAGACGCCGTCGGACTCGCCGTGAACTCGCGGGAGCATCGCTCCCAGGATCAATTACACATCCATATCGAATGCCTGGGACGTGAGGTGCACCGCGCGCTGCAGGCGGCGGCCGAGCACCTCTCCGACCATTGGAGCGCTGTCGATGTTGCTCGACGGCAGTACCAGGGTATGCGGGTGATGGGCGAGGACCTGTGGGAAGCCAATCCCTTCGCGCTGTTGTCGGAACGATTGCCGGGCGCGAGGGAGGACATGGGCGCCTATACGCTCATGGTCGCCGGCATGCAGTTCAAGGATGGCCCGGGGTTCATTTTACTCACCGGCAAGAATGTGCCCGGCACCGAGGTATTGTTGGATCCGACCTGCGCGATCACTCATCACTGACGGACGCAGAGCCATTGACGAAAGCGCCGTCTGTGCGCCGTTTGCTCAAAGCCCGCGCATCCCGCGAACGCCTTTTCTGGTATCAGCGTTGCGGTCAAGTGAGGTTTAATTCGCGGCTCTGCGGCCCGATTGGCCGCGGCATCCGCAGAGCGCGGCGGCAACGGAATCGAACGATAAGTGCAAGCGTTCAGTGAACTCTTCGAGCAGCTCGACACCACGACCGCGACCAGCGTGAAGGTCGCGGCGATGGTGCGGTATTTTCGCGCGGCACCGCCGGCCGATGCCGCGTGGGCGGCGTACATTCTCTCCGGCCGGCGCCTCAAGCGCTTCATCGGTCCGACGCTGCTGTACCGCTGGCTCATCGACGCGGCCGCGTTGCCCGCGTGGCTCATTGAAGAATCCGTCGCCGCCGTCGGCGATATGGCAGAGACCATCGCGCTCCTCATGGAGAACACCGCGACCGCCGCCGCCGCTTCCCACATCTCGCTTGCCGATTGGATTGATGGGCGGCTGCTGCCGCTGCGCGCGGCTCCCGTCGAAGAGCAGCAAGCCGCGATCGTCCAATGGTGGCGCACGCTGCCCTATCGCGAATGCTTCATCCTGAACAAGCTCTTGACGGGTGAGCTGCGCGTCGGAGTCTCGGCGCTCCTCGTCACGCGCGCGATAGCGGAAACTATGCATGTTCCGCGGCCCGACATTACGGGGCGCCTCATGGGGGACTGGCAGCCGAGCACAGCATTCTGGGAAGGCCTCGCCTCCGGCGAGAGCTCCGGCACGAGCGCCGCGACGCCGTATCCCTTCTTTCTCGCGTCCCCACTAGAGGACGGTCCCGGCGCACTCGGGGAACCCGCGAATTGGCAGATCGAATGGAAATGGGACGGCATCCGTGCGCAGCTCATCAGGCGCGGCGCTGCATGTTTTATCTGGTCGCGTGGCGAGGAGCTCATCACGGAGCGGTTCCCGGAGGTCACCGCGGCTGCCGCTTTCCTCCCCGACGGCACGGTCCTCGATGGCGAGCTCGTCGCTTGGAAGGATGGTGGTGTGCAGCCGTTCGCATTGCTGCAACAGCGCATCGGCCGCAAGAAACTGAGCGCCGCAATTCTTGCAGACATTCCCGTGCGCTTTCTCTCTTACGACCTTCTCGAGGAGCATCATGCCGACCTGCGTTCTGCGCCGCTGCGCGAGCGCCGTGCTCGACTCGAAGCCTTGTTGACGGGTGCGCCGGAGGCCATGGGCCTCTCGCCGCGCATCCGCGCGGCGGGCGGCTGGGAAGATATCGCCGTGCTGCGCGCCGAGTCGCGCGCGCGCGGCGTTGAAGGTCTTATGCTCAAGGCGCTGGACTCGAGCTATGGGACCGGGCGCGAGCGCGGCACCTGGTGGAAATGGAAGATCGATCCGTACACCTTTGACGCCGTCATGCTCTATGCGCATCCGGGCCATGGGCGGCGCTCTAATCTCTATACCGACTACACATTTGGTGTATGGCGCGAAGGGGAGCTCGTGCCGATCGCCAAGGCCTATTCGGGCCTGAGCAATGCGGAGATCACGGAGCTTGACCGCTGGATTCGCGCCCACACGCTCGAGAAGTTCGGACCGAATCGCGCAGTGGAGCAGACCCAGGTGTTCGAGCTCGCCTATGAGGGCATCGCCGCTTCCAAGCGTCACAAATCAGGGATCGCGCTGCGCTTCCCGCGCATTGTACGCAGGCGCCCCGACAAGCCCGCAGCCGAAGCTGACACGCTGGCCGCCTTGCAGCGCGTACTTGACGCTCATCGCGACAACGCTACCCGCCCGCCAGAGTGACGCACTCGGCCCCGCGCGTGAGGACCAATCCTCCACCCGCTGCAATCACGGCGTTCTCGCCGAAAGTCACCCCGAGCAGCGCCCGGTCGAAGCGGAATTTGCGCAGCACCGGGAGCGGATTTGTCGTGCGCTCGCCGGTGCGCTGATCGGTCGAAGTGATGATGCAGCGCGTGCACGGCTTGACGAGCCGCAACGTGATCGGACCGATCTGCAGCGCCTCGATCCGATCCTCCTCGAATGCCGGAAGACCCGTCAGCACAATGTTGGGTCGGAAGCGTTCCATCGGGATCGGCTCGGGCATGCGCAGATTCAGGTCTGCAAGGGATGAGCGATTACACACGAGAATGGGATAGCCGTCGGCGAAGGATAGTTGCGCAGGGCGCGCCCCGGCAAACTGTGCGTTGGCCAACCTGTCCGCCAGCGGCGCGCGGCGTACGAGACGTAGCACATCCGCGGCCGCGGAACTCAGCCACTCAGCTGCTGCATCGCCCTGGTCAAGTCCGGCGCAGTGATCGTTCCAAACCCGCACGGCTACAGTTTCACCAACGGGCTCGAGGGGCAGCTGCAAAGGTTTTAGATCCGGCGCCGTCAGCATGAGTGCGTCGCCCGCGATTGTAGGCACAATCCGCGCAAGCTTTGGGTGTGTGCGCTGCGATACGAAAGTGCCCAGCGCGTCGACCGCCATCCATTGGCGATCCCATTCAAGTCCGGTCGGGGCAAGCCGCGCCGCGGTCTGCGCAATGCCACGTGCCGACTTCAGCGGGTAGACGAAAAGCTCCTCGACGACGGCCATACGATGGTCCTCAATGCGTGCGTACGGATGAGCCTGGCGTTCATCGCCGCTGCGCGACCGCAGCCCCGCGGTCAACGGAAGGCGCGCCCACTCGATCCAGAACGTGCTCGCGGCGCGCTCGGCAGTTCATGCACCGACTCTCTTGGGCGCAGCGCGCGTGATCCATTCATCCACTACCTTGTCCAGCACCGTAAGCGGTAATGCGCCGTTCTCGAGAATGACAGCATGAAAGTCCTTGATCGAGAATTTATCACCGAACGCCGCTTGTGCCCGCGCGCGCAGCTCCAGAATCTTCAGCTCGCCCACCTTGTATGCGCAGGCTTGACCGGGCAGCGCCATATAGCGCTCGATCTCGGTCGTGACCTCGGTATCCGACATGCCGGTGTTTTCGACCATGTATTGAATCGCCTGTTCGCGGGTCCAGCCCTTGGCGTGAATGCCGGTGTCGACGACCAGGCGCGCGGCGCGAAAAATTTCCGACTGCAGGCGGCCAAGATCACCCAGGGGATCGTCCTTGTACATGCCGATCTCTGCGGCGAAGCGCTCCGCATACAGCGCCCAGCCTTCCGCATAGGCCGTGTAAATCCCTAGTTGACGTATTACCGGCAGACCCTTGAGCGTCATCGCGATGGACATTTGGAAATGATGCCCCGGTATGCCTTCGTGATAGGCGAGGGTCTTCATCCCCCAGGTCGGCGTCTCGTTCAGATCGCGTTCGTTGACGGCAAAAATGCCCGGCCGGGAACCATCCATGGCCGCTCCCTGGTACTGCGCAGCGGCGCTGCCCTTCTCGAGCGACTCGGGCAGGCGCTCGACCGAAGGCATCTCTTTCGGCACCACCCGAAAGTACTCCGGCATGTGCGCATTTACCTCGACCAGCAACTGCCGATAGCGCGCCAGAAATTGCGCCCGCCCTAGATCGGTATTGGCCATGTGGTACTGCGGATCGTTCTGCAGCTCTTTGACGCGCGCGGCGATCGTGCCCTGTTTGATGCCTCGCGCATCAAGAATGACCTGCATCTCCCGCGTGATGCGTGCGACCTCGGACAGTCCCAGCGCGTGCAGTTGCTCGGCGGTATAGTTCGAAGTCGTCTGTTGCCACAACATCGCGTCATAGAAGGCCGCGCCGTCCGGCAAGCGGTTGACCCCCGCGCTTTGCGTCGCGGCCGCGGGTCGCAGCGCGACGAGCGCACCACGCATGCGCTCGTACGCCGGATAAACCTGGTCCCTGACAGCGACCACGGCTTGGGCCTGCAGTTGGCTCTTGCGTTTTGCATCGAGGCTCTTGACCGCGTCCATGCGGCTAACGAAGCTCGTGACGAGTTCATTCTGTGCCGGCGCCGGCTGCACGGTTGCATCGATGACCCCGATCGTTTTCTCGAGCAAACTCACGGGGAGCACGACGCCGAGCGCGGCCTGGCGCAGCATGTCGGCCGTCAGGGCATCAAGCTTCGGGTCCATGGCGATGAGCCGCGCTACGTAATTGCGCGCGGTCTTGTCGTTTTTTACCACGTGCCCGGTCTGCATGAAGCTCAACAGCTGCGCCTCGCTGCCGAACATGGGACTGACGGGATACAGACCTTCGGAGGAGAGCCAGTCGAACCTGCGCATGGCGAGCTGTGAGCTGTAAAAGTCGACCAGCACGTCATAGGTGATCTGATCCTGGCCTTTGAGTCTTGCGCGGTCGAACTTGCGCACCTCGGCAAGGTATTTTTGCAGGGTGTCATAGTCGTGATCGCGCTTGGCGTTGCCAACGGCGGTCAATTTATCCGAGTGATAGTCGAAGACTGTTCCGTCGGCGATACCGATCGTCGAGAAGAGCTCGGGGTTGTCCTTCAGGAAAAGGAGTGATTGACGATTCGAGAGCTGGTTGATCGTGAAGGGATGCCCCCAGACGATGCGGTAGCCTGCATATGCGAGCACCACCAACAGCACAAGCCCGATCCACCGGGTGACCTTCCACACTTTCCTCATCATGTTCCCCGCGAGTGACTCGGCCAGGGTACGGCCGATCTGCCGGCCGCGCCGTAGGCTAGAATTGCCGCACGTCAACCGGGCGATACATATCATGAATCTTCAGCAATTACTCTCCACCGCGAGCCTTGCTGCGATCAGCTGTGGCGTCGGCACAATCAACGCCGCAAGGTCCGCGAATCCTCTCGCAACAGTCGCCGAGCGCTCCGGCTACGTGCGTACCGGCCGCTACGAGGAGGTCGAACGGCTGTGCGCAGCTTACGCGGCGCATTGGCCACAGGCGGTACGCTGCTTTGAATTTGGCCGTACCCCTGAGGGGCGGCCCATGATGGCGCTCGTCGCTTCGCGCGCACCCGGCTTGACGCCCGAAGATGCCGCCGCACATGAGCTGCCCGTGGTTCTCATCCAAGGCGGCATTCATGCCGGCGAGATCGACGGCAAGGACGCGGGCTTTCTCGCTTTGCGCGAGCTTCTTGAGGACAAAAGCGGCGCCGGGGCTCTGGAGCGAATTGCGCTCGTCTTCGTGCCGGTTTTCAACATCGACGGCCACGAGCGCTTCGGCCGCTGGAACCGGCCGAATCAGGTGGGCCCGGAGGAGATGGGCTGGCGCGTCACGGCACAGAACCTGAATCTCAATCGCGATTACATGAAGGCCGTCGCGCCCGAGATGGAGGCGATGCTGCACCTGCTCAACGCCTGGGATCCCATTCTCTACGTCGACCTGCACGTGACAGACGGCGCGCAGTTCCAGTACGACGTTGCCAATCTCGTCGAGCCCTTCCTGGGCGGCGATCCGGCGCTGCAGCCGCTCGGACGCGCGCTCATGGACGATACCAACGCCCGTGTCGCCGCTGGCGGCGGCCTGCCGTTGCCGTTTTACTTCTATCCGTCGCTGCGCGACGGCAACGACCCCGCATCCGGATTCGCATTCGAGGCCTATCCGCCACGCTTCTCAACGGGCTATTGGGCGCTGAACAACCGCCTTGCGATGCTGGTGGAAACTCACTCCTGGAAAGACTACCGCACGCGCGTGCGGGTTACGCACGACATCTTTGTCGCCGTTGCCGACCTCACGGCACGTGACGGGCGCGCCTGGCTGCAGGCCGCGCACGAGAGCGATGCGAAAGCGCGCGCGCTCGGCGGGACCAATGTGCCGCTCGCCCTCAAGACGACCGACCGGCATCACATCATCGACTTCAAAGGCTACGCCTATACGCGCGAGCCTTCAGCTGCATCCGGAGCGCTCGCGCTGCACTACGACCCCAAGGTCCCGCAGATCTGGCATATCCCGTTCTACGACGAAATGGTGGCGTCCGTCGAAGAGACCGCGCCCACGGGCGGATATGTTGTGCCGCCGGCGTACGCCGCGTGGCTCGCCGGGCGTCTTGCGCTGCATGGTATCGAGTCGCACTTGCTTGAGAAAAATCTGGGACCCGGCAGCGTTGAGGAGTTCCGCGCGGACAAAGTTGACTTCAGCGCGCGGCCCTTTGAGGGCCGTACGATGGCCACGCTCCACGGAAAGTGGGCTGCCGTGGAGCGCAGCATTCCGCAAGGCTCGCTCTACATTCCCATCGCACAGGCCAAAGCACGCCTCCTCATGAGTCTCCTCGAGCCGCGCGCGCCGGATTCCTTCGCATCATGGGGATTCTTCAACGCGCACTTCGAAGCGAAGGAGTACATGGAAGACTATGTGACCGAAGAGGTCGCGCGGCAGATGCTCGCCACTCGCCCGGAAATCGCTGCCGAGTTCAGCGAGCGCCTGGCGAAGGATCCGCAGTTCGCCAAGGATCCCGCGGCGCGCCTCGAGTTCTTCCGCCGCCATCATCCCTCATGGGACGATCGACTCAACGTTTATCCCGTAATAAAGGTCGCGCGCGGCGTGGTCGAATAACGCCTAACCACGCGCGAGGGCGTCCGCCAAAAGGACCGTCAGACGATCGAAGTCGAGCGGCTTTACGAGGTGCACATCGCAGCCTGCCTCCTTCGAGCGCTCACGGTCGGCGTCTTGACCCCAGCCCGTCAGCGCAACGATCAGGGGACTCGCACCCCAGTCCATCGAGCGAATCTTCATGGTTGCCTGAAGCCCGTCGAGCCTCGGCATGCCTACGTCCATCAGGATCAGATCCGGACGAAACTGCTCTGCCTGCTCGACCGCCTGCGCGCCATCGTGAGCCGCGCGCACTTCATGTCCCATCATGGTGAGGAGCATGGATAAGGACTCAGCCGCGTCGAGATTGTCGTCTGCAACCAGAACCCGGCGCCGTACGGTGGCAGCGGGCTCGGCCTGCGCACGGACGCCTGATTCCTCGATCTCGACGGCCTGCTGCACGGGCAGGCGCACGGTGAACAAGCTGCCCGCCCCCACGCCGTCGCTCGCGGCCGCCACTGTCCCGCCGTGCATTTCCGTAAGGGCATGCACCAGTGCGAGTCCAATGCCCAAGCCCGGAGCGACGCCGCGATTGCGGTTCTCCTGAGTGAACATCTCGAAGATTTTCGGCAAAGCTTCACCCGCAATGCCGACGCCGGTGTCGCGCACTTCGATCACCGCGTCGCCGTTCACCGCAGCTGCGGTCAAGAAGATGCGGCCTCCTGGCGGTGTGTATTTGGCCGCATTGTTCAAAAGATTCGAGAAGATCTGCGCGAGGCGCGTTAGATCCCCGAGGACGTACACGGGCGTCCGCGGCATGTTGACTGTGAGGTCGTGGCGCGCCGCTTCGATGAGCGGGCGGCTGGTTTCCAAAGCCGCCTGCAGGACAGCTTGGAGCGAGAGTTTCTCGCGCCGCAGCTCAAGCTTGCCGCGGGTGATGCGGCTGACGTCCATCAGATCATCGACGAGGTGCACGAGATGCGCGAGCTGGCGCTCCATGACAGCACGAGAGTGCTCCATCACGTCGGGGTTGCCGCGCGCCACGCGCATGATCTCAAGCTCGTTGCGAATCGGTGCCAGCGGGTTTCTGATCTCATGGGCCAGAGTTGCGAGAAATTCATCCTTGCGCTGATCAGCCTCGCGCAGCGCCTCGAGCGTGCGCACGCGCTCGGTGACGTCGCGGTCTGCTTCGACGACTGTGCGTTCGGCGCCGTCCTTGATGAGCCGCATGCGACTTTCCACGCGTACGTCACGTCCGTCGGAGGTACGGTGGGTGAGTTCGCCTGACCATTGCCCGGTACGCAGTAGGGTCGCCTTGACGTCCTCGAACACCGCCCGGTTTTCCGCGCCAAGCAGCGGATGCGTGGTCGAGCGCAATGGCGCCGCTTCATCGAAGCCGTAGAGCTCATTAGCACCGCGGTTCCAGTACAGCACCGGGCCCTCGAGCTGCCAGGCGAAAATGGCGTCGTGCGCTTCCTCGCAGAAGCGCGCCTGGCGCAGCGCCTCGCGGCGATAGCGATGCAGGGCTTCGCAGAGCGCGCTGATCAGCACTCCCAACAAAGCGAAAAAGAACAGGGTGACAGCGCCACGCCGCAGCGGATAGCCTGTCCCCACGCGCTGGAAGATGTCGAAAAACACCACGAGGGTCCCGGCAGCGGTCGCGAGAAGTCCCGGACTTATCCCGCCGGCGCCGGCTGCCAGCACGATCGCCATCACGAACGGCAATGCCGGCAGCGGCGGTCCTACCCAGATATCGCTCGCGAGCGAGAGGAACCAAGCCAGAATGCAGACCAACACCGCGAACATGTAACCCTGCAGTCGCGGTAGAGGCAGCGTCGGCACGGCGTCTGTAAAGCGGCGGGGGAACATGCGCGGTGGGTCAGGTTCCGTGCGGTATAAATCCCATCCGATCATTATGCGCGCCGCAAGTTCTTTGCGGGCTTGAAATAGACGCCTTGCTTGCTCTTGACCTTGGGCGGCTGCGAATCACGCAGTCAAAAAAAAGCCCCTCAAAATCTTGCGATCCTAAGGGGCCTTTCCATTTGGGAGCCTGGCAGTGACCTACTCTGGCATGGCTTGCGGCCACACTACCATCGGCGCAGAGCGTTTTCACTTCCGAGTTCGGAATGGGATCGGGTGGTTCCCGCTCGCTA